>ENA-OQCX01000161-OQCX01000161.1-human-gut-metagenome-genome-assembly--contig:-NODE-161-length-34877-cov-7.237583_pt1 | contig 34877 bp, 49 predicted proteins | sample MGYA00242762_ERZ504587 | MGnify/ENA primary metagenome ERZ504587 (study PRJEB26092, sample SAMD00036337) | human gut metagenome | host: Homo sapiens | study: EMG produced TPA metagenomics assembly of...
TGCAAATGCAGCAGGATGACTGTCAACAGAATCAGGACAACTCACTTTGCTGTGTCTACTATATCAGCAGGGCTTGGGAAGAAGTGACTACTGAACCAGTACAACATTCCAAGAACCGTCTACTGATGTCGGTTATAAAAAGAAAAAGCGTCTAGCTAAATCAGGAAAAGACATCACCTTCTGGGGGAACTCCCTTTACCCCTGGGGAAACTCCTTTTACAATACGCGGTAAAGGTCTTTACAATATGGGGTAAAGGACGTTACAATATAGGGTAAATACGTTTACATACTGTGGTAACGGCTTTTACATTGGCTGGTAAATAGCAGGTAAATACAATGTGCTGATAGTTAGTGTTATGACCGCTTTTGTCTTTCGTATAGTATGTCCGTAACTTGGATTATTTATAGCAATCCTTCGTCGTTGAAGCTGTAATGGCTTCCGTCCGTGACGATGACGTGGTCGGTCAGGTGTATGTTCATGGTTTGGGCGGCTTTCCTCACGAGTTCCGTCAGCCGCTGGTCGTCGTTACTGGGGTGCGGGTTGCCGGAGGGATGGTTGTGGATAAGGGCTATCTGTGTGGCGCGTTGCAGCAGGGCTTCGCGCAGGATGCTGCGCACGTCGGCGGTAGTCTGGTCGATGCCGCCGCGGCTGATGCGTACCTTGTCTATCACTTTGGCGGCGTGGTTCATAAGCAGTACCCAGAATTCTTCTGTGGCAAGGTCGCAGAGCAGGGGATGGAACAGCTCGTAGATGTCGGCGGAAGAGCGGATGGCGGTACGTCCGGAGCGTTCCTGCAGCTTGCGGCGTTTGCCCAGTTCCAGGGATGCCATGACGGTGATGCTTTTGGCGGGGCCCATGCCTTTGAATCGGGAGAAGTCCCGCACCTCCCATTTGCCCAGGCGGTTGAGGTCGTTGCCGCAGGCGGCGAGTATGCGCTGCATCAGTGTCACGGCGGTTTCTTCCGTATTGCCGGAGCCGATGAGGATGGCTAGCAGTTCGGCATCGCTCAAGGCTTCCGCCCCTTTCTGCATCATCTTTTCCCGCGGGCGGTCCTCTGCAGCCCACTGGTTGATATTCAGTTTCTCCATATCATCCCTAATCCTTAACCCCTAATCCTCCTTATTTGTAAAAATTCTTTTTGAATGCCTCGAACTCGTCCTTGCCAAGTATGCAGCGGTTCCACCAGGCGCGCAGGAACCCCGTCCCGTATCCGATGAGCTGGATGAAGGAGGCGGCGACGGAGTAGAGCCCGATGCTGAGGCTACGGTTCCGGATAGTGGAGTCCATGCATACCAGAAGCGCATAAAGAGCGATGGGCAGCAGGCTGTACGGGCAGAAGGGCGTTCCCAGCAGGAATATGGCCACTCCCAGGGTAAATGCAGCCGGCAGCAGGTGGACGAGCTTCAGCGATTCCGGATACTTCTTGTACAGATTGATGCGGGCAATCCCGGAATTGTGTACCTGCTTGAAGAATTTTCGGAAGTCTGTCCGTCGCTTGTGGTATACCCAGGCACCGGGGAACAGCCGGCATGTATATCCTCCCTTGAAGATTCGGATGCTGAAGTCGATGTCCTCCCCGAAGCGCATCCGCGAGAATCCGCCCAGGGCTTGGTACACTTCCTGCCGCACACCCATGTTGAAGCTGCGCGGATAGAACTTGTCCATCTTCTTCTTCCCCCCACGGATACCGCCGGTGGTGAAGAAGGAGGTCATGGAGTAGTTGATGGCTTTCTGTATGTTTGTGAATGATTCGTGCGCGCGGTCGGGGCCTCCGAAGGCATCGGCGGCTTCGTGCTGCAGCTCTTCTTCCACAGCAAGGAAATAACCTTCGGGCAGGATGCAGTCCGAATCCAGTATTATCAGGTATTCGCCCTTGCTTCGTTCCACCCCGTAGTTACGGGTCTGCCCGGGGCCGGAGTTGGGCTTGTCATAGTAATGTACGTCCAATAGTTCCTGATACTTCTCTGTGACCGGCTTGCAGGGGATGGAGGAGCCGTCCTCCACCACAATCACTTCAAAATCCTTGAAACTTTGCTGCGTCAGGCTTTGCAGCAGTTCATCCACCTCATCGGGGCGGTTGTATACGGGGATGATGACGGAGTATCTCATGGGTATGGCTTTATGTTTTGGTTGTCTCCGCAAAGATATATCATTTAAGCTTTGTAGATGAATAAATGGAAAGAAAAATCCCCGGATGCCAAGTGGAGCACCGGGGATGATATGAAAAGAGCATTTGCCTGATTTCCAAAAGGGCTTATGCTTTTACGCGGCTTACGTAAGAACCGTCGCGCGTATCGATTTCGATAGTCTCGCCTTCGTTGATGAACAAGGGGACGCGGACTGTGGCGCCGGATTCTACTGTGGCGGGCTTCAGCGTGTTGGTGGCTGTGTCGCCTTTCAGTCCCGGTTCCGTATAGGTAATCTTCTGCTGAACCTTGATGGGCACGTCGGCATAGAGCACGGTTTCTGTGGAAGCGTCTGATACCACGTCTACTATCATTCCTTCGAGCAAGAAGTCAACACCGTTGATGAGGTCGTGGGCGATGGGAATTTGGTCAAAAGTCTCCTGGTTCATGAATTGGTAGTTGTCACCGTCATGATAGAGGTATTGGTGGGGACGACGTTCTACACGCACGTCTTCCAGTTTCTCACCGATGTTGAAACGACGTTCCAGAACGTAGCCGTTCACCACGTCTTTCAGCTTGGTACGCATGAAGGTATTACCTTTTCCCGGCTTTACATGCAGGAAGTCGATGCAGAAATACAGCTTGCCGTCCATGCGGATGCAAGTTCCGATTTTAATGTCTTGGGCATTAATCATACTTATAGTCTTTAATATTATTATATTGGTATTTACTTCTTTAGTGCTGGTTTGCGGGTGCAAAAGTAATGGAATTCGGTAAAAAACACAAAAACTTTTGAGAGAAAATGAGTTATCTCTTGGTTTATTTGAAAAAAGTACCTATTTTTGCAGCCCGAATTCGTGAGAATAATAACATAAAACAAGATACAGTAATGAAAAGAACATTTCAACCCTCGAACAGAAAGAGAAAGAACAAACACGGTTTCCGTGAGAGAATGGCTACAGCAAACGGCCGCAGAGTATTGGCAGCACGTCGTGCTAAAGGCAGAAAGAAACTGACTGTTTCTGACGAATACAACGGAGTAAAGGCATAATAGGCCGTTCTCGTTCGTATTAAAGAAATAAGGGAGCTGCAAAAGACTGATTCTGGTCTTTTGCAGCTTTTCTTATGTATTGTGCCCGGTTCTCCGGAAAAAACTATTGCCAACTCCGTGTACTATGTGGTGAAAATTGTATCTTTGTCCCAAATAATGCATTATCGATTATGACAATAAAAGATTTTTTCTCTTTCCGGCAGAACCGGTTCTTCTGGGCGAACATCCTTGCGATGGCCGTTGTGGTAGTGGGATTGCTGTTCGGAGTGCTGAAAGGACTGGATATATATACCCGCCACGGCGAGGCTGTGATAGTGCCCGATGTGAAGGTATGGGAGTGGAGGAAGCCGAGAAAATGTTCCGTAACCGCGGCTTGGTCTGCATCGTTTCGGATTCCAGTTATGTCAAGACTCTTCCTGCCGGCTGCATCCTCGAATATAATCCGGCAGCCGGACAAAAGGTAAAGGAAGGACGTACCATCTATCTTACAATCAATACGATTGAAGTCCCTCTGCACATAGTGCCCGATGTGGCGGACAACAGTTCGCTGCGGCAGGCGGAAGCGCGTATTCTGGCTTCGGGCTTCAAGCTGGCCGAGATACAGTATATTCCGGGTGAGAAGGACTGGGTGTATGGCGTGAAGTATAAGGGGCGTCAGCTTTCCATCGGCGAGAAAGTGCCCACCGGCGCAGTGCTGACGCTGATGGTGGGAGATGGAGGCGCCTTGAAGGCAGACTCCCTGGGAGTGGATGCCGTGGGAGGTACCGTTGAACCCGTGTTGTCCGAAGACTCCGCGGCAGATGAGTCCTGGTTCTGATAAACATCTGACTCCAATCGTAAATTGTAAATAGTCAAATTGTAAATGCCGTGATGATAGAAGAATTGCCGGATGATATAGATAATGATGAGCTGGACGACGTAGAGCCGGTGGGTGACGAGGCGCAACTCTATGAACACTTCCGTGTGGTGGTGGACAAGGGGCAGGAGATGGTGCGGGTGGACAAGTATCTGTTCGACCGCTTGACGAACTCCTCGCGTAATCGCATCCAGAAGGCTGCCGATGCAGGCTTCGTGATGGCGAACGGCAAGGCTGTGAAAAGCAGCTATAAGGTGAAGCCGATGGATGTAATCACTGTGATGATGGACCGTCCACGCTATGAGAATGAAGTCATCCCCGAAGACATCCCCCTTGATATAGTATATGAGGACAAGTATCTGATGGTAGTGAACAAACCTGCCGGTCTGGTGGTGCACCCCGGTCATGGCAACTATCACGGTACGCTTGTCAACGCCATAGCCTGGCATATGAAGGATAATCCCGATTATGATGCCAATGACCCGCATGTGGACTGGTGCACCGCATCGACAAGGACACCTCCGGCCTGCTGGTGATAGCCAAGACTCCGGATGCCAAGACGAATCTCGGCAACCAGTTCTTCAACAAGACGACAAAACGCCGTTACCGGGCGCTGGTCTGGGGAAATGTAGAGCAGGATGAAGGGACCGTTGTCGGCAATATCGGTCGTAATCCCAGAGACCGCATGCAGATGACCGTCCTCCCCGACGACCAGGGAAAGCATGCCGTCACCCATTACCGGGTGCTCGAACGTTTGGGATACGTCACACTGGTGGAATGTATCCTTGAAACGGGACGCACCCATCAAATCCGTGTGCACATGAAGCACATCGGACACATACTTTTCAACGACGAACGTTACGGTGGACACGAAATCCTGAAAGGAACCCACTTCGCTAAATACAAACAATTTGTAAACAACTGCTTCGACACTTGTCCGCGGCAGGCATTGCATGCCATGACGCTGGGGTTTGTGCATCCCGTCACCGGAGAAGAAATGTACTTCACTTCGGAATTGCCCGATGACATGACCCGGCTGATAGACAAATGGAGAGGCTATATCAGTAACAGAGAATTAGAATGAAACGCACGATTGCTATTGTAGCCGGAGGAGATACCTCCGAATTCCACGTCTCCCTGCGTAGTGCACAGGGGATTTACTCCTTCATCGACAAGGAGAAGTATACCTTATATATTGTAGAAATGCACGGACTGGACTGGCATGTACAGCTGCCCGACGGCGCTAAGACTCCGGTAGACCGCAATGACTTCAGCTTCGTGCTGGATGGCGAGAAAGTGACATTCGACTTTGCCTATATCACCATCACGGAACTCCGGGTGAGGACGGCCGTCTGCAGGGCTATTTTGATATGCTCCACATCCCTTATTCGTGTTGCGGAGTACTGGCAGCGTCGCTCACGTACGATAAGTTTGCCTGCAACCAGTATCTGAAAGGTTTCGGTGTGCGCATTGCCGAATCGTTGTTGCTGCGCGGCGGACAGTCGGTAACGGATGAAGATGTGATGGAGAAAATCGGTCTGCCTTGCTTCATTAAGCCAGCTTGGGAGGTTCCAGCTTCGGCGTGACCAAGGTGACGGCGAAAGAGCAGATACAACCTGCCATAGCCAAGGCATTTGCGGAAGCGCAGGAAGTACTGGTGGAGGCCTTTATGGACGGAACCGAGATTACCTGCGGCTGTTACAAAACAAAAGACAAGTCCGTAGTGTTCCCCATTACGGAGGTGGTGAGCCACAACGAGTACTTCGATTATGAAGCTAAGTATAATGGTGCGTCTGACGAGATTACTCCCGCCCGCATCTCGGACGATTTGACCCGCCGGGTGCAGACGCTGACTTCTGCCATTTATGATATACTCGGGGCCTATGGCATTATCCGCGTGGACTATATCATTACCGAAGGGGAAAAAATCAATCTGCTGGAGGTGAATACCACCCCCGGAATGACTGCCACCAGCTTTATTCCCCAGCAGGTTCGTGCTGCCGGAATGGAGATGAAGGATGTAATGACAGATATTATAGAAAACAAGTTTAAGGATTAATCATTATTCATTATGAATGCGAACGTGGAATTTGATGAAATCCGTCCTTATCATGATGAGGAACTTCCTCAAGTCTATGAGGAACTGATTGCCGATGCGGCGTTCCGGCAGGCAGTGGATACTGTGATGCCTGGTGTACCTTTTGAAGTCTGGTCGCAGAAAATGCGCGCGTGTAAAACCAAGCTGGAATTTCAGAAGACCTTCTGCTATGGGCTTCTGTGGAAATTGGCGAAGGAGGCTACGGATGGATTGACTTTGGACCATACCGCGTTGCCGGCAGACAAGTCGGCGGCGTATACCTATATCTCCAATCATCGCGACATTATTCTCGATTCCGGTTTCTTGTCCATTCTTTTGGTAGACCAGGGTATGGATACGGTAGAGATAGCCATTGGCGACAACCTGCTTGTCTATCCGTGGATTAAGAAATTCGTGCGTGTCAACAAGTCCTTCATCGTGCTGCGTGCGTTGACCATGCGCCAGATGCTGGAGGCTTCCGCACGCATGTCCCGCTATATGCATTATACCATCAGTGAGAAGAAACAGTCTATCTGGATTGCACAACGTGAAGGGCGTGCCAAGGATTCCAACGACCGCACGCAGGACAGTGTGCTGAAGATGCTGGCAATAGGCGGTGAAGGCGACGTCATTGACCGCTTAATGGAAATGAATATAGCTCCGCTTGCCATTTCCTATGAATACGACCCTTGCGACTTCCTGAAAGCGCAGGAGTTCCAACTGAAACGGGACATTGAAGGCTATAAGAAAACGACGGCTGACGACTTGCTGAATATGCAGACCGGACTGTTCGGCTATAAAGGGCGGGTACATTTCCAGACGGGTGCCTGCATGAATGATGAATTGGCGAAGATGGACCGTTCACTTCCGAAGCCCGAACTCTTTGCACGCATGTCTGCACTGATAGACAAACGCATTCATGCCAGTTACCGGATGTATCCCAATAATTATGTGGCACACGACCTTCTCGAGGGGAAGGAGGATTTTTCCGACCATTACACTGCCGAGGATAAGCAGCGCTTCACGGCCTATATAGAACAACAGTTGGAGCGTATCTCCATTCCTAATAAGGACGTGGACTTTCTGCGCGGAAAAATGCTGCTGATGTATGCCAACCCGTTGAAGAATTATCTGGCGGCTATAAAAGAATGAATACATGAAGAAGTACTGTGATTGGTGGCTTTTGCCTTTATTGGCCTGTCTGTTGGCTGGTTGTGGCGATGATGATTATCATTATCCTTCCGTGAAGCTGGAATTCTTGACTGCCTTTTCGGGGGCTGACGGCTATCTGCGGTCTGTTGTGACGGATGAAGGGGAAACCTTGCCGGTAGTGGAGGACAAGACAAAGACGAAAATAGAGGCAAACGCTTCGGTACGTGTCATCAGTAATTATGCTTCGGAGGTAACTGCCGATGGAACTGCCGGTGCGGTGCTGTATGCCTTGAGCGGTGTTCTTTCTGTCGTTCCCCAAACGGTCGACAAGTTCGAGGAGGGCGTCAAGACAGACCCTACTGATGTACTGGGTATCTGGATGGGACTCGACTATCTCAATATGACACTGATAGTCAATGAGAATGGTGAACATAAGTTCCATTTTATTGAGGATGAAGTGATTGTGGATACTGCTACCGGGTGTAGTGAAGTATATCTGACGCTGTATCATGACGCAAAGGAGGAGGTGGTGTCTTATACCAGGCGTGCCTACGCTTCCGTACCTTTGCGGCAGTATGCGGCAGAGGATATACAGAAGGTTATGGTTCATTTCAGTGTGCACACTTATTCCGGTGACATCAAGACTTACGATTTTGTTTATAACCCTGACTAAAATGAAATATTCGATGAAGACATTGTTCGCGGGCCTTTGCCTCGTTTTTACCACCCTCTTTTCCTGCCAGCAGAAGGAGGGACAGTTCAAGTCTGTTTCGGTAGATGACTTTTCCACATTGATAGCCAATCCGGAGGTGCAGCTTCTGGATGTGCGTACTGTTGCCGAATACTCGGAAGGACACGTGCCCCATAGTATCAATATCAATGTGCTGGATGAGTCGTTTGAAACGATGGCCGACTCCACTTTGCAGAAGGACAAACCGGTTGCAGTATATTGTCGTAGTGGTAAGCGTAGTAAAAAGGCCGCTGCCATACTGAGCAAAAAAGGATATATAATCTATGACCTTGACAAAGGTTTCATCGGTTGGGAAGAAGCGGGCAAAGAAGTGGAAAAGTAATAGCGGTGTAGCTGAAATGCATTTGCTATAATTTCTTTTTAGGCGAGGATTACGCGGATTTCACGGAAAAAATTTAAGAAAAGAATCCGCGTTTTCCGCGTAATCCGCGCCTAAAAGAATAAGTAGTCTTGTCCTCTGGTTAGAGGCTTTCAAGCAGTCTCTTTAGCACCACTGTTGCTGAAATCTCCCGGTTGGCCGCTTCGGGGATTACGATGGACTGCGGGCTTTCTATCACATCATCCGTCACAATCATGTTGCGTCGAACCGGCAGGCAGTGCATGAAGTAGGCATTGTTGGTAACGGCCATCTGGCGCTCGCTACTGTCCAGGTGCGGTCTTTGCTCAATATTTGTCCGTAGTTGTCGCCTGTATAGGCGCCCAGTTCTTGGCATAGACAAAATCGGCTCCTTCAAAAGCTTTCATCTGGTCATATTCTACGCGGGCATTTCCTACGAACTTGGGGTCGAGTTCATAACCTTCGGGATGTGTAATCACAAAGTCATAATCAGTTGCATTCATCCATTCGGCAAAGGAGTTGGGGACAGCTGGGGCAATGGACGCGGATGTGGAGCCCATGTCATCACTACTTTGGGGCGTGCCGTCTTCTTATATTCCTCAATGGTTATCAGGTCGGCAAAACTCTGCAGCGGATGGCGTGTGGCAGCTCCATGGAGAATACCGGCCGGCCGGAATGCTTGATGAACTGCTCCAGTATCACTTCGTTGTAATCGTCTTCCTTATTTTCGAAGCGTGCAAAAGAACGTACGCCGATGACGTCGCAATAGCAGCCCATCACGGGAATGGCTTCCAGTAAGTGTTCCGGTTTGTCACCGTCCATGATGACACCACGCTCTGTCTCCAGTTTCCAGGCTCCCTGGTTGATGTCCAGTACAATTACGTTCATGCCCAGATTCAATGCAGCCTTCTGTGTACTGAGGCGGGTACGCAGGCTGGAGTTGAAGAAAATCATCATCAGCGTTTTGTTACGTCCCAGTTCCACATATTTGAAACGGTCTTTTTTAATCTCGAATGCTTCGTCCAGTGCAGACTTCAGGTTACCGATGTCCTGCACGCAAGTAAAGTTCTTCATATTTACAGTCTTTTTAGTGTATCTATATCTTTGTTATTCGGCTGTCAAGGTCTGGTCTGTCCGGAACCTTCGACAATCCATTTGTATGTGGTGATTTCTTCCAGAGCCATCGGACCGCGGGCGTGTAGCTTCTGGGTGCTGATGCCAATCTCGGCACCGAGTCCGAATTGTGCGCCGTCGGTGAAAGAGGTCGGTGCATTGACGTATACGCAAGCGGCGTCCACTTCCCGGCAGAACCATTCGGCACGTGTCTTGTCGTCCGTAATGATGCATTCGCTATGTTTGGAACCGTACTTCCGGATATGTGCCAATGCTTCCTGGAAAGAATTCACGGTTTTAATGGCCATCTTGTAGTCCAGAAACTCTCTGCCGTAGCAGTCTTCAGTGGCAAGTCTCAACAGCTCGACGGGATATTTGTCACGCAGACTGTGGTAGGCGGGTTCATCGGCAAATATCTCTACATTGCTTGATTGCAGCGGCAGGCATAGGTCGGGCAAATTAGCCAGGCTGTCGGCTTCGATAATCAGGCAATCCAAAGCGTTGCATACACTGACCCGGCGTGTCTTTGCATTGGCAATGATAGATGGACCTATGCTTATATCGCCATAGCGGTCGAAGAACGTATGGCATACGCCGGCACCTGTCTCTATAACCGGTACTGTGGCATTCTGGCGTACGAAGTTTATCAGGCTGCTGCTGCCGCGCGGAATTATCAAATCTACATAATCGTTGGCATGCAGTAGTTCGGCAGTCGCCTCTCTGTCGGCAGGAAGCAGTTCCACGATATGTGTATCTACGTTGAAATGCTCCAGTACCTCGTGTATCACGCTGATTATGGCACGGTTGGAATAGTCTGCATCGCTTCCGCCTTTCAGAATACAGGCATTGCCGCTTTTAAGGCAGAGTGAGAATACATCGAAACTGACGTTGGGACGGGCTTCGTAGATAATGCCTATGACACCGAAAGGTACACTGACCCTTTTTATCTTCAATCCGTTGGGTAATACGTTCTCTTTAAGGACTTTTCCCAAAGGAGAAGGGAGGGCGGCTACGTTGCGGATGTCCGCAGCGATGTCCTGCAAACGGCTTTTTGTCAGTTTCAGGCGGTCGTATTTAGGGTCGGTAGAAGGCATACGCTCCAAATCCTTCTGGTTTTCACTCAGAATGAAGTCTGTTTTGTTTATGGCAGCGTCTGCAACAGCCAGTAATATTTGGTTGATTTCTTTGTCGCTTAACGCTAGCATGTTACGGCTGGCATCTTGTACGGCGACAAAAGTTTTGTTTAAGTTCATTTTCTTACTGAGTATAGAGTGATAAATATGCAAGTATGAATATCGTGGATAGTATCCGTCTGTGTCCTATTCTATATATAGGTAGTCGTAGTGCACTACGGGTTTCTTTCCATGTTTTCCCATTGTTTCCCGTGCCTGGCTGGAGTCACAGTTGGCTTTTCCCACACCGATGGGTTTACCGCCGAAGTCGATAATCCGTACGATGTCGTCCTTCTCGAACTCGCCTATAACGTCAGTGATGCCTACCGGTAGGATGCTTACTGCTTTGTCCGAGAAGAGCAGTTCGGTGGCACAATGATTGATGTGCAGTTCGCCTTTGGCAAACCCTTCGCTGTGCGCAATCCATTTCTTGATGCTCGATACCGGTTCCGGAGACGGAATGAAACGGGTATAGTTTAATTCTTCATTATTCATTATTTTCACGAGGATGTTGTCCCGCTTCCCGTTGGCTATGATTACTGTGATGCCCTCATCCGCCACTTTGCGGGCAATGTTGGTTTTTGTCAGCATGCCGCCGCGTCCGAAGCTGGATTTGGAAGTTTGTATGTAGGAGGAGAGGTCTTTGCCTTGTTCTATTTCACGGATGACTTGAGACTCCGGGTCGGCGGGTGAACCGTTGTAGATACCGTCTATATTGCTGAGAATGATTAGTGCTGGGCATCCATCATGGAGGCTATCAGGCCGGACAGCTCATCGTTGTCGGTGAACATCAGTTCACTTACGGAGATGGTGTCGTTCTCATTGACAATAGGAATGACGCCGTTCTCCAGCATTACGGTCATACAGTTTTTCTGGTTGAGGTAATGGCGGCGGGTGGAAAAGTTCTCTTTCATTGTGAGCACTTGTCCCACGGGGATGCCATGCTCCCGGAACAGCTCGTAGTAGCGGTTGATGAGTTTGGCCTGCCCTACAGCGGAAAAGAGCTGGCGCTGGTCTACGCTGTCCAACTTCTTGGTGGGGTGCACTTCACTACGTCCCGAAGCAACGGCTCCGGAAGAAACAAGTATTATTTCTATGCCGGCCTTGTGCAGCTCGGCTATCTGGTCCACCAAAGCGGACATGCGGGTGACGTCGAGAGTGCCGTCACGACGTGTTAAAACATTGCTGCCTACCTTGACAGCAATTCTATTGAAATCAATCTCCATTTTCTCTCTTTTCGTATTCACGGACTACTTCCATGGCGGCTTCGTAGTCCTTCTCATTGACGAGAACGGAAACATCTACGCAGTGGCAGGCAGTACAACGTTACTACCATTCCGTCTTTTGTTACAGCTTCAATATCACTATTTCCCAGCAGGCTCTTTACGAGTTCTGCTTCCCACGGTGAACCGGTGAACACCTCAACGAGTTTGCTTTTGTCTTCTTCTTTCATGATGGTATGAATTTAGAGGTTTCTGTCTTACAAATATAACAAATGTTTTTGTTTTAATGTTTAATGCTGACGAATTTATAGTTCAATCCTCTCAACTCTTATCGATTCATTCAGGAAAGTAGAAGCCGATTCTGTGAATTTCTCCTCCGATTCCGTGGTGCGGTAGACGCATCTTCCACCTTTGGTACATTTTTTGTCCATTTCCGGATGGCGGTGAAGATAGTCTTTCAGGCTGTCTGCTACCAGTTCCCCCTGAGTGACGGTCGTGATGCCGTCGGGCATGTATTGCTGTATCTTGGGCAGCAGCAACGGGAAGTGCGTGCAGCCCAGAATGACGGTGTCTATCTGCGTGTCTTTGGCCAGCAGGTTGCCGATGTTTTTGCGTATGAAGTAGTCAGTACCCTCACCTTGTGCCTCATTGTTTTCTACGAGGGATACCCATAGAGGGCAGGCTTCACCGCTCACTTTGATGTCGGGGAAGAGTTTATGCACTTCCAACGGATAGGATTCAGACTTGATGGTTCCTGCCGTGGCAAGCACTCCCACATGGCGGCTTTGGGTAATGTTCCCTATGCATTCTACGGTTGGGCGAATTACTCCCAACACACGGCGCATAGGGTCGAGGCGAGGCAAATCATTCATTTGTATGTTGCGCAGAGCTTTTGCCGAAGCTGTATTGCATGCCAGAATGACGAGGTGACAACCCATCTCGAACAGTTTGGTGACTGCCTGCAAGGTGAACTCATAGACAATCTCGAACGAGCGGGTTCCGTAAGGCGCGCGCGCGTTGTCGCCCAGATAAATGTAATCATATTGGGGAAGGGCTTCCCGTATCTTGCTCAGGATGGTCAGTCCGCCATATCCGGAATCGAATATTCCGATGGGACCGGCTGCAGAAGGTAATGTCTGTTTCATGCTTTCTAAAGACTATGTACCATGCAAAGATAATGCAAATTTCTCAGTAATGTATAAAAAATAAGCGCGGATAAAACTATCCGCGCTTGCTCTATCATAGATAATTCTATTATTTAATGCCCAATTGCGTTTTAACTTTGGCAGTTACATCAACGCTCTGTGCTCCTACGAATGGTATCGGGGTACGGGCCAAGTCGAAGATATAGACCACGCCTTCAGCCTTGCCGACAGCCTGGATGGCTTCGTCCAGTTTCTGATAGATGGGAGCCATAGCATCTTGCTGTGCTTTCTGCATACTTTGATAAGCTTCTTGTTGGAACTGCTCTTGGCGTTGAGCCATATCCTGCAGCTCTTTCTGACGTCTTTCTGCAATGTTTTTCGGCAGAGAGTCGGCTTGTGCCAGGAATTCCTGATACTTCTTCTGGAATTCTTCGTTGGTACGCTGCATTTCATCCTGGTATTTTTTAGACATGGCGTCCAAGTCAGCTTGGGCTTTGGTAAATTCAGGCATAACAGCGATTACATCTTGAGAATTCATGTGAGCGAATTTAGCTTGCGCCATAGCTCCCAGTGGGAGGGCGAACATAACTACGAGTAGTGCGATTTTTTTAAGCATAATGTTTATTATTTATTTGAATGATTATTCGTCGGGGGCAAATATAGCGCAAACTGAACGCAATACAAAATAAGCAAGCTTATTTTTAATCTTGAATGCAGTCTATATTCTGAAACAAATGTATGAAATTAATTTGAATATCCCAGTTTTGCAAGTACTTCATTGCTGACGTCAATACTCGGCGAGGCAAAAATGATACTTGATGCGGAAGCACGGTCTACAACTACCGCATATCCGTTCTGTGTCGCAATTTCCTTTACAGCATTGTATATTTCATCTTGAATGGGTTGCATCAGACTTTCACGTTTTTTATACAGTTCGCCTTCCGGACCGAAGTATTTGCGGCGCAGTTCGGCTGCTGATTTCTCTTTAGCGACAATCTCTTCCTCCTTTTTGCCTCTCTGTGTTTCAGAAAGGGAAGCAATCTGGGACTGATAGTTCTTGTACAGAGTCTTGGCTTCTTCGGAAATCTTTTCGACTTCACTCTGCCATTGTCTGGAGCTTGCTCCAGTTGTTCATTGGCACGTTCGTAGGCAGGAATATTTTCCAGGATATATTCCATGTCAATCAAGGCGAACTTCTGTGCACCGGCTGTTATACTTACTGCAAACAGCGTAAAAAGGATCAATAAACTCTTCTTCATAACGATACTGCATTAATTGTCAATTATCAATTGTCCATTGCTTAGAATTCTTGTCCCAGGATGAAGTGGAACTGCTACCGCCATATTGCGAGGAACCCATTATTTTGTCGAAACCGTAAGCCCAGTCGATACCCATCATACCAATCATCGGGAGGAAGATGCGGACACCGACACCGGCTGAACGTTTCAATTCGAACGGGTTGAACTTATTGACATCATGCCATGCATTACCGGCTTCCACAAACGTTAACGCATAAATACTGGTACTTGTTTCGAGCATCAAAGGATATCTTAATTCCAGTCCGAGACGTGTATAGGCATAACCTTCAGAACCGTATGGAGTCAATGAACTGTTCTCATAACCACGGAGGGCGATGCTTTCTGTAGCATAGCTGGAGTAGCCGGTCATACCGTCACCACCCACGTCAAACGTTTCGAACGGAGACTTTTTGTATTTGTTGTAGTGTCCCAGCAAACCGAATTCTACACGTCCCATCAGCACCGGAGTACGTTTGACGGTAATCGGGTCCATCAACGGGATGTAGACTTTGGATTTGAATTTCCACTTGTGGTATTCAATCCACTTGTGCATCTTGTTCATGTCTTCCTGGCTGCTGGTGCTGTACTTGCTGTAATCGGTACCGTCGAACAGAGAGAAAGGCGGTGTGATTTGTGCAGACAACGAGAACTCGGAACCTTGGCGCGGATAAATCGGGTTGTCGATAGAGCTACGGGACAAGGTCAGGTTGAGGCTGAGGTTATTACACTTACCGTTGGTAACCGGGAAGTACTGCCAGTCACTCAGAACATAGCGTTGGTAAGACAACTCGGCTGTGAACTGGAAGTAGTCATCCGGCCACTTCAAACGCTTACCGAACATCACTGCAAGACCATACATCTGGATAGATTTGTCCGGGTCGTAATAATTCTCGTAGTTGTTGTAATTGCCGTAGTTGTACATACCGTAGCCATACATACCGCTATAATAGCTGTTGTAATAGCTGTTCATGTAGGCTGAATTGTAATAACGGCTACTGATGTCGGTCTGGCGGGAATAGAAAGCCGATACGGAGAATGCATTCGGGCGTTTACCGCCAAACCACGGGTCGTAGAATGAAACGCTGTATGACTGATAGTATTTGGCATTGGTCTGGCCGCTGATGGTCAATGTCTGACCATCACCTTGCGGGAGGATACCGCGGTAGTTCTCACCCGGATGCAGCAGGTTGGACAGAGAGAAGTTGGTGAACTTCAGACTTAACTTACCGATAATACCCGTTTGTCCCCAACCGGCGGAGAACTCTACCTGGTCGTTGGCTTTGGATACAAGGTCATAACCGATGTCTACCGTGCCGTCTTCCGGTCTCGGCTGGATGTCGGGCTGGATTTGTTCGGGGTCGAAGTGTCCCATCTGCTGGATTTCACGCATGGAACGCATCAGGTCTTCACGGCTGAAGAGTTCGCCCGGACGGGTACGGAGTTCACGGCGTACTACGTTTTCATACAAACGGTCGTTACCGTTGATGCTGACTTTATTGATGGTAGCCTGGCGACCTTCGTAGATACGCATTTCCAGGTCGATGGAGTCGCCCACGATGTTTACTTCCACCGGTTCGAGGCTGTAGAACAGATAACCGTTGTTGTAGTAAAGGTTACCGATGGCATCGTCATCGGTCATTGTACGCTCTTCAAGTAACTTTTGGTTGTAGACATCACCCTTCTTCATCTGGAGGAGGAAGTTCAGTTGTTCGGAAGGATACAGTGTGTTACCTACCCAGGTTACATTGCGGAGATAGTATTTCTGTCCTTCCTCAATCTGCATGAAGATGTCTACCGTGCGGTCATCGTAGGGCTTGATACTGTCTGTCACGATGATGGCGTCACGATAACCCAGTTCGTTGTATTTGTCGATAATCAGCTGTTTGTCCGCTTCGTAGTTGTCCTCAATGAATTTCTTGGTGCGGAACAGATTGAGCAACTTGCCCTTTTCGTTTGTTTTCTTCATCACACGCTTCAGCTTCTTGGTCGTGAGGGCCTCGTTGCTACAATGGTGATTTGATGTACTTTCACTTTCTCCTTCTTGTCGATGTCGATGTTGACAATCACTTCATTCTTCTTTTCCGGATCATCACGTTGGGTGATGATTACATCTGCATTCTTGAAGCCCTTGTCGTCAAAATAGCGCTTTATCAAGGTCTTGGCGCGGTCCACCAGATTAGGTGTAATCTGACCGCCCTTTATCATGCCGATTCTGCTTTCCAGGTCTTCACGCTCTGACTTCTTCACACCGTTGTAGCGTATGTCGGAAACACGCGGACGCATGGTCAGATGAATGGTCAGCCAAATTTGGTCACCTTCAATCTTGTCTGCTGTAATTTCCACGTCAGAGAACAGACCGTGGCGCCAGTAGCGCTTACAAGCTTGTGTAATCTCGTCACCCGGCACGGTGATAGTCTGCCCTTTGGATAGTCCGGACAATCCGACAATTACATAATCCTCATAGTTCTGGGCTCCTTCGACCTTAATGTCGGCTATTTCATACTTCTTGGGTGTTCCCGAATAGAGTATAACCGGCTTTTCGGTTTCATCGGTGTTGTTTACGTCCTGTGCTGCTGTTGTCAGTGCGCAGCCGAAAAGGCAGACAAACGTTACGAGTATGGAGAAAATACGATAGTGCATCTTTTTATTTACTATTTTACAATTTACTATTTACTATTTGTGTGTCCGGTGATTAATTGATTTGCTCGCTGGTCTTGCCGAACCTGCGTTCGCGTTTCTGATAGTCACATATGGCTTTGCGTAATTCTTCTTCACGGAAGTCGGGCCAATAGGTATCACAGAAATAAAGTTCCGAATAGGCGCATTGCCAGAGCATGTAGTTACTAAGGCGGAGCTCTCCTCCGGTACGTATCAGCAGGTCGGGGTCGGGCATGAAGTGGGTTGTCAGATGACGGGATATGAGCTCACTGTCGATTTGTTCGGGTTTCAGCTCACCTTTCTGTACCAGGTCGGCTATTTGCCGGGCAGCTTCCGTTATTTCCCAGCGGGAAGAGTAGCTCAATGCCAGTACCAGGCACATTCCCGTGTTGTGGGAGGTGTGTGCCACGCAAGTGTTGAGCCGTTGCTGTACGTTGGCAGGCAGTTTTTCAATATCTCCTATTACCCGGAAACTGATATTGTTCTTCATGAACGTCTCTTCCTCTATGGAGTCGAAGAGCAATCCCATCAAGGCGGCTACCTCGTCCGACGGACGATTCCAGTTCTCGGTAGAGAACGTATATAAAGTAAGGTATCTGACTCCTAATTTAGCGGCTTCCTCTGCAATGACGTGCACAGTCTCTGCGCCGGCCTGATGTCCATAGCTGCGTTCGTGTCCACGCTGCTTGGCCCACCGTCCGTTACCGTCCATGATAATCGCCACGTGCTGGGGTATCCGGTTTAGATCGATTTCTTCCTTATATGACATCATTATTATTGTATTTCGAAGCCCAATCTGTTAAGACGTCCGCGCCATACCTCATTCTTGGTGCCGTTGCCGCCGAATATCACCCAAATGAAGTCCCGTTTGTCTGCCGGGGCCACAGTTTTGTCTTTCGTCGGTTCCACTATAATGGAGTACGCGCCTTTCCCTTTGAATTCCTGGGGTAGCAGGAACTTGGTTTCTGTCTTGCTCCACGCAATGCCTGTGATGGAGTTGTAGATGCGTCAAGTTCTCCTCCAAAGCAATAGAACATGTCGCCATAGTACATAATGCAGGGTTGACCATGCCGGGACAAGATGTGTCGTACACCGTGTTAGCCCAGGCTTGCCCAGCCTTTGCCGTCCAATGAGAACCAGGGTATTGTCTCTTGTTCGTTGGCCAGCGGCATTCCTGCCAGAACCACCTTCTCTACACCATTGCCGGTGTTGGTCTGGGTGGTGGATATGTTTTCGGTAGGGAATCCTGCCGGGACTTCCTCAAGGGTAAGGTTGTCAGCCGTGTTTTCCGCTTCCCAATTCTTTCCGTCTTTACAGATGTTGAAATATTGCTTTCCGTTGATTTCCACAATACCCGAGAGCCGGTCGGAGAAACCATTAATGAGGACTATGACATTGTCTCCCAATGTAGTGACTTCTGTCCAGGCGCCGCCGTTGGTAGAGCTGAATACTCTCTTGCTTTTTGTAACCATGTAGAGTGCATTGTTATACTCTACGGCAGATGTCAGCTTTACGTCTGAGGGGAGGTTGCTGACATTGACTTTACTCCAGTTGTATTTATCGGGCGCAGTCGATGTCTTGTAAGCGGTAGTGTTGGAAGTGTAGACAAACAACTCGTCTCCAAGTATAACCGCTTTTTGCTGGCCTAAATTGATGGTATTGGAGAATATATTCCCCCTATTCTGCATGTCTGTCCAGACGAGTGAGTCCGGGTCTTGCAGATGTACATTAACTTTCAATTTATATTCGCGGACTGTAACACCGTCGGCGGCATGTGCTTTGAACAGCATGCCGGCATCGTTGTTCATGGCGGGTCTCAAATCCACGGAGTCCGACATGACGAATACCGTGTCGGTAGGCGAGCCTGAAGTTATCCAACCGGTAACGGTCATAGTATCAATCAGAATACGGTCAATGATGGTATCTGAACCTACGGGCAATGAATCTCTGTTATAGATGAGCCTATTGAGCTGGTCAATTGTAAATTTGTAATGTTTGCCATGTATGGTATCGATACCAAAAGCATGTATAGTAGCATCGGAGCTGAATTCATAATTGTCGTCAGAGTCAAGGCATGAACTTAGAGCAAATGACACAATAAGAAAACTCACAATTACTGATAGAAACTTTATTCTCATTTTGAAAGTTAGTGTTTATTTACAAGTTGCAAAAATAGGAACATTTTTTTCTATAAACAGCTTTACGGGGAAGTTTTATATAAAATTATAGATAATATCCCCCTTTTTCTCGATAAAAAAGCCCTGAAATGAGGCTATTGACTGTTTCTTGAGGCCGTATAATGGCGAAAACTCCTGCCGAAAGAATACTCTGTTGCAAATGGATATCCGTCACTGATTTCGGGTGCTTTGACGCCGGAATGAAGAAGGTGCGGAGCTTCTTCCACAAAGATTTCGTCCCACAATCCGGCATCAATGAAGGATTGGAGCGTTTGGCTGCCACCCTCTACCAAAAGGGATTGTAATCCGCGTGTATACAGCGTTTCCATGAGTTCGGGGAGTATATTCCGTCGGTAGTCGCTGACTGGCAGATACTCTACATTCGGTAGCGGAGCGTGCGGGGCTTCTGTAAAAACGAGGGTCGGCACGCTACCGTCAAATAGGTGAAGGCTGGGGGATAGCTTTTGTTGCCGGTCCAGCACGATACGTACCGGTGAACGGCCGTACCAATGGCGGACATTCAGGCAGGGATTGTCCAGTTCAGCCGTACGGGTACCTACTAATATGGCACTGTGCTCTGCCCGTTTCTTGTGTACCAGCATCGAAGTCAGCGGGCTGGAGAGGATAACCGGTTTACCGTCCGTGCGGGAGTAATCGATATATCTGTCAGAAGATTCCGCCCATTTTAGGGTGATGTAGGGGCGTCGCAAAGTATGGAAAGTGATGAACCTGCGGATGAGCTGCGACATTCTGTTTCCAGCACTCCGACAATAACTTCACGTCCGGCATCCTTCAGTTTCTGTATGCCCCGGCCCGCAACCTTAGAAAAAGGGTCCCGGCACCCGATGACGATGCGTGGAATCTTCTTCTCGATGATGAGGTCTGCACAAGGAGGAGTTTTGCCATAGTGCGAACACGGTTCCAGGCTGACATAGATGGTGGAACGTTTCAGCAGGGACGTGTCTTTCACGGAACGGATGGCGTTGACCTCGGCGTGGGCTTCTCCACAGCGCACATGGTATCCCTCGCCTATGATTTTCCCGTCACATACTATTACCGCTCCCACCATCGGGTTGGGTGCTGTATTGCAAAGTCCGTTTTGTGCCAGTTGGATGCATCGCAGCATATATTTCTCTTCTTCTGAATTCATATCCTTGCTTGTCTTTTGGTTGAATAATCAAAATTAATGATTACTTTTGCAGCCCGAATAAAACCGGACTCCGAATGAATGTAACCGTTTCACATATCCGCAGTGCTTTGCAGGAGTGCTATCCTCCCCGGGAGCAGCCAATCTTTCCCGTATTGTCTGCTGTGAAATGTTAGGTCAGAGTCATATTGACTATTACCTGGGCAAAGATATGATTTTATCTCCAAAGGATGAAAAGGAATTGGAAAGCATTCTTTTCCGTCTGTGCAATTTTGAGCCCATACAGTATGTGCAGGGTACTGCCCGTTTCCTGGGACGTACTTTTCGGGTGGCTCCGGGGGTGCTTATTCCCCGTCCCGAAACGGAAGAACTGGTGGAGAGGATGCTGGAGGAAGTCGCTCCGGCTTCCCGTATTCTCGACATTGGCACCGGAAGTGGGTGTATTGCCGTCACTTTGTCTAAAGAGTTGCCGGAAGCGGAAGTAACTGCTTGGGACATTTCCGGAGAAGCTCTTGCCATAGCCGGCGACAATAACCGCCTTTTGCAGACCTCCGTACAATTTGTACAGCGTGATGTCCTGACGTATCAACCGGCTGAGGATGAGTACTTTGATGTAATCGTCAGTAATCCGCCTTATGTTACGGAAACAGAAAAGAAGGACATGGAGCCAAATGTCTTGAACTGGGAACCTTCGGGAGCTTTGTTTGTTCCAGACAGCGACCCGCTCCGTTTCTATCGGCGTATAGGTGAACTGGGACGGAGCATGCTGACGGTCGGCGGCCGACTCTATTTTGAAATCAACCGGGCATTTGGAGAGGCTGTCGCTTCGATGCTTCGCAAGCAAGGCTATACGAATGTCCGTATCCGAAAAGATATTTCCGGCAACGACCGGTACGTAATTGCAGAACGATGATAGAAATAACTGAAACTGAAGCTTTGAACAGAGTGGCGGCATATTGCTCCACTGCCGAGCATTGCCGGGCGGAGATTGCGGAGAAACTGCAACGCTGGGGCATTGCCTATGATGCCATAGACCGTATCATCAACCGTCTGGAACAAGAGAAGTACATTGATGAAGAACGCTTCTGCCGTGCTTTCATCAACGACAAATACCGTTTTGCCAAATGGGGCAAGATGAAGATAGGGCAGGCGCTCCAGTTGAAAAAGATATCTTCATCTGTCTATTGGCCCTATTTGAACGAGATTGATGAGGAGGAATACCACGCCGTCTTGCAGAAACTGCTGGCGGCAAAGCGTAAAAGCGTCCGTGCCGAAAGTGAGTATGAGTTGAATGGCAAACTGGTGCGTTTTGCCTTGAGCAGGGGGTTCGAAATGAAGGATATATGTCGTTGCATAGAGGTTTCTGAGGAAAATGACTACTCCGAATGAAAATTATCGGCTTTCTCTTTTTTATTCTCATTCTGTTTCCGTATTTTTGTGCCATATTTATCATATATAGATTAGTTTTGCTATGAAAACTTTAGAAAGATTGTTTGCAGAGAAGTTGCTGAAGATAAAAGCGATTAAACTACAACCGGCTAACCCGTTCACTTGGGCATCCGGATGGAAGTCTCCGTTTTATTGTGATAACCGCAAAACCCTTTCTTATCCTTCTCTCCGTAATTTCGTAAAGATTGAAATTACGCGTCTGATTTTGGAACGTTTCGGACAAGTGGATGCCATTGCCGGTGTGGCAACGGGAGCTATCCGCAAGGTGCCTTGGTGGCCGATGCATTGAACTTGCCGTTTGTATATGTACGCTCCACTCCGAAAGACCATGGACTGGAGAATTTGATTGAAGGTGAACTTCGTCCCGGTATGAAGGTGGTAGTCGTGGAAGATTTGATTTCTACGGGTGGAAGTAGCTTAAAGGCTGTAGAAGCTATCCGCCGTGACGGATGTGAGGTCATCGGTATGGTGGCTGCCTATACTTATGGTTTCCCGGTTGCCGAAAAGGCTTTCAAGGATGCCAAAGTGCCTTTGGTGACGCTGACCAATTACGAGGCTGTGATGGAAGTGGCACTGCGTACGGGCTATATCGAGGAAGAAGATGTGGAGACTCTGAATGAATGGCGTAAAGACCTGCACATTGGGAATCTGGAAAATAAGAACTTATTTGTAAAAATGTTAATATGGATAAAAGAGCCATTCGGATAGATTCTGTCCGGATAGTTCTTTTTTCTTTTTGAATACGATTGATTATGACGAAATTTGAGAGTGGAGTGAAAGTTGTACCGGCTTCACAAGAAGCTGTTTATGAAAAACTTTCCGACCTGAGTAATCTGGAGAAGGTGAAAGACCGTCTGCCTGAAGACAAAGTGAAGAACTTGAGTTTTGACGCGGAGAGCATGACGATAGAGGTGGCCCCCGTGGGAAAGATTACGTTGCAGATTGTGGAGAAGGAGCCTTGCAAGTGTATCAAGTTTGCAACAACCACTTCACCGCTGCCCTTCAATCTGTGGATACAGATTGTACCCGTCACCGAAACCGAATGTAAAATGAAACTGACCATCGGCATGGATATAAATCCGTTTATGAAGACCATGGTGCAGAAACCCTTGCAGGAAGGATTGGAGAAGATGGCAGATATGTTGGCGATGATACAATATTAATCACTAACCATTAATCATTAGAAACAACGTGGCTCAGAAACTTTGGGAAAAATCCGTTCAGGTAAATAAGGATATCGAACGCTTCACGGTAGGCCGTGACCGTGAAATGGACCTTTATTTGGCAAAGCACGATGTGCTGGGTTCCATGGCGCACATCACGATGCTCGAAAGCATTGGCTTGTTGACGAAGGAAGAACTGCGGCAATTGCTGGCCGAATTGAAGAAAATCTATGCGATGGCCGAGCGTGGAGAATTTGTGATAGAAGAGGGAGTGGAAGACGTTCACTCACAAGTGGAACTTATGCTGACGCGCAACTTGGGTGATATAGGTAAGAAAATACACAGCGGACGTTCGCGCAACGACCAGGTGTTGCTCGATTTGAAGCTCTTTACCCGTGCAGAGATAAAGGAAGTGGCGGAGGCTGTGGAACAATTGTTCCATGTGCTGGTTATGCAGAGCGAACGCTACAAGGATGTACTGATGCCGGGTTATACACACTTGCAGATAGCCATGCCGTCTTCTTTCGGACTTTGGTTTGGGGCATACGCCGAGAGCCTGGTGGACGATATGATGTTCCTTCAGGCAGCTTTCAAGATGTGCAACCGCAATCCTTTGGGTTCTGCTGCGGGATACGGTTCCTCGTTCCCGCTGAACCGTACGATGACTACCCGTCTTTTGGGATTTGATTCCCTCAACTACAACGTAGTGTATGCCCAGATGGGGCGTGGCAAGATGGAGCGTAATGTAGCTTTCGCCCTTGCCAGTGTGGCCGGAACCATATCGAAATTGGCTTTTGACGCATGTATGTTCAACAGTCAGAACTTCGGTTTTGTGAAGCTGCCGGACGATTGCACTACCGGCTCCAGCATCATGCCTCACAAGAAGAACCCGGACGTCTTTGAACTGACGCGTGCCAAGTGCAACAAACTGCAATCCCTTCCCCAGCAGATTATGATGATAGCCAACAATCTTCCTTCCGGCTATTTCCGTGACTTGCAGATTATCAAAGAGGTCTTCCTGCCTGCTTTTCAGGAACTGAAAGACTGTCTGCAGATGACGACTTACATTATGAACGAAATCAAGGTGAACGAACATATTCTTGATGATGACAAGTATCTGCTTATTTTCAGTGTGGAGGAAGTCAACCGCTTGGCACGTGAAGGGATGCCTTTCCGCGATGCCTACAAGAAGGTGGGACTGGATATTGAAGCCGGAAACTTCTCGCACAGCAAAGAGGTACACCATACCCATGAAGCAGTATCGGAAACCTTTGCAACGATGAAGTCTCTGCTCTGATGCAGAAAGTGGTAGATGGTTTCAATTTTGAGACCATGCAAGCTGCAGAGAAAGAGTTGCTGGGCAGGTAAAAGGTTCTGCGGGTTCAAGTCCCGCTGCGAGTACTGTACTTTTATAAAAAAAAATTTGGCAGAAACGGGAAAACTGTTTATCTTTGCACCCGTTCTCCAAATGCGGAAATAGCTCAGTTGGTAGAGCATAACCTTGCCAAGGTTAGGGTCGCGAGTTCGAGTCTCGTTTTCCGCTCTCTTTTCCCTTTTTAGGATGCTCGAATGGTGGAATGGTAGACACGAAGGACTTAAAATCCTTTGGCCATTGCGGCTGTGCGGGTTCAAGTCCCGCTTCGAGTACTCGATTAAGCTCTGTGAATCATTGATTTGCAGAGCTTTTTCTTTATAAGCTCTTGATATGAAAGACCGTTTCCCTATAGCGAACAAAGTGTTTCCCTTAATAGAACAAGTTGTTTCATTATGGCGAACACTTTGTTTCTCTTAACAGAACATTTCGTTTCATCATATGAAAACAGACTGTTTTTCCTTATTGGAACAAACTGTTTCTCTATACTTGAACAAAGTGTTCATCTCTGTGAACTAACAAACTAACTATAATACTATAGTAGATGATATGCGCGTGGCACTTGGTAATATGTGCTTGCAGATGAAATAAAAGAATCTATATAAATAGCCTCCTCTTTATTGTTCAGAACAGCTTGGGGCGTTTGTTATTGAACCGATAGCCGATACCCAACATCAGATAATTGGGCTCATGAAATTCCCGGAGGTTATATCCTATATGGAGATACGAATTGCGTGTTACGTCTATTTTCAGGGCAAGAATCTGATAGAAAGACTTCATGTCACCGCCGCCGTGCAGAACATTGGCTCCCAGACCGATACCTACCGTGAAGTAAGGCATGACAAATTCTCCGCGGGCAGATAAGCCCAATGCCATCTGCTTCTTGGCGGGCGGAGTATAGAAGCCGTTCTCTTCTTCGTACGATTCTTTCATGTTCGCACTGTGGTCGTATACGCCGTCCAGCGCCACACCGGCACGGAATTTATAGCCGAAGTTGTACATGGGTGCAAAGCTGAAACCGAACACGTTGTAAGTGCCGGGTGCGGGTACCTGGCCACTACTGCCCTCATGGGCCACTGCTTTCTTTCGCCAGGAGCCGAACAAAGTCAGGTCGTAGCTGACGTGGCGGGGGAATGGAGGAACGATAGGCGTTGCCATGATTGGGCGAGCTCATCCGCTCTGCGGTTAAAGTTATATACACCCACTTTGCAGTCCACCGTGTTCAGACCGGAGTTGGGATATTGGGTATTTCCGTTGGAAAAGTGGCTTCCGGTAGTTCCTATCATCAGGTCGAACTTGGGGGAGAGTGCCCACTTTAAGTAGAGGTTCACATTGAGATAGGCATTCACTTTCGAGCCGATAATCTGGTTCTCCGGGTTGTCATATTCATCGTAGGGTTTCCAGCCGAACGATGCGCCGAAGTTCCATTCATAGTTCAAGGATATGCGGGGGCTGAATTGGGCGATGCGTCCCCCTTGAAACAGATAGACCGCCAGCGGGTTGCCCAGCTCTTCCGGATTGCCGAAGTTGAAATAGCCGACTCCAATCCCTTGATAGGCTCCTATATAAGCCTGGTCGGCAACGGTGTGGGGACGGAGCTGGAAGGAGTATTTCAGATGGCCGGCATAGGCATTTTTCATGGCCTTGTATTGGTGGTTGGAGTACTCCAGAAAAGGGCTGGTCTGAAAAATATAGCCAGCACGCCCTTCTACGCCTAATCTGTGGATGAAGCGCTGTGAGAAAGGGAGTGTATCCCGCTTGTATTCCGAATGACTATCGGATGTCCATTGTTGGGCGTATATTGTATCAGACAAGAAAAGTACCGCTCCTAAGAAAGCCAGTATTTTCCATATCTGCGTTCTATTTTTCATATGCCGTGTCGGTCTTTCTTGTTTATAAATGTTCCAAGTGAAGTTTAATTTCGTGCAAATATAGTTCTTTTCTCCTTTTGGTATTCACAATGAGACAACTATTTGTAAAAAGAGGGGGTAAAACGGAAATCGTCAATAGAATGGCCGACTTCGGTTTTATCCCCTCCTTATTCATTCACCCGGATGTTGTCTTATGATTCAGATACTGGGTGGCGAGTATTATTTCCGGTCGTTCTCCCGGATTTCCACACGGCGGATTTTCCCGCTGATGGTTTTGGGGAGCTCATCAACAAATTCGATGACACGCGGGTATTTGTAGGGAGCCGTCACTTTCTTCACATGGTTCTGCAACTCCTTGACAAGCTCTTCTTCGGCGCGTGCCTTGTACTCTTTTGCCAACACAATCGTAGCTTTTACCACTTGGCCGCGGATTTCATCGGGCACACCGGTAATGGCACATTCCACTACGGCTGGGTGGGTCATCAATGCACTTTCCACTTCGAACGGGCCGATGCGGTAACCGCTACTTTTGATAACGTCGTCGGCGCGGCCCACGAACCAGAGGTAGCCGTCTTCGTCCTTCCAGGCTACGTCTCCCGTGTAGTAAATGCCGTTGTTCCATGCCTCGTGGGTACGGTTGGCATCGCGGTAGTATTCCTTGAACAATCCCAGCGGTTTGCCTTTGTCGGTACGGATTACAATCTGTCCCTGCTCACCGGCTTCCACAGAACGGCCGTCGTTGTCTATCAGTCTACGTCGTATTGCGGATTGGGCAATCCCATGCTGCCGGGTTTCGGTTCCATCCACGGCATGGTGGCAACGGTAAGGGTTGTTTCGGTCTGCCCGAAGCCTTCCATCAGCTTGATGCCCGTCAGTTTCTTGAAGGTCTCGAATACAGCGGGGTTCAAGCTTCTCCGGCGATGGTGCAGTATTCCAGGCTGGATAGGTCGTACTTCGTAAGGTCTTCGTGAATAAGGAACCGGAAGATGGTGGGCGGTGCACAAAGCGACGTGACGTGATAATCCTGTATCTTCTCCAGTATGGCTGCAGGAGTGAACTTCTCGTGGTCGTATACAAATACGTTGGCACCGGCAATCCATTGTCCGTAGAGCTTGCCCCACACGGCTTTTCCCCAACCGGTGTCGGCAATGGTGAGGTGTAGGCTGCTCTCTTTCAGATTGTGCCAGAAGCTGCCGGTGACGATATGTCCCAACGGATAGGTGAAGTCGTGGGCCACCATTTTGGGCTCTCCGGTAGTACCGCTGGTGAAGTACATCAGGGAGATGTCATCGTTCGTGTTCGGATGTTCCGGTTTCACGAAAGGGGCGGCAGCTTCGATACCTTTGTGGAAGTCTTCGAATCCTTCGGGAGCTTCCGGCCCGACGCTTACGAGGCGTTTCACAGAAGGAGACTCTGGCATAGCTGCCGTGATATGGTCGGTGATGACGCTTTCGCCGGCACAGACTATCATTTTAATGTCTGCGGCGTTGCAGCGGTATACGATGTCTTTCTTCGTCAGCAGGTGGGTGGCGGGAATCACCACTGCACCGAGTTTGTGCAGTGCCACAATGCTGAACCAGAATTCATAACGGCGTTTCAGTATCAGCATCACCATGTCTCCGTGCCCGATGCCGAGGCTTTGGAAATAGGAAGCCGTCATGTCTGTGTACCGTTTCATGTCGGCAAAGGTAAACTGCCGGCATTCGCCTGGTCATTGGTCCACAACAGTGCGGGTTTGTCGGGCTGCTCGGCTGCCCAGGCATCCACTACGTCGTAGCCGAAGTTGAAATTCTCCGGTACGTTTATCTTCAAGTTCTTGATGAAGTCCTCCTGTGAGGTGAAGGATGTTTGAGATAAAAATCTTTCTACCATAACTTTATTACATGATTACTGCCAGGAATTTTACAGTCTTTCCGTCAAGCGCCTTCATGCCGTGCGGCAGTTTGGAGTTGAAGTATAGACTGTCTCCTTCGTTTAAGATTAAGTCTTTGCCGTCGATGCTGACCATCATACGGCCTTCCAGTACGAGGTTGAACTCCTGACCGGTATGGCTGTTGTAATGTATCGGCTCGCTGTCCGGTTTCGGTTCTACGGTCACGATGAACGGGTCTGCCGTGCGGTTGATGAAACCGGCTGCCAGTGATTGGTATTTATATGCTTGGTACGTTCTATACTGGTTCCTTTTCCGGCACGTGTCAGGAAGTAGGAGCTCATTTTGGGCTCTTGCCCAAACATCAGTGCGTCCAGTGATATGCCGTAGTGCCGTGCTATCTTCTGCAGCATGCTGACCGAGATGTCGAATTCTCCGGTTTCGGCCAGGCGGTACTCTTCTGCAGAGATGTCGCAGTCGCGGGCGATATCGTCGGCAGTCAGTTCCAATACGTCACGCAGTCCGCGCAGGCGTTCGGCTATTTGTCTGATTTGTTCGTCCATAATTATATTTTTTTAATGGGTTGTTATTAAAGTGTGGCAATGTGCCAATAGGCTGCACAATGTTTAATTACACCGTAGCTCATAGGCATATCGGGACATCGTTACATTAGCACATTAAATATCATTTACTCGCTTTGATGGCTTTAATCACAGTGGAGGTGAATCCTTCATGTTCCAGCTCGTTGATTCCCTTGATGGTAATTCCTCCGGGGGTACACACCTTGTCAATCTCAACACTGGGGTGCGTGTCGTTGTTCAGAATCAGCTCGGCTGCCCCTTTCACGGATTGTGCCACCATGCGCATGCCGTCTTTGGGATAGATACCCATTTCAACGCCGGCCTGCATGGCTGCCTGGATATACTTAAGCACGTAGGCGATGCCGCAGGAGGTCATGGCAGTGGTTGCCGCAATCTTTTCTTCGGGAATGAGCATGGCGAGTCCCATCTGGTTGAAAATGTCCAGCATCAGTTGCTCCTGCTCCTTGGTGGCATTGCGGCTGGCGATGAGTGTCATGCTTTCCATCTCGCTGATGGCGGTATTGGGAATAAGACGGAACATGGTCATTTCTTTGTCTGCTACATAGTGTGTCAGCTTTTCAAAAGGAATGCCGGCTGCAACGGATATAAGAATCTCTGTGCCTTTTAGTTCCAGTTCCTTTATCACTGGCTCCATCAGCCATGGCTTCACGGCAAAGATTATCATATCTGCACTGGCTGCCGCTTCCTGGTTGTCATTGGTCACTTGCAATGTGGGGAATTCTGCCTTCAGCTTGTCCAGCTTGCCCTGGGTGGGGTTGGAGACAATGATGTTACCGGCAGGGATGATTGTTCCTTTTGCCAGCCCTCGGGCAATGGCTCCCCCCATATTTCCTGCACCGATAATTGCTGTTTTCATATCTTTCTGTTGTTAAAAGAGTTGTTTTGCTGGCAAAGGTAGATAAATTTTCTACAAAAAACGACCGAGAGAGAAAGGTATTCTGCTTTTCGGTCGTTTCTTTTGCTGGCTGATTATTTGTGTCAAATATTAAAGTACTTTCTTGAAGCGTTCCAAGAATTCCTTTGCTTCATCCATGCCGAGGCACAGAGGCGGCAGCAGGCGAAGTACATTCGTACCGCTTACACCGGTGAATACATGCTGCTCTTTCAGTAGTCTTAGGCGCAGTTCCTTGATGGGTTCTTCAAATTCCAGCCTATCATGAGTCCGCGTCCGCGAACGTCCTTGATTTGAGGGAATTTCTTTAGTTCCGTTATCAGGAAGTTGCCGACTTGGGCTGCATTCTCTATCAGGTTTTCCTGCTCTATCACATCCAGCACGGCAAGGGCGGCACTGCAAGCCAGGTGGTTTCCACCGAAAGTGGTTCCAAGTTGCCCGTATACTGGTGTAAACATTGGCTGATGAGTACGCCTGCCATCGGGAAACCATTGCCGATGCCTTTTGCCACGGTGATGATGTCGCTTTGATGCCGTTGTACTGATGGGCGAAGAACTTGCCGCTGCGTCCGTAGCCGCTTTGGATTTCATCGAGAATCAAGACCGTGTTGTATTCCGTACAAGTCTGGCGGAGAGCCTGCATGAATTCGTCTGTCGGCAGTTGGATGCCGCCTACACCTTGTATGCCTTCGATAATCACTGCGCAGACATCTCCTTTGGACAATTCGGCCTTCATGGCTTCGATGTCGTTCAACGGGAGGTAGGTGACGTGCCCGCAGTTGTTGATGGGAGCGATGATTTTAGGATTGTTCGTTACTTCCACCGCCAGTGAGGTACGTCCGTGGAATGCTTTTGAGAAGGATATCACACGGGTACGGCCATTGTAGAAAGAGGCGAGTTTCAAGGCGTTTTCATTGGCTTCGGCACCGCTGTTGATGAGGAAGAATGAGTAGTCGTCATAGCCACAGACTTTTCCCAAGCGTTCTGCCACTTGCTGTTGCAGCTTGTTAATTACTGAGTTTGAGTAGAATCCTAACGTAGCAACTTGGTTACTCACCATCTCTACATAATGTGGATGTGCATGTCCGATTGAGATGACTGCATGGCCACCGTAGAGGTCGAGGTATTCGGTACCGTTCTCGTCCCATACATGGCAGCCTTTTCCTTTGACGATGTTGATGTCAAAGAGAGGGTATACGTCGAATAAATTCATTTTTTTAGAATGCAGAAGGTTTCAACCGTAATCCTACGGTCTCTTCCAGGTTAAACATTAAATTCATGTTATGGACAGCTTGTCCGCTGGCGCCTTTCAGGAGGTTATCAATGCAGGAAATGATAAGCAGTTTGTCGCCATGCTTCTCCAGATGGATGAGGCACTTGTTGGTGTTTACCACTTGCTTCAGGTCGATATTCTTCTCCACGATGTGGGTAAAGGAATCTTTGGCGTAATATTCTTCATACATGCGGACGATTTCTTCCAGGGCCACTTTGGTCTTCACCACAATGGTGGTGAAGATGCCGCGCGGGAAGTCGCCGCGGTAGGGGATGAAGTCAATGTCCGCATCAAAGCTGTTCTGCAGCTGTTTGAGCGATTGCTTGATTTCGGGCACATGCTGGTGCTCGAAAGCTTTGTAGACGCTCATGTTGTTGTTGCGCCAGCTGAAGTGGCTCGTGGCGCCCGGTTTCACACCGCGCCGGTACTTCCGGTAATGGCGTTCACCATGATATCATCGTTCAGCATCAGATGTTTGGCGAGCGGCAGCAGGCCCAGCTGTATGCAGGTGGCAAAGCAGCCCGGATTGGCTACGTGCTTCGCTTTGCAGGTGGCACGGCGGTTCAGCTCCGGCAGGCCGTAGATGAAGTCGTGTTCGGGAGAGGCTATGCGGTAGTCCATGGAGAGGTCGATGATTCTCAGTTCCTCGGGCACGTTGTGGCTTTCGAGGAACTTCTTCGTGTCACCATGTGCCGTACAGAAAAAGAGTACGTCGATTTCTTCCAGCGGGAGCTGGTCGGTAAATACCAAGTCTGTTTCGCCGTACAGTCCTTCGTGTACGTCGGTAATTTTGTTGCCGGCGTTGCTTGAGCTGTTTATGAAAACGATTTCCGCTTCCGGATGGTTGAGCAGCAAACGTATCAGTTCGCCTGCCGTGTATCCGGCTCCGCCGATGATTCCTACTTTAATCATTTCGATAATATCTATTTGGTTCTTGTGGTATAACAATTAGCATTATAATGTATATGGGTATGCCTGCAAATGCAGTAAAGATCGTGGCGAACGTATAAACGATACGCACCAATGAGACATCGAGTCCGAAAAAGTTTGCCAGTCCTGCACATACGCCTGAAAGCATCCTTCCAGTCCGGGGACGTGTCAGTTTTTGCTTCCTGCCGGTCATTTAGATTTTCTCGTCTTTATGATTTGAATAATAAGCACGCAGTGCTGTGGAGGTTACTTTGATGAAGCCCTTGGCATCTTCTGCCGTCCATCCTTTCTGCATCTCACCGTATTCGCCAAACTTGTTTTTCACAAGGTCATCTTTGCTTTCTACACCTACGGTAGAAAAGCAGAGCGGGTGAAGTTCGAGGATAGCCGTACCGTTTACGTTGCGTTGCGAGGATTCCAGCATGGCTTCGATGTCGCGCATTACTGGTTCCAGATATTGGCTTTCGTGCAGGAACATGCCATACCAGTTGGCTACCTGGTCCTTCCAGTATTGCTGCCATTTGCTCAAAGTGTACTTCTCGAGGAACTTGTGTGCTCCGATAATCAGCATAGGTGCGGCAGCTTCGAAACCTACGCGGCCTTTGATACCGATAATCGTGTCGCCTACGTGCATGTCGCGTCCGATACCGTATGCCGCACCAATCTCTTCTACCTTCTGGATGGCTTTGATGGGGTCGTCGAATGTCTCGTCGTTCACGGCTTTCAGCTCACCTTTTTCAAAAGTGAGGCGCAACTGCTCGCTGCCCTCTTTGGTGCAGTGTTTCAGATAGGCGCTTTCGGGCAACCCTTGCGCGGAATCCAGAATCTCGCCACCACAAATGGAAGTGCCCCACAAACCTACGTTATAGGAATATTTTAGTTTGGTGAAGTCGGCGGCAAAGCCGTGTTTGTTCAGATAATCAATCTCTTCCTGACGGCTCAGTGCCATGTCGCGTGTCAGCGTGATGATTTCCACGCCCGGAGCCATGACGAGGAAAGTCATGTCGAAACGAATCTGGTCGTTACCCGCACCTGTAGAACCGTGGGCGATGGCATCCGCGCCGATTTCGTTGGCATAGCGTGCAATGGCCAATGCTTGGAAGATACGTTCGGAACTTACAGAGATAGGATAGGTGCCGTTACGCAAAACATTGCCGAATACCATGTATTTCAAGCTTTTCTCATAGTATTCCTGCGTCACGTCGAGGGTGACGTATTCTTTGGCGCCCAGCTTGTAGGCATTTTCTTCGTTTGTCTTCAACTGTTCAGCACTGAAACCGCCCGTATTGGCACAAGCTGCATATACTTCGTACCCTTTTTCTTTGGTAAGATACATCACCGTAAACGAGGTATCCAAACCTCCGCTGAATGCGACTACTACTTTCTTCTTCTTTTCCATATCCTTAGTATTTTTATATTTTATCCTCTTCGTGCAGCTTCGGGTCGTAAAGCATTGCTGTGCAAATGCAGAATTTACGGTTCTTAGCTACCAATATATCATGGTTTATACAGCCTTCGCAACCTTTCCAGAACGATTCGTCATCGGTCAGTTCGTTGAAGGTGACGGGCACATATCCCAGCTCGGTATTCATTTTCATGACGGCAGCTCCGCTGGTGAGACTGAAAACTTTAGCATTAGGCCAGCGTAGGCGTGCCAGGCGGAAAGAAGCGGTCTTGATACGTTTTGCCAGCCCCAGTCCCCGATATTTGGGGTGTACTATCAAACCGGAGGTTGCTACATATTGCTTGTTACCCCAGCTCTCTATGTAGGTGAAACCGGCAAAATCATCTCCACACAAGGCTATGATGGCCTTTCCTTCTTTCATTTTAGTAGCTACGTATTCGTGTGTGCGTTCTGCGATGCCCGTTCCGCGTACTTGGCAGCTTCCCGGATGGTATCCAAAATCTTGTCTACGTAAACTTCATGTGAGGCGTCAGCCACCATCACATCAATTTGTTTCGAATCCATTTCTTATTTAATTTCTTGTTTTTTGTTGTTATCTATCATTTAATGTTCGGGATGATTTGCGATAGGAAGCTGCGTACCTCGTCATGTGACGCTGCTTCGTGCACCACCAGCATGATGGTGTCATCTCCGGCAATGGTACCCAGAATGGCGGGACACTCTCGGTTGTCGATGTCGTAGGCCATGCTGCTGGCATATCCGGGCCGGGTACGGATGACGGCAATATTGCCCGAAAATTGAAGTGAAACGAATCCGCTTGTCATCAGCATTTCACTTGCACTCTGGTCGTTCGAACGTTTATACATGATGTTGTTGGGCAGCACATATACGTATTTACCGTTCATGTTCGCTGCTTTCGCTACTTTCAGCTGTTTCAAGTCGCGTGACAAGGTGGCTTGTGTCAGTTCAAAGCCTTCCTTGCTCAAAGCTTGCAACAGTTCTTCCTGAGAACTGACGTCTTTGCTTGAGATAATCATCTTGATGGCGTCTAACCGATTGGCTTTTTTCTTCATTTTCTGTATAATTATTCTAAGAGTAGTGCAAAATTAGGGATTATTTCGGAAAGAATATGCAAAAAGGAGAGCTTTTTTATTCTTTTTATACATCGGGTGTACTGTATATGTTGTTTTTGTTCTCTTTGTTGGAGTCTTGTTTGTTCTTTTACGTTATTGGAGATTGTTTCCGTATGTCTTTGGTAAATGTTGATATAATATAGAATAGATATGCAATTGTCAAATCTGACACCCTTTCAATCAAAAACTGTACAAAAATTATATGCATAGAAATAAAATCCCTCAGGTTTTTACGTTGGTCCCAGATTGTTACGTTGCCCCCCCTCTCTTATGGTCGGGAAACCGGAGGAGAGGAGGGATGAAATAAAAAAGGCTTAACTTCTAAAAGCTAAGCCTTTTCTGTCGGCTGCACTATCGAATTATCGAACAAGTTTATAGTGGATTTTGAGAAAATAATAGATTTTATTTTAGTTGTTTTAAAATAAAAAGCTATTTTTACGGTAAAAAAGTAATCATTATGGATTTATATACTACAATAGTAGGACTGTATTCGCAAAATAGACATGAAGTGTCTTATCCTGATATAGGTAGACACATTTACAAACTAATAAATGTGTTACTATTATGACTTCAAAACGAAAGCTTTATCGTGAAGATGAAAAACTGTTTTTTCTTCACTCTTACTACCAATCAG
>ENA-OQCX01000162-OQCX01000162.1-human-gut-metagenome-genome-assembly--contig:-NODE-162-length-34802-cov-2.785004_pt1 | contig 34802 bp, 39 predicted proteins | sample MGYA00242762_ERZ504587 | MGnify/ENA primary metagenome ERZ504587 (study PRJEB26092, sample SAMD00036337) | human gut metagenome | host: Homo sapiens | study: EMG produced TPA metagenomics assembly of...
CAAGCAGATTCACTCCGCATATCAACATGACGACAAATAGGGCAATATTGATATAAACAAGCAGGGGTGTTGCCATATTCCCTTTACGGATTGTCAGAATTGAACGTAAGGAAGCATTCGCTTTTTCATCCATGCTTATGGAACTATCCCCGTTTTCTTCAAAAGCAGAAAAATTTCTACATGTGTTTTCTCTGTGTGTATCGACAATATATGATACATTCTTCATCTTGTCCAATAAAGGAATGATGCCATTGGCTTGTTTGAACAGAACTTCTTCCGTATATACAGGAACCAGTTGGTAAATAGCCACAGAATCTCCATTGGGCAGTTGACAGTTTTCCGCACCTTTGTCCCGTTCTTCGGGAATGGTAAGCAACATGGATGTCATGAGAGTATCATCCTGCAACGGTGTACCATCGGACAGCGAATGCCCACATGCAAGCCAGGAATTCCCTTGTTGAAGCCATGAGACACATTGCAAAAGCCAGTCAATCGGCCATGAGTCTTCTGTATTCCATGTTGGTGGCATACACATACAGAATTCACACCTCGAAGGAGTTGCTTTATCCGGCACCGGCATAACAGAAGCACCTGCTCCACATGTTACCAATGTATAGCAGTCAAACCTGCTTGTTGGTTCAACAATGAGGATTTCCACTCCTGACGGTGAAACAATGTTTTTTGTGATGCCTTTAATACCTCCATAGAAGTGACGGATATGAGCAATGACAGTATTCTTTTCTTCCGGAGTATATGCACACGTGGTTTTATTTGCAGTATCGGCTTCCGTCGGAGAGATATTATGAACATTTTGCAACTGCTGCATGGTAGCTGTAAGCTTATTAAGGTTCTGCTTGTTCTTTCCCCAGTCCATGAACTGCATGGATGTGCATATGCTTGTAGCAAGAAGTTGTCCGTCCTTCCCGTCTATTGCAGAAAGAATAACCTTTTCTTGCCACGATCTAAAACTGTAGCGTATAAAAATCTGATTTATTCACGTTTTATTACTGCCCGCCTTGCCAACCGAGAGATTTGGATGCTTCAATGGCAAGAAGCATCAGCTCTTCGGATGAATATCCGGCTAACTCTATTGTCCGCTCATATTTCGGTCTGAATCCTGTTGCCATAATTAAATTATATAAAATAAATGTAAACACAAGTTATAATATATATTGCTTTGTGTTATTCTTTTTCTTGTGCTACATATATGATATATGTCCTATAATTGAAATTATAAATAGAAGAAACCGCATTTCATACAGACAAGACAGATAATGCGGTATCTGTGAAAAGCCGGTTTCTTACTAAAGTAGAGTGTAGAAAAGTTGTTTACCAAACGTATTTTCTCCACGGGCTGTTTTCATGTGTCAGCAATTCATCGGCAGTACTTTTCATTACAGAATTGTATGCACTTTTTCCTCCCCACAAGGAACGTCCGATAACATAGCTCATAGCCATATCATTCCACGAAGAGAATGCCGAATGTGCCATGTCGTATGCCACATCTATGTATCTCCAGGCATCCGCTTCGGAGATGTAGTCCATTTCGCAGCAAGCACGGGCAAGGAAGCAGATTCGTCCCGCATCCCAACCGGCAACGCCATAACGCTTTAAATCTTCCTTGCTCACAATCACTTTTGTAGGAAAGGAGTTCCTCATAGGTTTCCTGCAAATTCTGAAATTGCATGACAATCTTGTCGTAATCTTCTTGAGAAGTCATGTTCTGCTGAAAGATTTCATCTTGTTCTTCCGGTTTGTCCAGCAGGAATGCCTGATAGACAAAGGGAAAATAATACCGGTATCCTTTTTGGCAAAGATAGTCCAGTTCTTTCCGGGCATCTTCCGTAGTCTCAATTCCCCACCATTCTCCAAGTATTTTGGGAAGCATATCGGGAATACCGGTTTCTATCGAGTTTTGATATGCTCCTGCTGAGAGGCATACATAGCACCGATGGCAATCTTCTTGCATTGCTCGTCGGTCAATCTTGATTTAGGGTTCAGACATACGCCTTTAAAAGACCTGCGTATTTTTCTGATAAATGAATATGCACTTTTCCCTTTCTTGAAAAGCCAGGCCCCACCCACAACAGCAGCTATTGCAGCGGATATCCAAAAATTGTTGTCCATATTATTTCATACTTATAAAGGTTTCTGCCGTTATTCTTTCCACATAGACTGTTTCCAGGGTGATTCACTGTTCTTCAGCAAAAGCTCTACTATCTCGTATGCTGTTTCGCTGTCTGTCGGATCGCCATGCCATACTCCACGCCCCATGATGAAACTCCGTCCGTATTCTTCCCATGAAGAAAAGTGTTCGAGTGCAGTATCTGCCGCTACCTGCATGATATGCCACATCTCATCTTCACGGATATAATCGCAAAGATATGCCCAACGTCCCAGGTTCACCAAACGCACCAAATCCCAAGCGATGACACTCTGAGGCATTTGTCCGGCAGGACACCAGCCGTTCTTCTGCATTTCCTCTGCAATCAAACAAACATCTTCCATCTTGTCATCCCCATTACAGTGTTCCTCTGCCGATATGTTTTCCAATCCGCGTTTGCGAATTTTTGCCAATGCCCGGTCTGCTTCGGCATGATGCCCCTCCTCAAGCAGCCATCGCACAATATCCAGTGTACTTTCCCGGTCTGTCACATTCCACCATTCCCGAAGTGTACATTTGATACTGTCAATATCGTTTTCGCAATCAATAGTGTCTACATTTTCGTCATTATATACCAACATAGGCGCACCGAAAGCAACAGACGAAGCTGACCTGCATCCAGTTTACCGTCACCGGCTTTGCTGATAGTCCATTCCTCATTCAGATTCTCCATATCATAAAAGCCCTGCATCATCTGTTGGGCAAATGCCATGTTTTGCCGCCCTGCTTCCGCTACTGTTTCCATACCGATTCCGGCTGCTTTCAGCATCGCTTCCTGCTGTGCCTGTATTTCTGCCATATTGGGAATACCAGCTGTCATTTGCGTCATTATCTGTTCCTGCATACCCTCCGGCATCTGAAATCCCGGAATGCTCCCGAACATAGATTGGGCCTGTTCCATTGCTGCCTTTACTGCGGCTTCCTGTGCCGCTTTTGCCATATCCTCAGGACTTTGAGGGGCTGTTCTTTCTTTTGTCATATCCGTTTACTTCTTAATGATGTTTATAAATTATCCTTCGGCTTCTGCCGCCAATAAAATTTCCGTAATTTCGTTGTATCCGCGCTCACTGGCATAATACAATGCCGTCCGTTGAAGATTATCTGCCAGATTCACATTTGCCTGATGCTCCACAAGAAGTGAGACAAACTCGTTATTTCCTTCTCTGGCTGCAAGAATGAGCGGAGTTTCTCCATGTTCGTTCTGCACATCCACTTGCGCATTTGCCGTTATCAAGTCCCGGCCAATAAATTTGTTTCCCGACCAGGCTGCAAAGTGTAGGGGAGTATTCCCGTTCAGAAGAGACTTATTCACGTTCGCACCGGCGTCAATCAATAGTTTCGCTACTGTAAGGTTTCCTTTCATACAAGCAATAATCAGTGGCGTTTCCCCCTCATCGTTGGGTGTGTTCAACATGTCGTTCGAAGCGGTAAGTAATGCACGGACTGTTTCAGACTGCCCGTTGAAAACAGCCTGGTGAAGAGGTGTGTTTCCGTGTGCATCGCTTGTTCCGTCTACGGACAAGCATATCACGATTTCCCGCAACCCGTGAGCAGTGGCATAATCTATTGCTCTGTGTCCTGAGTTATCCGCTATTTCCGTATCTGCGCCCTGTTCTATCAAGAACAAAGCTGCATCAGAACGTTTATTGTCGAGAAGACGGATTAGAGGTGTACATCCTTCCTTATCTGTTGCATCCAAATCCGCTCCATATTGTACCAGTTTTCCTATTATTTCCTTGTTTCCGCTTCTGGCAGCTGCATGTAAGGGCGTTTCCGAACAGTTGTTTGCAATGGAGACATCTGCATCGCTGTCAAGCAAAAGGCCTACAATATCTCTAAATCCCTTCAAACAAGCATAATATAACGGTGTATTACCCTCTGCATCCCGTTTGTTTACATCAATGCCTCCTTTTTTCAAGAATATCTGTACGATGCTTTTCTGTCCGTTACGGCATGCATTTAAAAAAGTCATGTTATTATCCATACTTTTCTCAATAATATTTCAATAAAAATTTTATAAGAGCTTCGTCATTCTTTTCCGTTGCAATGTCTAAAACGGTCTTTCCTTCATTGTTCACGGCATTCACATCCGGTCTCCCAAAGTCCATGACCAAGCCGACCGCTTCTTTTGCTCCTCTTTGAGAACTTCCTGCAATGTAATGCAACAAGGTATTGCCCCATTTGTCTTTTGCATTTACATCTGCACCGGCTTCAAGCAGGGTTTCAAGCATATCGGCATCTTCTTCCGTACAATAACGTCCTCCATAGGGATATGACCTCGGCAGAATGGCAATACGCGGAATGTTCCCGTCCCAAAAGCACCCTCCGTAGAGATTCATTGCCGGAGTCTGCCCCTGCAAATTAACAGTATTGACATCTGCCCCGTTCTCTATGAGATACCGGGCAGCCCAAATTCCTAATTCGCATCCAGCTTCCCGGCAGGCAAGAGACAATGCTGTGTTACCTTCTTTATCAGCAGACTTTTCCGGATTCCATCCGCATTGCATCAAGTACTGAAGAAGATGCAGCAGTCTTCTTTCTTTTCACTGCCGTTGTTTTCTTTTTTTAAGCCATACGGCAAAAGCTGTCTGCTCTTCCAAATCCTTGAAGTCCGGGTCTGCCCCGCTTCTCAGCAACATTTCCGCAGCTTCGGCATTGTCCCATAAAAGGGCGCAGGCCAAAGGTGATCTGCCTTTGAAATCGTATAGCTTTTTATCCTCGCAAACGGTTTGCAATTCTGTTCCGGATCGCAAAATAGCATCCAAAGCTATCATATCTTTGTACCATAATGCCTGAAAAACATCCAAGCCTCCGATGAGCGCAGAAAGTTCATCTGTATCAGGATCTTGTCCGGACAGTAGTGCTCCGATTCTGCGTGCTCCTGTTTCCCAAGCAATATCAAGAGCGGTTTTTCCGATGTTATTCTTGTCTTCTGTATCTATTTGCCCATTTTCTAAAATACGTTTTGCAGTTAGAAAGCATTGTCTGTCTGCCTCTTCCAGATATTCCATGTTTTCATATGCTTCCCGTTTATCCTTTTCCGAATACCACCGTTCGGAGAAGTCTGCTATTCTTTCTTTTGTACGCTTGATGTCGTATGCAATGTCTCCGGCTGATTGGCAAATGACGTGAAGTACATTGTTACCGTTTGAATTGGTCGAATCAATGCGGCAACCGGACATTAAAAGAATATCCGCCATCAGAAAATGCCGGTTGCCCACAGCTTCAATCAGGGCGGTCGTATTTTTTCCGGAGCGCGGAACTCTCGCTTCTTTGGAAACCAGCAGTCCGGCGATACCGGCAATCGTGGTTTCTTTCCCGCAACACTTACGTTTGGCCAATACACATAATGGTGTGTCTCCATCATCATTCCTTACATTTACATCTGCTCCACGTTCCAGCAGTATGCGCACCGCATTCTCATCGGCAAATGCACAAGCCATATGCAAAGGAGTATCATTTTTCCGCATGCTATTTCTGCTGTCAAGCGGAATCTCCCTATATGCCTCGCATAAAGCGGATTCCAATGCACCAGTAGTATGCAAGTCATATATTTCTTCACAAGTTATCATTGTCAGCTATATTATTTATCAGTTTCTCAATATGCTTGTATTTGCCTCCCAAACAAGCGGATATAGACTTGACTTCACTATACAGATGTAGTCTGAAAGCCGTTTCTGCCTTTAACAGCAGCAACTGCCTGTATGCCAAGGTTTCCGGAATACCTTGCGGCATGGGATGAAAAGGATGCCCTTCGGCATGGTCATAACGGAGAAATGCTTCGGGTAACTCTGCTTCACGGGTAATATTTCTTCCGGACATAAGCTGTTCCGACTCACAAAGCAATCTGTAACATTCGTCATACCACTTTACCATGAAGCAACACAATGCCTTGTTGTATAGCACACTGAAATCTTCATCAGAAATACGGTTGAAGCATGAATAAGCAGCCGGATATGCCTTGCTGAGCAAAAGCGATATTCCGGCTGAGAACAACTGCTCCGTTTCTTTGCCGGTTATTTTTTGTTTATCCACAAATAGTGTCATAAGCTATAAAAGTTATTGTTTTATTTTAATTTCACCGGCATTATTTGTTTTTCATAATCATCAAATTGTTATAGGCTATAAAGAATTGATTAATTAAATAAAGAACGGAACTCATCAAAGTCTTCCTGCGAAGCAAAATATTTGATCTCGAATATGATGTATTTATCAGGAAGACTTACTTTAAATTGATTTTCTTCATCATCGTCTTTTATATAGTTGATGTCGGAAATAAGGAAAGAGTTATATTCGATTTTGTTTTTATTTACCTCAGGATATGTCACCCGTCCTTTATCCACAGTAATGGTTCCTCCCTGTGCAGCCAATACCCGTGCCTTGCGTATACTGAAGAATGTCATTAAAAGCAGCAGCGCCCCACAAATAATCAAAATCGTAGACAAGACTTCTGGAGAGAGGATGACAGCCCGTCTGATACGTAATCCAAAAGGATAAATCAAGGGCACGATAACCATACCTATTCCAAATGCCAGACTTGACCATTGATTGGTTAATGCACTTTTGGGAGTGTAACTGAAAGTTTTATGCACACTCTGAAATTTTTCGGTTGTTTTTGTTGTTTCCATACTATTTATATTTAAAATGTTGATGTAATCAGCGCATCTGCTATCAGGATATTTTCTGAAATACAAGAAATCTTCTGTAATGCGGCTCTTGCTTCTGTCATGTTCCGGCTTTTCGTTTGTGAAGTTATCCATTCCTTTACCTCCGGAAATACGGTATATTCCGTGACTTCCCAATCTGGAATACGATATCGGATAAGTGTGTCAAATACAAAATCACGAACACCGTTTTTCATCATAATTTCACTCAACCGCTTCATAGTCATTTTTTCGCAATTGAGAAGTACGCAACCCGAATATACGGAGAGCATATCGGAAGATTTAATTGTACCATGTTCAATGCATTTGATTGCTGCTTCTGTCAGAGGCAAAAGCATATTGCTTTTTAGATAACGTTCACCCCGTCCCATAGCATATCCGGCATGAAGGGCCTGAATCATACAAACCAGAAATGTTTCGCTCATTTCTTCCAACAGGTGTACGTTTTCCGTCAGATTTTTAGTCGGTTTACCTATGCGGATATTCTTTTCCAATTGTTTGATGCAATCTCTTTTTATAAGTGCATACTGGAAGTTTTCAACCATTATCTTCCGATAGTTCTGCCAAGTGATTTTCTGGTCGCGGGTACGGGCAAATGTAATTTCCATATAACCGCCCGATGAGGATGCTACGATTTCCATCTCTCCACTGCGGGTAGTCATATCCGCCTTTTGGGACCATAAGGTTCCGTCTACTGTAATTTACAGTCGAACAGTCCGGTGGGAGCAGGCAAAGAAGAGATGGACTTTTTGTTCTCAGCCACCCATAAATATATGACAGAAATATTATAGATATTTTCTTCGTTTCGGATAGCTGTTACTCCTGCTTTGTCCCAAATAAGAAAACTTCGTTTATCATATTGTACCATCTTACCGTTACCGTCTTGCATGTTCCGATGGGTAAATACGACTTTCTCTCTGCCGAAAATGTTCACCATTGTTGTATATGACAAGGGCAGACTGATTTTTTGACCGTTAATTTTTAACATGCCTTCGGTTATTTCCACTCCATCTGTTGCCGACAAAGTGGAACACTCCTTTGGAGTAATTTTCTCCACCGGCTGTTGCCCGGTAATCTGTGTTTTCACATATGGTGGAGCAAGCATTAGGCTAACATCTTCCGATACAGGTGGCAATAAATAGTCTATGTTTGGATAGGGGTTCGGGTAATTAAGCCAATAGCCTAATTTTTTCGGACGGCTTGCCGTGCGAAGAAAATTCCATAAATCTTCCGGCAAGCTGAGTATGTCATCAGTGTGTTGGTGTGTATTTACTACAATAGTACCGTTAGGCAACGCATGAAGAGCCTTGAATGATTCGCTGCCAAACACGCCGGGGCGGATACGCAAAACTTCATCCGTGCTCCAGTTCCAAAGGCGTGCATAATCGGAACGGTTTCCGTTCGTGTAGTGGTCTCCCTCTATCAGTATCCAGTCCTCGTAAAATATACGCAATCTGAATAAACCGTCACCGATGTGATGCAATGGAGCGATACGGCATCTTTGTGTTGCCATATCAAGGTCGAGCAATCCCGGTTCCAGCCATATTCCGCTATTGTTACTTACTGTATATTCATGTAGCAAAAGAAGGCGTGTTGTATTCGGTACAGGGCTGCTGCAGTATAGAATGTTTCATAGCCGGACATGGAAAATGGCATAGTTATTATATTTCCCATTATCATCATATCGGATAATTTTTGATTGGCTGTATTCCCCCATTACTATATATAACGTTCCCTTTCCATCTATCCCGAAGCTGGGAGCATATATCAAACCTTCCGGTAAAATGATTCGACTTACATATTTTACTCCATGTTCTGTCATTGTGTGAACAATAGCACTATGGACATCCCCCAAACAGAGATAATGTCCGCACCACTGGAATTCATATTTATCGTAAACACTCAAATCACACACACGCGGCCATTTCTCTGCTTCCAAAGGATTCTTTCCGGCAACGGGCATTTCTCCTAAAGAGGTAGAATACAATGCTGCATAAAAGTCCAGTTCTTTCGAATATATAAAACTATGGATTTTCTTCGTTTTAAATTTTACCGGTTGAAGAGGGACAACACGCAAATCTACTATAAATGTTCCTTGCCATTCTATCTTGCTTTCTTGTTTCCATTCCCCATAGGCGAAATAACCGGCAAAGCCTCTTGTAATATAGCAGATATTGTCATTGGGCCATACCATTTGCATACGCGGCATCTGCTTGCGTGGGGCAATATGCCTGGCTTGTATGCCGAAATCACGATGCGGCTGTTTGAGTAGTTTGCAATATTGGCCGTATTTGTGACATTTCTTCTCAAAAGCTTCCATTTCTGCCTGCGGAATCAGTTCCAACAGATAAATATCATCTTCGTCTAAATTGTAAAGAGCATATCCGCAAGCTGTAAGTTCTTGTCCTAAGGCAGATATACCAATCTCATGTGAAAAACAGGAATATTGGTTTACGATTTCATCAAAACGTTTATCTTTCAATACGGAAACAACATCTCCCACTTCTTTCTCAATTCTACTACCGTATCTTCTATATCTCCTTCGTATTTGAGAATATCGAGGGCATTGTCACGAGTTTCTTGCATCCTATCATCCTCATACGCTTTCATTACGTTCTTTATCCAGTTTTCTACAGATTTCTGTGATATTCCTTTGCTGGCATACAGTCTTGCCGGAACTTTCGAAAACCGTATACCATACTCAGCCAGTCTGTGCATTAGGAGTACAAGAAGGTTAGGAGTATAAAGTTCATCCTCCATCAATGATTCTCCATCTCGTATAAGGAAACCGTCTTTCTCATTCCAACTTCCATGAATACTGTGGTCACCATTGCGCAGATAAATTTGATAACTTGTGAAACGCGTGTAGTCATTGAAAAGCGTTCTTGGACCAAACATAATCAACTCTTAGGATATGCCATGCTTTCTTTTCTTCTCGATTATTTGATGTGGGAAACATTTCCCCGTTGGAAGTAAAATGAAAAGATAGGTTCCATTCAAAATCATCAGGATAAGGAATCTCTGCTTCTGCCAGCCATTGGGCAGCTATAAGAGTTGGAATCGTATTCTTGTAATAATCAGACAGTTCTTGGCGTAGTCTGTTTAAAGAACTCTGTTCCGGTAGCAGCAACAGTATGCGGTATAAAACATGTAGATCTCCCGGACCTTGTTCCATCAGGGTACGGGTAAGTCTTGTCAGACAGTCAAGAGCTGCAGAATCTGAAGATAGAGCCAATAAAGCCACACAATACCAGAATCTTATAATGTCATAATAGAAATGTCCTATCATACAATAATTTTCCAGTTCTTGAGCATTGGAAGGAATGCAGCAATAGCCTTGCAGAAAACCGGCTACTATGCGGACAAGTTTTTCGTCTGTTGCATACGGCTGCATACGCAATATCTCTTTTCTGTTAGTAGGAGCATGAACATATGAGTCGAGTGCAGAGTTGAATCGGTTGATGCCGTCATACAATATTGCATTGCAATTTGCCGGTATCGGGATATTAATTCTGTTATCGGTATAATATCGGGGATGTTTTTCACTTTCGTAAACGAGTGGAATACAGCATGTAAGATACCACGTCCAAAATTTTCTGTTTAATTCGGGGTCGATTTCCTCTATATCTGCTGTTCCTTTATTATAGGAAAGACTTGCCAAAAATGCTGCATCCCATTTGTCGGAGTCAATTTGCCCATCATTTTCAAAAACTTCTTCACTGAGCTGGAAGCCGTTACGGCATAAGCTGCCCGCACTGCCGACATACCAGCCATAAATGGAACAGAATTGGTTCCATAATCATATCCTTGTACGAGGGCAGATATACGGTCTGCCGCTTCTATCACATCCTTTTCATTTGTTTTTCCCCATAAATAATATTCTGCCTTTCGGAGCAATTCAATAATTTCATAGCTGTTCCCTGACCATTTTCTCCAAGTTGGCAAAACCTTAAAGGCACATAATATGCCTATTCTTCCTACCATGCGTAAGGAGCGGAGTGACCGTAAAATTTTATGTCGTGACGGGCGGGACAGATGCCCTTGTGCAGATAAGGTAATTTCCATTAATCCTTCTGTTATCAAATTTCTCGGAAAATCCGGAGTTTCAATAGTTTTTTCCGGCTTGATAGAAGGAATAAAATTCTGTTGCTGTAGGAAATGTAGGGAATAGACCTTACTGTAATCAATGAAAGCATAGGGGGAGTAGCGTTTATGGAAATCGACTGGTTTGAAAGAGGCAGCTTCCATATAAGCCCAGCCGCTGCCCGTTGTTTCTATGTCCTCATCATAAGCAAGCAAGAGCGCAACAGTCGGACTATTTGCATACTCTATCCGTATATAGTCCGTACCGTTCCTTTCTTCCTTGTACAGAACGATGCTTCCTTTCTGTTTATAAACATTGCCCATGTGACTGAAATAATATCATATGGTCGCAAATATATGAAAAGAAATATAAAAACCAACCGAGTGGTTTGTTTTATTTTGTTAAAGTCTCTCCAATGAAAAAATATTGCAATCTTACTCCTGCTGTTGCCTAAGTCAATACAATCTATTACTGTCCTGCACAGCCTCTCCATCTTCATTTGCCGAATAAGTATAAGTTTAAACTGAAAGATGCGAAAAACAGTATAAATTGATTACTGTCATTGTTGGGTATTGTTAATATTTTAACTGGAATAGAGTGGGTTACTGTCAGATGTGATCTTCCGTTGTTTGATATATTTTGTCCTTTTCAACTTGGGTATATGGAACCAACTTTGCCTTTATAATTCGATTATTACGGTTAAATGGTACATAAGTCACCTTACTATCAATACTTACTGTGTCGTTCGGCTGTTTTAAATGAGAGTGCCCATTTATTAACAAAACTTCCCCTTTTGAAAAATCTGCAGAACTGTAGATCGAATAGAAATCGGAAAAGCAAGCTGGTGTCATGTGAATAACCCTACTTTCATAATCATAGAATAAAAATCGATTTCCATCTGCCACATTATCATACACAACAAAACAATCCAACTTTCTTATTCCATTGACCATATAGCTTTGTACAAAATCAATGCTGCTATCATCTGATGTTTTCAACTCGTAGACAACATTCTTTCTACCTTGTTGATTCAAGCATAGTCTATATATAATTTCAAACTCTGCTTTTTCTGTTTCAATATAGAGGGTATCTTGTTCAGCTGAAGAATGACACCTTGTTGAATTTTGTTCCATATAGCTATCTTTTGTTATGGCATAGCTAAATGGAAAAAGAAATAAGCAATATAATAGAAATGCTTTCATCTGTTATATCTAATGGTTTAGCAGAGAATGGCCCGTGTGTTATCCTGCATTGTCAGTATTCCTTTTGTTATCTCATCTATTGTAAAAGTAAATTTTCAATCTTTTGCAAACCTGCTTCTTTTGCTAAAGTGAAAGGAGTGTTGCCGTTACTATCCTTTATTTCAAGGTCTGCACGATATTCTAAAAGCAACTGTACCAGTTCTATGTTTTTATTGGCAATGGCTTCCATAATCGGATATACCTTGTAGGTGTCGTATGGACTTTGACAGCCATTTACGTGAATACCATGCTCCAACAAAATACGGGCTAACTTTACGTTGGACAATCTGCAGGCATATGTCAGGAGTGTAAGTCCGTATTCATCGCTATATACTCTATCGTTAATATCCTTGTATCGGGTAAGGGCATACTTCAGCACGTCTTCTTTGTTAAAGTAGATTGCTGTATAGAGTATATCAAATTCGTAACAATCGCTACTCATTGCCATCGGCTCATCTTTTCCTGCCAGCAACTGTTTTATGGTTGTTATGTCGCCGTTGCGACAAGCAATTCCCAACGGATAAAGTCGGTAGGTTTTATCCTGTATAGTATCTTGTAGCAATGGGGTTGCTTTTACGCCATTCAAACAACAACAAAACATTGCAAGGGAAAGTAACATTCTGTTTATTATATTCATATTTACCAAGTTATGTATCTTGTTCATTATCAGTCTATCATTGCGATAGATATTACATTGAACTTACGCAATTGTACGTTGCTTTGGGCAATGGGTGGCAGTTTGCAGCCATAAGGTGAAGCCGGCGTTTACAGGCAGTTCTATTTCTTTTTTAGTTTATAAATGACTCTTTCCTTGCTGCTGATTTGTTTATAATTCCCAATCCGGTGAATAAACACCCAATCCCAATAAAAGGATAAATAATACCACATAAGACCGCAAGCATATTCAATCCCTGTTCATCTCCTTCGAAACCCTCCAAACCGACAGCTTGCAATATGAAGTTTGTAATTTGCCACTCCAACAAACTTTGGTCTATACAGATAAAAGCAAGCCACAAAAGAATAGAACAACATTCCAACCCCAACCATAATATTATAACTTTAGGTTGCGTTACATATAATTTATAGACCTTGCAGATTACCAGTATATCTATAACTGCAAGCATACTTAAAAAACAATATTCCATAATACCATATATTCCGAACAGACGGCCAAAGCCTAAACCGCCACAAAATAATGTTATGATTATCAATATAATACTGAAAGATATCAAGGATATTATGGACTGGACTGTTTTATTCATTGCACGATTATCGGTAACTGTTTGGTAAAGAATAGCGTTCAGCTATTACCTTTCCCTGTTATAAACCTATCTTATTCCTTTCAATTCCTCTTTCATTTTTTCTTTCAGATGAAAATAAGCCAACACGCCCAAAGCATTGAACAACGCGGTTTCATCTTCATTGCGCCCCAATGCCTTATAAAATCTTGCAACATTTCTATAAGCCATAATCAAAAAGATTAAATAGACAATAATCAAAATTCCCCCACTAAATACAAGTGTACAAATTCCTATTAATGAATTTCTTTTGTATGCTTTGTACTGTTTTTCTGCTTCATCGTAATTATTGTTTGTTAAATAACCAAATCGTTGCAAATCCTCTCTGCTCCAGCCCCTCTCTTCTAATAAATTGATAACATAATTACGAAGTGCATCATTATAACCATAGCGTTATAATTTTTCACTATGTCTATTAGTTTGTCATTGTCAAATTTGTTAAGAATATCAAAATCTTCCATACAATTTTACTTTATCATTTATATAATGGGACAAGCAGGAACATTATTAAACATTGACAGTGTAGCATCAGTTTCTTTTCTACCGGGTTTCTTCTATCGGGCGGATTCTTGCAGGTGGGGTAGTACCGCATGTACATCCGGCTTATAATCAATGTAAATGTGGGGAGAAACGGATGTATGGAAAAGCCGTCCTTTCCTTTTTCTTTGTAGAGTACGCGATGTTTTCTTTCTGTTTCTGAACATTGTCCATGTAACTGACAGCAATATTATATAGCCGCAAATATACACAAAGAAACAGAAAAACAAACCGGATGATTGGTTTTATTTGATTAAAGTCCCTTTTGTGGGAATATATTGTCTCCTTACATTGTAAGGAACCTGAATTTCAGGCTTTCAACAGAGAGTAGAGAAAGTGCAGGCTTCGTGATAGTTTTTGGGTATCCAACCCTTGAAAAAAGGATTCTTCAAAGGACGTACCGAAGAACATCTGCCAGAACATTGAAGCTGTTTCTTCCACATCCAGATCCTGCCGTATTTCCCCATTTTCTTTAGCCTTCTGAATGGCGGACTTCCATAGTTGGTAGTTCTGTTCAAATATGACAGCTAGTTTTTTCTCTACATTGGGATAATACAGCCTTACTTGCATCAATAGGTGATAATAGTAAAAATTGAAGCTACAACCGCTGGGATTATTCCCATCATCCAACAAGTGTACGAGCCGCTGCATCGTGTTTTCCACTCCGGCTACATACTGGTCGATAAACTCCGACAGTGAGTTTGCAGTGAAGTTAAACTTGTTTTTCGAATGCTGGGTATCGAATACATACTTGTCCACTACAGCCTTGAACAAGTCCAATTTGAATGGAAAATAATAAACTAGTCCTGCTTTAGACAATCCGCAGGTCTTGGCAATTTCCATTTGGCTTGCTTTCTCGTAATTCATCTTAGCGAATATTCTCAAAGCTTTTTCCAATACTTCATCCCTGTTGGTAAACATATTTTTTTATTCTTTGGTTTTCGGTTTCAAATATACGGATTTTAAAAGAAATCCTTTTAAGATCAAACCATATTCATCGCTGATACTCTAAAAGAACCCCATATTTTTCTTTGCAATCATTAATCTGTCGCACATTCAGACTATACTCCAAATTCCATATAAAACTGGATAATTTATTGAAAAGCAATAAAATATATAAAAAGTAGGCTTTTTTCGTGACGCATGAGCAAACTCGAATAAAAACGGTTTTGGCAAACGCTTAATATCAGTGATGAAGCCAAACAACGAAAGCCCTCTAGCAAAGATGCCACGACAAAAGCAACCATCAAGATTATGGCTTTGACTTGATTTCGTTATATAATGCCAACCCTTTTGCCGTCAGCAATATTTCTGTCGAGGATGATTGGGCTTGTCTGGATATAACACTTTGATAACACCTGCTTCAAAAGTTGGCGTTATATAATTCTCCAGGAATGTTGGGCGCTGTTTCAATCCTACTTTCTCCATTAATCCTTTCAATGATAATTGTTTGTTTGATAAGGCTAGCAATAAAGAGCGAACTTGTTCGGTTGACAGGTCTTACCAGCTCTGCGACTAGTCCTTCCGGAGCATTAACCACCATATATCGATTCCGCAATTCATTAAAGATTGCGAAAGAACCGCTCTAAATATTCGGAATTACGCATAATACCCTTTTGTACATTCTGGTAGTTGGCTCGTACCAAGCATTGCGAAAGTACCACGAATGTTTGGCGAATAAATCATTCGTTACATCGAAGCCCATAGAACGGAGATAGAGAATTGTAAACACGGCAGTCGTTCGAGTATTTCCTTCACCGAATGGATGGATTTGCCATAATCCCGATACGAATTGGGCGATATGATTTACAAGTCCATTCCTGTCCACTTTAGAATAATCGAACGAACGTTCCTGTTCTAAATCGTATTCTATGGCCTTACGCATGATAGGAGAGTAAAGGGTAGAAAATCTTTGAAAGGTACTTATTGTGCAACCAAGTGCAAAGAATAAAACCTAATGAAAAAAAATACAGAATCGCAAAAAAGCACATTCAGCTATTTCAATACTTATTTTTTTGTCTATTCTCCATGATTGTTTCAAAGTTTTCTTGCCCCCATTGTTTCAATCGCTCTAAATGAGGATCAAGGTTTCTCCAAACTCAGATACACAATATTCCACTTTGGGTGGCACTGAGGGGTATATTTTTCTACTCACTAATCCGTCCGTTACCAATGAGCGCAAAACAGTAGAGAGCATTTTTTCCGATATAGAGGGAATTGTTTTATATAGTTCATTAAAACGTATTACCCCATTCTCGTGTAGCTTCAACAAGACAACTAAAGCCCACTTGTCGCCTAACCATTCTAATATAGGGGAAGCAGAACAATATTCATAATCTAATTTTTTTCGCATTTTTTTTTATTCTTAAAATCATTGATATTGAGAAATGCTAACCTAAACGTAAGTGGCTGACAGATAGTATAGTTCTTCTTTATTCCAAAAGAACATCCTAACTTCGCAACACAAAAATACGGAAAATAGCCGATTTCAAGAGCTTAATTGATAATTATATGGAACTATTACATTTTACAGGACAAGTGTGGCGACCGCCTTACGAGGCAAGTTCTCAACTATTACAGGTTACAGCCGGATGCACACATAACAAGTGCAAATTTTGTAGCTTATATCACGGAACAAAGTTTCGTCTATCTCCTATTGCAGAGGTAGAGGAAGACTTGAAGGTGATACAAGACTATCAACCGAGGGCACGGCGAGTATTTTTAACCGGAGCTAATCCTTTTGCTTTAAGTTATAATAGACTATTGGATTTAGGTCTTCTAATCAGGAAGTACCTTCGTCATTGTGAAAGCATCGGTATGTTTGCCCGGATTTCAGATATTAAGCCGAAAACGGTAGAGGAATTGAAGAACCTGCGTCATTTGGGCTTTGACGGTATCAGTATCGGAACAGAATCGGGAGATGATGATACATTGGCAGCAATGAACAAGGGATATACGGCTAATGATATTATCGAGCAATGCAAGAAGCTGGAAGAAGCAAATATCAGATATAACCTCGTGTATCTGACAGGGCTTGCAGGAAAAGGCAAGGGAAAGCGGAACGCTATTAATACTGCCAATGTGTTCAATCAGCTATCCCCCTTTACCGTAAACTTTGTATCACTGACTGTATTTTCCGAATCAGAATTATACGAGGAAATACAACGTGGCTCTTTTGTAGAAGCTACCGAACACGAAAGGTTGTTGGAGCTACGGACTTTTATTTCAAGACTTCATATAAAAACAACTTTATTAGGAAATACGGTATCAAACACTGTTCCGTTTGTCGGAATGATACCTAATGATAGAGTTAGAATTCTTAATGAACTGGATTCGGCTATAAAAAATGCCGGAGAAAAAGAATTAAGGCGATATAGAGATAGCATTAGATCTTTATAATCAACTCAAAGATATTCTATGCAATTTGTAGATAAGATATTGTCCCAATCAATACAGAGATAGAAAAGCTCGGTATAGATGATTGTATGGGCATGGGCAATGCTTTGTATATGATGCGTTTTATTCAGCCTTTATATAATGAATTGAGAAAATACATATTAGCTTATCAATTTGCTGATGAAACGGAAGAACTCTCTTTTTTTTAGTTACAAATTTAAATTGACAGACTGAAAATGAAATATTTACAGTACGGACAAATCAAGACAACGAAACCGCCAATTTTTGGAACATTCCGTGACCTAAAATCTTAGAGGATAGACAGGTCACGAATTGGCCACGAAAGTGTGTCTGTAATAAACCGATAAGGGCTGTTTTTGTATTGTAACGCTCCGATATAGCTTTCTTTTTGCTTTTTATATGTGCAAAGGTCAGAAGCTCCTGGCAAGTTACCCCGCCGGAGGCTTGTTTATTTCTCCTTAAACGTTACAAATCCATTGTTGTAATTACCTATGATATTGTGATTTTTGTCGTATATGAATCCATTAGAATAAAATCCTTTAATATTCCGTCCTTTATCGAATATATGCCCATTGGCATAATTCCCTATAATTTCACCTTTTTTATTCAATATATAACCATTTCGATAAGTGATAGAGGAATCGGGATACATGCTTTTCCCCTTTAATGAAGAAGCACAACCAATCATTGCAAGACTGTACGTTAGTAATATAACTGTATTTAGTTTCATATTGTTTTTTTAATGTCCGAATCGTGATGTATCCACTCCTTTCACTTCCTGTTTTTATATCCTCCGAAACGGTATGTGAGGTTCAGAGATACGGTACGGGTGTAGAAAGAACTGTTCATATCCAAATATTGTCCCTTGAAGCGAACTTTCATATCCGGCATACTGGAGTTGAATATATCGCTGCAACGTGCTGTAAGCGAGAATTTATCTTTGGCAAAGTTCCATTTCACTCCTGCTGTAAGATTGAATGAACTGGCGAGGTCCAGTGTTCCCTGAATGAAAGGTGTCTGTATGTTTCCTGTCAATTCCAAGGATAGATTCTTGCCTACTTTGAAGGTATTGTCAAGTGTTCCGACAAACATCCATTTCTTGCGGTCAAAAGGCACATCGAAAAACTGGTCGCATTTTTGCCGTGCCTGCATACCTACGAGCGTGAGCCTTGCGTCGTACCAGTTCCCTATGCTGAAAGGCAGGATGACATTTGCACCTATCATACGCATATAATTCCAGTTGGTGTTCTTGTATATTAATGCCAGACGGTCGGTCGCTTGGTAGGGAGATTGGGCAAAGTAATCGGACGTATGTGTGTAGAACAGTCCGAAAATGTATTTTTGTTTCAGTATGTATGTACCGTTCAGGTTATAGTTGGTCATGGGGCGCAATCCCGGTGTTCCCTGAAGTTCGGAATATCCGTTCAGATATGTAACGGATGACTGCATATCCCAGTAGCCCGGATAAGTCTTATCTGTTGATAAAGACAGTTGGAAGATATGTTTCGGGCTTTTCAGGTATGTCAGTGAGGCTTGCGGATAGACAGCCCATTTGTGATAGTTGCCAATAGTGTAATATTCTCCTGTGGCAGAAACAGAAAACGAAGTTCCGGTTGCCCAGTTTTTATTCAGTGAAAAATAAAAACTGGCTGTCTGTTCATTAAGTTTGGCTTCTGTATTTTCGGTTTGTATATTACCTGTTACATTATTATATGTTTGAAAATCATAATCTTTTGCATAACGGTAGGCTACTCCGTAACCGATACCCCAGTTGTTTGTCAGATTATGTTTCTGGTCTGCATAAATTGAATAGCGGTCTATTCGCTGGCCACCAGTTAGTGTGTATGAACTTTTGTTTTATCAGATAGTTGGGTGAACATGGTCTGGTTATTGTCTGATGTGTAGCGTGTGTAATCGCCGCCTACTTCCAAACCGATACCAGAACTGTACAGCACCGTTATATTGTTCATCTTATTGTCCGTGAACTTATCAAGGCTGGACTGCTGAAAACTTCCGTCTGCTATGCTGCGGTTATGCCCGTCAGGTGTAAAACTTCCCGTGTAGGCTACATTCAGATGATTCTTTTCGTTGATGTTATATTCCAAAGCAGTTCTCACATTGTGCATCCAGCTTTTGGAACTCAGTTTCTCGTCCTGTGTTATTTCATATACATTGTCGTTCAAGGTGTGTCTGGAGAACAGTTCTGTATATTCCATAGTTTGGATATTGTCTGCTCCATACATTACATCTAAAGTGAGTTTTGGAGTGGAGAGGCGGAAATTTCCGTTTGCGCCACCACTGCTGAAATATCTGTTCTGATAATTGGTACTCACTTCACCCTGAAAGGAATAGTCATGAGAGCGTTTCATCACCACATTAATAACAGCTCCGCGTACATGAAGTTCCGGAGGGGCACTGTACATTACCTCTGCTTTTTCTATGCGGTTTACTGGGGTATTGCGAAGCAATGTTTCCAGTTGTTCAGAGGTCATGGTAGTAGGTTTGCCGTTTACCACTATTGTGAGAGAATTAGCTCCGGCAAGAGAAAGCGTTCCGTTCTTTTCCTGTACGCCCGGCAGTTTGGTTATGGCTTCGTAGGCATTGCTTACAGCTTGCTTTTTCCGACAGTACGGAAAGGTCATAGCCAAGCCGTCCGTCTTCAACTTTAACCAATGGTTTTTCTCCCTTGATTACCACTTCTTCCAGATTGTAGTCTTTTGCTTCCAAAGTAATAATACCTGCATCTGTTGTCTTCCCCTTTATCAGTCTGGTCTGATAAAGTAGGTGTTGGATTATGAGCAGATAACTGTCCGGTTCCTGCTCCAGCGTAAACGTACCGTCAGCCGCAGATATGGCTGCACCCAGATAGGTGGAATCCGGCAACTGCATGACAATTGTAGCACCTTCTATCGGTTGTTGTTTTGTATCTGTTATTTTCCCTGTCGTTTGCCCCCATAATGGAGAAAAATAACTGATGTAAATAAAAAAAGTAAGTAATATAACTTTGATTTTCATATAGAACTATTTTTCGAAATTCTTTTGTTCATCACGTATCCGGCACAGTTACATGAAGCCCTGTTATAATAGGGCTTTGTTCTTATCCAGATAATCAGATATGGCCTCTTGCAATACCGATTTTAGCGAATCGCCTTTGCGGATCGCAATCAGCTTTAAGTTCTGGTGATAGGTTTCGTCCATGACAAAATTACAATGCACGGTTTTCGCCTTCTTCGGCTTTTGAGCCTCTTTTTGCCCGGCCGTGGATTGGATCAGGCTGTCTAACCCCCCGGTCAGTCCGGCCGACATACTGTTTTTTAAATCGTTCTTCTTTACCATATGGTTACTTTATTTCTGTTAGCAGTTCGTTACATACACCCTCGTAGTCCTCTGCCCCGGCAGATTTGGGGGCGTAGTGAAAAATATCCTGCCCTTGTGTCGGGGCTTCGGCCAGCGCAATTGCGTTGCGTATATGGGTGCCGAATACTTTGCCCTGGATGTTTCCTGTACCAGTTCCGAAACGCTCTTGTTCAGGGTTCTTTCCCCCTCATTTTGTCTTTTCAGGGAATCAGTTCTTTCCTTCATATATTCATCACACAGAGGCAGCAGGATATTTGCCTGTACACATCCCAATTCGCTGCTTTTCATCCAGTCCTCACAGGCTCCTTTTTTATCTCCTATTCTTTTACGTGCCAGCCCACGCCCATAATACAATCTGTAGTCCTTTGGAAAATGCTTTATTCCTTCACCATAGGCTTCAGCCGATTCTTTAAAACGATCCAAATCGTATAAAGCACGACCTAAGTTGTTGTATAAATCAGCATTTGGTTTGCAGATTTTTATAGCTAAACGATAATCAGAAAGTTCACCTTCAATATCACCCATTTTAGATTTAAGAAGACCTCGGTTTATGTAGGCTTCCAAAAAGTGTGGATTTATTCTTATAGATTTATTATAATCAGCTAAAGCCTCATTATTTGCACCTAACTTCATCAAATTATTCGCCCTATTAAAATATGCAGTATCGTATAATGTATCAATAAGAATAGCCATTGTATAATCTTCTATACCACCTGTTAAATTACCTTGTTTTGTTTTATTATTTCCTCTAATCTTTAGCTCAAATTTATCTGTTTTTTCCCCTGATTCCTTATACTTATAAGCTAGCACAGTATCAGGAACAGATACCTGCTTGTCGCCGTCAGTTCCAGAAGAAGTCTTTCCCTGACAGGACAACAGCAATACACCCATAAACGATAGTATAAACCATTTCATAATACCTGATATTTAGTGATTCTTATTCTCAAAATTATTTCGCTAATACAACTCCACTAATTCATCACTGCCTTGTGGCATATAAAGGAGGATGAACTTATATGCTGTAACAGTACGCTCTTCAGGTGATAGTCTTTTCTCCTCCTCTGTGTCATAGAAACCAACCCGTAAAACATCATCGAGCTCAAGTTTTCTTCTTAGATAAACCAATTTTCCATTTCCACAAACGACCATCTCATAGTTTTGTATTGGTTCTGCAATCCAATCTATAGGATTGCATAAAAAACGGAATAAATAGTCTGAATCGATATATACTTTCTCCAAAGCCTCTTTTCCCAAATAATTCATATCCGTCAAAACCCATGTACTGGCAAGGCGCATTTTATTATACTCATAACAATTTCCATCAATCATCATTTGACGCACCATATTGTAATGGGCAAGAACCTTCTCTTCCAAATCGGGTATTGTCCGCAAATCCGTTGCTTCTGCAAGTATTCTTTTATGGTTAAAGGGGAGTGTGGCATTGAAGCTTATGGAATCAGTGTAGAGCGGGATTTTTTTCATCCCAATATCTGTCGGAGTGTCTAATTCCACCAATGTTTCAGGCATACCAACCAGTTTTTCTTTATAATGCACAACCTTAATATTTACACCGGCATCTTTGGTGACTTCCGTTTCTCCCGTTCGAGGATAGACCTGTATACTTACGGTATGTTTACCGCTTCCTAATAGCAAATCATTGATAGGATATAGCATAGACTCACCTTTATCTTCTACAAAATGATACCCCACCGGAATGTCATTTACCCTGACAAGCAGTCTGCATCCTGTCTTGTTTACCTGTAGATAGTAGGCAGGTTTCTCCGGGTAGGTCTTCACCATTCCTAATCTCTCCTGTATCAGTTCTTCCATTTTCTTTATTTCCTGTTTCATATCTTTTTCTGTTTTTACTTGTGCATAGCTGTTGAAGCTGATTGTTGCAATGAGCAGGGCAAGAATCATTGATTTCATATTATTTTCTGTTTTCTTTTATCGTGTCATTGCTTGTTTCTACTTTCAATCGCTCATTTAAAATGGCTCTGTCTGTTGCATTGCTTATTTTTCGGGGTATTGACCGGGTATCTTCTATGTATTCTTCTACCACTTCGCCGAACACCTTGTACATATAAGACAGCACAATCAGTATAGCCAATACTGCCAATATCTTTTTATCGGGTTATAGCGTCTAAACAGGAATATGACAAGTGCGGAGAGGATATAGGATATATACAGACCGGCCGTGTAGCGTGTCCTGATACTGTATTCATTGGCGAGTTCACGTATCTCTGCTTGCGTGTCCCATACCTCATCTGCATATTGGTACAGCAATACTTTTTGTATATATATCAGGCTGTCCTTGCTTGTTGTCGGTTGTGATGCGCAGGTAAGTTCTACTCCCATGCTGCCCAACCGATATTTGTTGGATGCTTCCGCTGCCATCGTATCGGGCAGCATGGAGAGGTACATACTGCAAGTGTCCGTAGCGGCATCGAAAGCGTTTTTCAGGGAGTCCAGTTTGTATGTAAGTCTGGCTTTGGATATGAGCATGGGCATATCGTTTTTGATGCTATTAAAGTAAGCATGATATGTGCTGTTATCGTCAATATCTCTTGGAACATTGTCCGTCATTTCCAGTTTCAAGCAGACATACTCCTTCTTCATTTGGGGATAGACGAACCAGTCGCAATAATAGACCATAGCGGACAGCGGAATGACAAGCAGTAGCCCGGCTGCCAGTTTACGGACAAATTCTTTCCATGTCTGTACTTTCAGTTTGTTAAAGGAGAACAAGGCGGCAATTCCTATGCTGTATGCTACCGAAGCCGTAAAAGCCGTTACTCCCAGTATGAAGAAGTATTTCAAAGCCTTGTATGTTTCCAAAATATCAAACACATTGTATTCGATTTTGTGGAATTTATCAACAAGCACAACAAAAGAGCATACAAACATAATGGCGAGCGTAATGATAAAATATTTGCTCAATTTCTTCAATATATCCATAATATCTTCAAAGGTTTAATTGTTATTTTATAGTTTCCGAATAAAGTTACTTATTTCATTGAATTGCAGTAATATATCCTATATTTACCGTTTGATTTTTGTTTTTATTCCACATCTACATTTATGTACTTTTCATATTCAGGACCTTCGTACGGTGAGTCACCAGAACCTCGTGAGTTAATGGCAATATCAAAGTTTTCAATGTCATTACCATCTTCAGACTTCCTGATTCTATAGGTATAATATTCTTCTCTGCGGTGTATAGGCGCTTTGGTGTAGTCCCAGTCATGCAGATGACAATAATAAAGCAGAGGGAACGGATTGTTATCGAATTTCAGGTTTGTTTTTTATATAAAATCATCCATGTGCATACCTCTGCCCAAAACTGCTCCACCGACAATCATTTTACCCGTAAAATACTGACGTGGGCAACGGTTCTTTAGCCATTTTAGGTCTTCATCGGTTATAAACCCGCTTAATTCTATATTCCAGTTAATCATTATTCTGCTTACAGGGGCACTGTCTTTTCCGCTTTCATCGTCTGATACCATAATGATTCCCATAGAATCCCATATAAATATTCCGGGTTCCGCAAGACGTTCGTAATGTCCGAATATCTCACACAGTTCTCCTATTGACATTCCCGGCATGAACGGCTTGCCGTTGTAGGTCATTGTCGTATCTGTAAATACAAACAGGTGCTCCATATTCACCCCCTCTTTTCGTAGTCTATAGGCGGTTCCTCCGGCAGATGTTCTTCCAAAATCGGTCTGTCTTGGCCATCAGCGTATCTACTTTGCCCAGAATGTTATCGATGCTTCCCATCGCCTTTTCGTGGTTGTAGCTGCACTCTGTACACGAGCTGAGCGCGGACATACAAAGAAGTCCGAACAAAAAGGCTACGACTGCCGGAGCGGGTATGAATGGATGCTTGTTCATATTATTGTGATTTATAGTTTTACATTTACATATACATTCCAACATTATATTATGAGCTATATTTACCAAGTATTAAAATATTCCATTTCTTCCTGTTGTGGCTTTTCCCTGTTCTTGAATTTCTCAAGTTCTGCCTTATCTACTACTTCTTCCTCCATATAGCGATGTATGAAGCGTGCAAGGCGCAAGGCTTCGTCGGTGCGGCCCGGCATCACGGAGATTCCATGCGGTAGTCCTGAGGGATTATAGATTTTCACCTCGTCAATCTTGCTTTTCATGTCGTGGTAATATGAAAGCTCCGCTTGGTCGTAGGGAATGATCTCTGTCTTGTTCATCAGCAGACTGCGGGAATGGTTACGGTTTTGGCAGTACGGTCGAAGACAATGCGTTGCCGGGGATTCAGCAAGGCATAGGCCATTCCCCATGCCAATATAACGCCCATTTCTGCAAAAAGCAATGCGGAGCCGTAATCTTCTGGCGGAACAGTAGAGTCTGATAGGAATGACCAATAGATGAAAAGGCCAAACATGAAGGAAAATAATAGAAAAACGAGGATTCTTCCACTCGTGCTGTCGTTGTCGATAATGATTTGCCGGTCATCTACCGGACCAGACATTCCGGTGGTATCGGGCAGGTAGCATCATCGTGCGTCAGTTCTCTGTATATCAGTTCTCCGCCCCGCCACAGCCAGTGTCCGTCGTTCTTCATCGGTATTTGGATGCTGAGGTTATAGGCGGGTCTGCAGAGTAGCCGCAGAAGCAGCCAGCATGCACCATTGAGGACCGCCAGCCAACCGCCACATTGCTGCGGTGAGCGGAATGTCGCTAACTATGATGAATAATATCAGCACGCTGAATCCCAGAAGAGCACCCGCTATGATGGCATGGTTTTTCCATTTGTATCGCTTTACCATGCTTCGATACTGTCTGTCATGGATGGTCTCTTCGTGGTGTCGCTTCTTATCGCTGTTTCTGTTCTGTTTCATGATTTTTGCTGTGAAGTTAATGTCAGTAAGTATAGCAAATATCGCCTTTTGCCACGCCCTGTGTGCGGACAAAGCGGTCGTACCATTCGCCGTCGAATACAAAGAAATAGCCTTCGGTACGGTTTCTGCGCTTGCCTTCACGTATTTCGATGGTATTGTCTTCTTCATGATAGACTCTTTCGAGCTTCAATTCATTGTGCTCGTCAGTTTCGTGTATGGCAAACGTCAGCGTCCGGTCTTTCAGCTTCCATTTGTAAAGGCGGCAGGGGAACCACTCTCCGTCTCCCTGCTCAGGCTCTCCGTAACGCTTGGTGAGAAGGGCGATGAAACGGTCGCAGTCTTCCTTTGTGATGTCGCGATTACAGCCGCCGGCCGCGGCGATGCGTCGTCCGTCGAGCGTAACGGCAAAATTGGCTGTGCTGAACGTATGCCCGCCCATGCTAAGAAGTTCGTCGGCATCGCAGGAACCATGCTGGCTATAAGTAATCCAAAAGGGATTACCATAAAAGTCTATGCAGGTTTCTTTTTGATATAGATATCCATCCTCTCCGTCCTTGGTGCTGGGGGTGGGCACCTGATACCAATCCTCTCCCCACTCGGTGCTTATATAGCGGTCGGGAAAAATGTCCGTAATGGGGTAGAGAAATCGAAATCGTCGAGTTCGATTGTCTTTTCACCCAAAGGGCCGGGACGTTGGTCGCAGCCGCCCAAACATGATGCACTGATAAATCCCATAATGATGAATGTTTTTAGCTTCATTTCTGTTGAATTTTAATTTACTTGATATATTTTACCTCATCCGTTTCACTGTCACATAGAATGCTTTTTTAATGGCTTGTTATCTATTTGTAATACAGCAAATATAGAAAATGATTCTTCAGTATGCTTATAGATGGATTTTTTTCACCGGAATGTGTTGTAGAATATGTTTGAACATGCTTTCTCGCGGTGTTCTCGTATCCCACATTTTTGCCATTTTCATGTGATTTAAAATTAGCTTATTATAGCCTGTTTCTTATCTCTTGAATATTTTCTTCTTCCATTTTTGCAACTCTATTGTTGCTTCAATGTAAGGACCATTTACTTTGATGAGTAAATCTTCAAATTCTTTTTTTGCCCGGAAGAGCTTTACGATGTCCTCGCCTTCCATGAACAGTCCGATATATTCGTCATCCAGCTTCCAAAGATACACGGGTATGTTCTTGCCCTTTGATACCATCGAGTTTATCAGAATCTTTTTAAGTTCGTCTTTACCTGTTTCTGCTTTCTTCAGGGCAGGTTTGCCATATTTCTGTCTAACAGCCTTTACCAGTTCCTTGAAGCTTGTTTTGTTCATCTTCGTTTCGCAGGCCATCGATATTAATTTGCCTTGTGCATTGGTTACTAAATTCAGTTTCCCGAAGTCGGTATCACAAAAAGTTGCTTTCCTGGTAACGAGACTGTCCATACTTATATAATGTATTAAAATCGGATATCTCTCAGAAAACGAAACGTTCATGTTTTGTGTGTATTTCACATAGCGATAGTTTACTTCTTTGCTGGTCTCTTTGGGATTATCGAAATCAATATATGGAGAACATAAACGTTCCACATCGATGTCATAGTCCGGGTTATCCATGTTGATAATCTGTTTGTCTGATTGTGCATGGGCTGTTGCGCTGGATAAGCATAAAAATGCTGTCAGTCCCATAATGATAAGTATTTTAATTTTCATATTCGTTCATTTTATAATAAATGGTCAGCTCCTGTTTCTTCGGATATTCACCGGGGTATCACCGAGATTCCGCTTGCAGAAATCAGACAGGTAAGACTGGTTCGCAAAGCCGCATTGTTCGGCAATTTCCGGTAATGGAAGGTGTGTAGTCCTCAACAGTTTCAGCACCTGCTCGGCACGTTTTTGCCGAAGCCACTGGGCTACCGGACAGTTAAACAATCTCAGGAATGTCCGACGGAAGGTAACGGTGCTGTTTGCTCCGCATAGTTCCGCCAGTTCTTCTGCTGTCTTTGCTTCAGTATGGCATTCCATCACTTTCTGAATGAAAGAATGGTCGGTATGGATACCGAGCAGTTCTTCCGCTTGCAAAATGATTTTACGGTTGATATGTTCGTAGGAGGCATCGAGCAGTTTGAATGATACCTCAATGCCTTCTGCCGGCTCGGAAGTGGAAGGCATTCCGCATTGTATTCTCGCTTCGCGGAAGTAGTAGAGCATTCTGTGATAGATGGCTTCCAGATGTTCTTCACAATGTCTTTGCAGCAATCGGCATAAGGTCAGTAACTCTTCTACGCAGCAATAATGCGTGTACCATATTTGCAAACGCATGACATAGCGGGTGGATTCTGCTTCACCGGCAGTCATGAACAGCTCCAGCCATCTCGCAAAGTCCGGCTGTTCATGGCTAATTGCTTCGGGAAGCCCGTTCATCCATCCGGCAATCATATTCATGAATTCCATGTCCGATGCAAAGGGATGCAGTTGCCGCTCTCTTCTCTCCTCCGGCATATCCTTGGATATGGTCACACAAAGCATACGTAAACGTGCTTCCTGGGGATCGTCCGGTTGCAGGCGTGAAAGGAGATAACCGCTTATTGAAAAGCCTTTGTCCATAGCAGAGAAAATTTATCGGTTTTCAAACCTGAGGGCCACCGTCATGCGGAATGCCACGGGTTTTCCGTTTTGGGTGGCAGGTATAAATTCGGGAAGTCGTTGGATGGTATATAGTGCTGCAGCTTCCAGTTCGGACGATGTGGTCTCCCGGTTTTCCACCTTGCATCCTTCGCTTTGCCGTCCTTTCCCACTGTGAAGGATACGCTTACATTCTTCGGGATTTCCCTGGTTCCCGAGGCTGGCATTATAGGCCATCCAATGGCGCACGGCAAGCCTGAAATCCGGGAATTTCGCGAACGGTCCTTCCTTGAACTTGGGAAGTTCTCCGTCCGGGATGTTCATATATCCTTTGATGGTGTCCGGGACAAGATCTTCCTCCGTAAAGAGCTCGCCGGTGTCGTATACGCCTGCTGCCGGATTGATTTCCATGCTCCGGACATCTGATGAGAGATCATTGAAATTGCACCAGTTACCGACGCTGATGCAGTCGATGAACGGATCATATTTCTCTTTGTCACCATCAGGCACACTTCATACCAGGTGTGTGGCTGGCTGCCTCCGCCGACAATTTTCCGTTCTCCCTTTTCGTTCTCTTCAAGGTAAATCACGGCATCCTTGTGCTCCGGATTCGGCTTGCGTACATATAGTTGGATAGTCCGGTCATTCACATGCCATCCATAATTCCGATATCCGAAATACTCTTCTGTGACAAAGCATTGGGGACCGTACTTTCCTGCAATGGCATATAGCAGCGAATCCACTGCCGCCGCTCCGTCCAGCCTTCCCAGTGCCAGAATGCCGATCAGTTTTCCTGATTTGTCCGCCACCATGCCGGTATACGGGAATTCAAATTTCCCGAAGCGGGCAAGAACCTCTCCGTAATTTGTTTCTACCGAGCTGTATTCCTGAATGACCGCCTTTTTGCCTTCCTGGGTTTTACATTTCACTTTTTTCTTCATGAAATAGCGGAATGATTCGTCATAATCCCCGTCGTATAGCCTTGCCTTGGAATAATACTTGTCCACGTTCATTCCGAACACCACATTTTCCAAATCGTATGCACCCTCACCCCAGTATTGAGGCTGTGCGGCACTGATGCCGCAAAAGAAACTCAAGATTCCCATGATAAAAATCGTTTTCATACTTTGCAATTTTTTGTTAATATTGATATACTGTATTCGAAACGGCTGGATAAACCTCCGCTCCGGACGATCCTCCTCCGAAACTGCCGCCTCCGCCACCGCCTGAGCCTCCCGAACGTCTGGAAGAGGTGCTGATTTTCGGTATTGTATAGCCTACAATGTATTCGGCATCGCAATGCATACATCGATGGCGAGCCTCCATCAGTCCTTCTGATAAAGTGGTGGCTTTAATAATAGTCCGATATTTTTCTTCCTTGTGCAGCGTCATGTGCCTACAGGAGGGGCAGCATTCATAGCCGTCCTTTTCAAGCGGTATTCGGATTTTCACCTCTTCGCTGCAAGCGGAGCACCGGTAGATGCGGATGTATGCCGTCTTCAGTTCTGTTTCTTTACGTTCGCTTTCAATCAGCCGTTTCGTATCCTTTACCAATTCGTGCAAAGGAATCTCCCGGAGGGTTTCCCGGTTGCATTTCGGACATGTCCGGCTGCGCCTGAGGGTCTTTTTGTTTCTGTATGCCGAAATACCAGCAGGCAATACCAAGAATGGCGGGCCACACCGGTACCAGCCAGCACAGTCCGAGCAGGGTGCGTACAGTAAAGGGTTTTCGGGTCGCCAGCAAGGCCAATGCGGCTTCCGTCCCTTCGTCTTTGGGTGTCATCCTGCTTACCGCTGATTTCCAGACAAGCCAGTTTATAAGTATCAGCATCAGGGCAAACACGATAAAGACCAGGGAAGGGGTGGTATGCCGGAACTTTTTTATCCATGCTTCCGGCGGTGCTGCCTGATAGTCACTTCCGTACAGACCTACCGCCAGACAGCCTAATGGCTCTTTGGAGTCCTGCTTCCTTCTCCAAATAATCAGCCCAGTTATCAGGACCTGTAGTACAATCAGGATATATCCTCCATGGCTTCATTCAGTAAAAGATGACCGGAAGCGAAGCGACAAAGGAGATAGCTTTTCCCTTCCATGTCGCCGGGACATACTTTATGCTGTAGAGGCAGTCGCAGACGCGTTTTTCAAGTAGCGGGTTGAGGGTCTCCGTTTATTTTTACGTTGCTGGCACGCCGTCGGTTCCGATGGTTATTTCCGCCGTCATTCTTCCTGTAATTCCTTGCTCGACTGCCTCTTCCGGCTTCCTGAGCAATTGTGCCAAGACCATGTTCCATTCGTCCGGCATTCCTGTCTGCGGGTTGATGGGCTTGGCTGGCTGGAAATCAGACTGAAATAATCCACTTCCTCCATCTCTTCCGGTTCGGTCTGCTTTGTATTGTCCGGTTGATTTTTCTGTGCATCCAACCATTCGTATAAGTTCGTTGCATCGCTCGCGGTTGATTATTAACCGGGATGCTTCGCCTTCCGATGGGGCAAATACGGTTATCTCGGCAATTTTCCGTCTCTTTTCGTCCGGCATGTAGAGCAACAGACTATCTCCCTGCAAGGCAACCGTGTAGTGCTTTTCCATCACTCCGGCAGCGTCTGTATCGTCATTTCCCTCTGAATCTTCATCTTCCATAAAGTGTTTCAAGGTCTCTTCCAGGTTGTTCGGGTCGATGCCTTTTCCTTTCAACCACTCTTCAAACGTGATTTTCCCTGTACTATTTTTCAGAATCTTGTCCAAATCTCCTGTTGTGAATGTTGAAGAGGACGGCTCGTACCAGTTTCCATCCCTGTGATAAAGGTAATCCATGCGTCTCAGTTTATCGATAGTTTCTGCGTCTGCGGAAATGGTGAAGCCGTTGCTGTCAACCTTTTCTATGGAAAAAGTCTTGTTGCCCCAAGTCACCTGCACCGGTTTGTCTCCAAAATCCTTTATGGGTACTGTGATGCGGTCGTATTTCTCAGGCATATAGAAAGACAAGGAGATGTGTCCGCCTGCAATTTCCTGATAAGGGACAGTCAGCGGTATCTGCAATCCGAACCATATATTCAACATGTCTTTGTTCTTGGCATAGTCGCCGCCCTCAAGCAGATAGATATCTTCATCCGGGTGTATATAGACCGGTTTGCCCTGTTTATCCGCCAGATGAAGCTGCAAATCAGTCTCCAGGTCGAAGAAAAGTTCTTTGCAGAACCCCGTGAAGTTCCCGTTCTCATCCTCGTGATAATACTTTTTCCACAGGCCGGATCCTTGTCGACCACCGAAATATGAAGATACATCTTCGTCTTTGCCCCTTAGCATAAGTTGAAAAAGATAGGAGAATCCTTGTTCGGCTCTATGAATGCCTTGTCAAAGCACATGAACAGTCTTGACAGGCTCTTTTTAAAGCTCTTGTGTTTGAATTTGTCCGCCCATTTTTCCCAAGGGAGCCTATCTTGTTTGAACTCTTGCTTTCTGTTAATGAATCAAGTTCGCCGAATGCCGCTCCTGTCTCGAACTGATAGAGCACTTCAAGTTGCTTCATGGCCTCTTTTTTCTCTTCTTCTGTCATTTTCGTCTTGTTTTGTGCCCATGCTCCCAGTACGAAACATGCAAGCAGGACGGTTGATAATAATCTTTTCATGGTGAATGGTGATATTGTGTTTTCATTAGAATAATACAGGAATAATGGCAACCGATGCAACGCATTTTCCGTCATATTTTGCCGGCATGAACCGCATGCGATAGATGCAATCCGTTACAGTTTCGCTCAAAGCCGGATGCGGCGAACTTGTAATTTCCACTTTGCTGACAGCACCATCGGCCTCAATTACCACCATGGCCATCACCTTGCCCGTAATGTTCTGCCCGGCAACTTCTTGTGGGAGTGTAAGCATCTGCGACAGTTCTGCACTTAATTCACTTTGAGAGCCAGTTTCTATATTAAGCGGAATGGCAGGCTGGAATCCGTTTTCGGACAAGTCTATTGTCTCCGTATCTTTTTCATATAAATGCCAGTCAATGGCATTGCGCCCCTTGGTCAGTGTCCGGGCATATTCGACACCCATTTTCAAATGTCCCTCCATATAATCCCTGAAACCTTCAAGCACCCGGTCCTTATCAAGCCGCAATCCGCTGGCCGTTTGTTTTTCAGGAATATCCCACTCGGCACCGGCCCTGTATATTTCAACGGCATCCATTCCGTTCATAAAGACATAACCATAAACTACGTTTTGTCTGTATGCTTTGTTCAATTCTGCTTTGATGGCTTTGTTCATAAGACATATCGAGTCGCAGACCTGACACAGAATCGCATTTTTGAAACGTTCCGTTATATCCATGGCACTCCTCAGTCCGTCTCCAAAAGCGGCCATGATGGCAGGACTGTTACCCCGGGAAAGTAGCATTGCATCAAACTCCTCTCTGTGAGCTTCTCCTATAAACCACTTATATTCCATAATCCAGCCAGCCTGTGCTACTCCCACTGCATACGAAATCATATCATTAGGTGCCAGCAAGGCATTCCGTTCGTCGGGTGTAAGTTTCATGTTGTCTTTCAGTTTGCGGATGCCGTCCGGAACGGCAGGAGAATCAAATTTTGCAATTGCCGAAGCCAGGGCTTCCGATTGGGTGAGGTCATTGCTTGCTGTGGCGGTATCTATCCACTCTGGAAGAATAAGGGCATCGTCGGCATGCTCTTGACACAGGAAATAAGGTCTGTTGTGATTTGCGATGTCGTAATAGCGTTCTTTCTCTCCATTGAAAAAAGAAAACCATTTATCAGATAAGGTGTCATAGTGTCGGGATATCTCATTTTCAGAAGCTATATGCTTCCTTACCTGTTTCAGCACATCAGAAATTGCGGTATCGATATAATCCAGTTCCGGATAGGGATTTGTTGAGTATGCTCCATAAGGGCTCCGTTGCGGAAGCAGATCCTTTCCATTCCGGTACTCTCTGCAATGCCCCGCAATTGTTTCCAGAGCGAGGAATAGTCTTTTAGAACGATTTCTTTCCAATGCTTTACGCCAAAGTCATAGCCGGCGTGGATATACGGGGCGTACTCTTTCCTGTAAGTTTTCACCTTGACGGATTTCCGGGCGAGCCTATCATAGGCAACGGTATAGCATAAACCGTACACGATAGGTCCAGTACATCAATTTTGTCTCCCGGTTGGGGGAATTGTACTTTTGCTGCCGTTTTCTCTTCAATCGCTATATTCCATACCGTATCCTTTGTCACCTTTATATCAGGCTCCTCTTCGGTTATCCGGTTCGTATTTTGAGCTTCGGCTGACAATACCATGCCTGAGAACAATGCTATGAATGCCGTTTTTTTCATAGCAGCTTTTACAAGATGAGACACCTTCATATCATTCCAAAAGTGATTGTATAATTTATATATTGAGAGAATCTGATTATTGAAGATAGAGAATAGAAAAGGAAAGTAAGAAGACGCTTGGTTAGCAAAGGTACAGTTCGGCAAACGCAAAATAGTGAAAAGCCATCCTTTCATGGCTATGAATCCGACCGATGCCTTTTGCCGGTAGTAAGAGTCGGGATTCGTCAGATAATTTTTCTTCTCCCAATCACAGGGGTTGGGAATAAAGCCGGTTTTGACTTTCGGTGGCGGACTGTCACCCCAAGCGTTTTTTATTATAGCAATTACGTTTTTCATAATCTTATCCGTTTTTTCTGCGTAAAAATAGCCAAATCCTACGCATGGTTTCTTATGAATGCTGATAAGTTTTACGGATTTCTATTCATTCATGACCAATTATCCGACAATTATCCAACACACATGGATTCCATTATTGAAAATCAACATTTCGGACTGACCCCATTTTCGCCACCGGACTTGAATGCCACACTATCTAACAAGAAAGTGTGGAGCCGGTTTACTTATTTGTATTAGAGGTTCTGGTAAAACCCGGAAGCAAATAAATGAAAACAGTACCCCACACCTATATCGCATGTCATTCGCATACGGATACATGTGACAAGTGTTACTGCTCAGCCCTGCTTCCATTTTGAAATTTACCAGATTTCTAATACAAGGTGTTAGCGAAACACATCAACTATATATGTCTGTCGTTTGCACGACTCTACAAAGATAGTCTGTTTTTCGATATAGCAGCAATTCGGGCTCAGTAGATTTTTAGCGGGGATTATTTTTTATACTCGTGAAGTATTGCTTACTTCGCATTATGAAAAACGATTATTTGAACATGCTAGCCAGCCTCGTGTTGCCTGCGCAGATATTAGATTACTTTCTTATCTCTGGAGTCGAACAAACCTCTCAAGAGATTCATATCAGTCTGGATGAAAAGATGAATCCCAAGTTAAGCAATGACGTACATTTTGAATCCAAAGGTTTTATGGAAGCTGTAAATGTGACAGACTTTCCCATACGGGACCATAAGGTAATTCTCAAGATCAGACGCCGGCGTTGGACGGACTTACGCACAGGGAAAAGCTTTAGTATTCCCATCGACCTCGACATTGTGGCCAAGGGAACCAGATACTCCAAAGAATTTGGATCTTTTTTAA
>ENA-OQCX01000163-OQCX01000163.1-human-gut-metagenome-genome-assembly--contig:-NODE-163-length-34787-cov-2.488834_pt1 | contig 34787 bp, 40 predicted proteins | sample MGYA00242762_ERZ504587 | MGnify/ENA primary metagenome ERZ504587 (study PRJEB26092, sample SAMD00036337) | human gut metagenome | host: Homo sapiens | study: EMG produced TPA metagenomics assembly of...
TGTGGGTCCAGTACCGAAATGATAGCCGCTTATTTGGGAGTGAAAGGAACGGTGACCACCCTCAGCACCGCCTGTTCTTCCGCCGCAAATGCCATTATGTTAGGGGCACGCCGTCATCCGGCACGGTCTGCTGGACGCTGTCCTTGTAGGCGGAACGGATGCCTTATGCCGTTTCACGCTCAACGGTTTCAATTCATTGATGATACTGGACAAAGAGCACTGCCGCCCTTTCGACCGCACACGTGCCGGACTAAACCTGGGAGAAGGAGCCGGATACCTTGTTCTTCAATCTGATAAATCCCTTACTAAAGCTCCTTATTGCGAACTCAGCGGTTACGCCAATGCCAATGAAGCCTACCACCAGACAGGAAGTTCCCCCGACGGAGACGGGCCTTTCCTTTCCATGAGTCAGGCCATAGCCTCTGCCGGGCTGACAGCCGGAGCCATAGACTATATCAATGTACATGGTACAGGCACTCCCAGCAACGACGCTTCCGAAGGGAAAGCCATCCGGCGTATCTTCGATACCCGTATTCCGCCTTTCAGTTCGGTCAAGGCTTTCATCGGGCACACCCTGGGAGCCTCGGAAGGAATAGAAGCCGTATATTCCGTACTCTCCATCCGTCACGGACTGATTTACCCTAGTCTGAACTTCCATCTGTCCGATGAAGAAGGCGGCCTTATTCCTGAAACGGTTTTCCGGTCAGGACTTCCCATACGGCATGTATTATCCAACTCCTTCGGATTCGGCGGCAACAACTCATCTCTCGTATTTTCCACCCTAAACAGATAGCGTATGTGCCCAGTATACATCAACCGTATCGCCTCTATCCATGCGGAAAGCAGAAATGAAAAGCCTTATTTCTCCGCACAGGAACCTGATTATAAAGAAATGATCACCAACGCCAATCTGCGGAGGCGCATGAGCCGCATGATCAAGATGGGAGTAGCCTGCGGACTGGAATGTCTGAAAGATATCCCGTCGGAAAAGGTAGATGCCATTATCACTGCTACGGGACTGGGTTGTCTGGCCGATACGGAAAAGTTTATGAACGCCTTGATGGACAACCGGGAACAGATGCTCAATCCCACCGCTTTCATTCAGTCCACCTTTAATACGGTGGGTGCACAGCTAGCTTTGCTACTCAAAATACATGCTTATAATGTGACGTATGTACACCGTGGTTTAAGTTTTGAAAGTGCTCTGATAGATGGCATCATGAGCATTGCCGAAGGCAAACAGCATGTACTGGCAGGTGCTATGGATGAAATAACCCTACCAGCCATATCATTCAGCAGCGTTTAGGACTGTTGAAAGGAACGACAGCCGGTGAGGGAGCACAATTTTTCCTGTTAAGCGCACAAAAAGAGGAACAGACTTTTGCCGAACTGAAAGGGGTAGATACTTTTATCACCCGGATGAGTGTTCCGGAAATCAGTAACAGGATGCATCATTTTCTAAAATCTCACGGGCTTGCACCCGAAGACATTGACTGGTTTATCAGTGGCAAGAACGGGCAGAAAGCAACAGATTCCGTTTATACAGAGCTGGAACACAGTCTGTTCCCTCATGCCCTGCATAGCAGCTTTAAAGAACAATGCGGAGAATATCAGACTGCTTCATCCTATGCTCTCTGGATGGCGGCAAAAGCTTGAAAGAAGAAGCTTCATCCCGTTACGCATTGATTTATAACCAATATCAAGGTATCAATCACTCAATCATCTTAATCAAGCGATGCACATCCTAGTTTCTGTAGTCATCATAGTAAGCGTCATGGCCTATTAAAAAGATGCTTTTAAGATACTGAAAACAGGAATAATGCTTAACTTTATCCCTCATAAAATAAAAGTAGTAGAAATAATGAAGAAAATAACTGTTACGAATATTGATATATCCATATCTGTAAGACCTGATAATAATGATTATATCTGCCTGACAGACATGGCACATTTCAAAGACAGAGAACGTACTAACTACATTATACAAAACTGGATGCGTCTACGTAGTACGATTGATTTTCTAGGTTATGGGAAAAACTAAATAATCCAAATTTTAAAGGCATCGAATTCGATGCTTTTAAAATGGAGAGTGGAACAAACAGTTTCACCCTAACCCCCAAACAATGGATAGAAAAAACTAAAGCAATAGGGATTATATCCAAGCCCGGGCGATATGGGGGAACTTTTGCCCATAAAGACATAGCTTTTGAATTCGGGACTTGGCTCAGCCCTGAATTTAAACTATATCTCATCAAAGAATACCAAAGACTTAAAGAAGCAGAATCACACCCTTTATTAAGTGAATGGAACGTAAAAAGAATACTTAGTAAAGTAAATTATTCCATACATACGGATGCAATCAAAGACTTTATTATACCTAAAGTAGAAGATTTCAATCAAAAACTTGTTTATGCCGATGAAGCTGATTTGTTAAATCTCGCATTATGGGGATGTACCGCAAGACAATGGCGTGAAGCAAATCCACAATACGCAGATAAGAATATCAATATCAGAGATGTAGCAAGCATAAATGAATTAGTCGTATTATCAAATATGGAATCCTTCAATGCAGAGTTAATCAAGCATAAGGTGGACAAGTCTAAAAGGTTTACTCATCTTCGGCAGATGGCCAAAGAGCAATTAGCACACTTGAATACGATTGATACCGAAAAAAAGTTCAGAATACTGACAGATAATGACAAACAATTAGAATAATCTCTACAAGATCATTTATTAAAGTATCACTCAATCATCTTAATCAAGCAATGCACATCCTAGTTTCCGTAATCATCATAGTAAGCGTCATGGCCTATTTCTTTTACGCTTCTTACAGTATCCGTGCCTGTATTTACATGCGTGTCTTCTGTTGTAAGAAAACCGAAGAGAAAATCATAGCCATCACTTTTGATGACGGACCCGATCCGATACAGACCCCCAAAGTGCTGAAAGTGTTAAGAGAAAAACACATACCGGCCTGCTTTTTTTGCATCGGAAACAAGATAAAAGGCAATGAAGAACTGCTCCGGCAAATCATCAAAGAAGGACATCGTATCGGGAATCATTCCTTCTCCCATTCCGGCTATTTCCCTCTCTATACCTTCAAACGGATGTGCCATGATTTAATAACCTGCCAGCAAGAATTGGAAAAAGTAACCGGTCAACCGGTCCTATGGTTCCGCCCGCCTTTCGGAGTGACCAATCCTACCCTGGCTAAAGCAGTGCGCAGGCTGGGATACATCCCCATTGGTTGGAACATCCGCACACTGGACACTCAGCAACCCACTCCTGAAAAAATTATCAAACGCATCAAGAAACGGCTCGTTCCGGGCTCCATCCTTCTGCTACATGACCGGATGCCCGATAGTGACAGGCTGCTGGTACAAGTTCTGGACTTTATAGAAAAAGAGGGGTATACGGTAGTAGCGTTAGATAGACTGATAAAACAGATTACTTAGTGTGATGAATCATCCGAGTACAAAATTCAGTCAATAACTGTATTTAATAGTCATCATCAGATTCCTCGGACGTATATCATAACTTCTAGACACAGTACTCGCTTCATCCGTGAAGCTGGTATAAACATATCTTTGTTCATTCATCAGATTCTTTGCCAATACTTCTATTTCCCATTTAGAAGAAATTTTATGGGACAATATGAAATCGGCCAAGAAGAAATCTCTTGTTCTGTCAGTGGGTGACTCATTGTGATAGTGTTCTGCAACCAATTCCATGCTAACCTTGGCAAAAGGAGAAAAACGTAATGAAAGTTGTTGGTTAAGGGATATGTTCCGTGTAGCTGTTTCTTCATCTTCAAGCGCCAAGATGCTATAGGCATAATTCAATTTATATTTCATGGTGAGCCATCTGAAAAGGTCCGTTTCCAGCCTGGGAACTATATGCCATGTTCTTTGAGTATTGGGAACCTTTAAATCATTTCGTACCAGTAAGGAACGGCTGTCACTATATGCAACATCCAGAAATATATATCCTTTTATCCAGCTGATACCTTTAGACAGGCTTGCTGAAACGCTGAACTGATTCCGGTTATTCTCTCCTTCTTGATAAGAAGATATAAGATATCCTTCCTGAAATTGTTGATAAGGAGTATATGGAGTTGTACTCCGACTGTAACGGACACTCAGGTTTCCAAACAACTCTTCCATAGCTTGCTTGTAGGATAGATTTCCCTCTATCATTTGTCGCCTGTTTTGCTTATAGACGGGATAACCTTCTGACATCGTTCGATAAGAGTTCATGATATATCCTGTATAAAAAAAGTGACTCACCCCTTGGTGATGAGCTGACAGACCCTGTAATATCCATCTGCCATCGGGAGGAGAAAGGATAAGTAACGTATAGACGAGGATTCAAAGACAGTTTGGTGTATTTTTCTTTGGAAGCGGTAGTCTTTTCCGAGTAACGGCTCGTGTAAAAATAAACAGGCAATGATAAATAGCTTTTCAGTTTGCCTAGCGAGTACTCCAGTTTGCTTATCAAATAGAGTCGGGTACTGTTTACATGTGAGTAATTTTCCGCCTTGTCAACCTGTTCCATACCTGTTAATCGGGAGCGCATATTGCGGGACAGGAGTGAGAATCCTACCGTTGTATTGATGACTAATTTTCCTGCCACAATTCCATAATCCACTTTATTGTCCGAGAATAGTTTTCTTTGTTCGATTCGTTGAACCTTTGGGGATTCTTTTGTATATAGAACACTCAGCTTCTGGGGATTGTCCTGCAGGAAACTATAAGATGAAAATATAATGAATTTTTTCCCGAATTTCTTAAGCAAATAGAGATCATTGACCAATTGTTTGTCCGGGGAATAGCTGTTCTGGATATTAGGCAGATTTCCATTTACAGCTTCGTCCTTATGCTTCCATGTAAAGTCAGTCATCAGCCTGTTTGTCATATTATATTGCTCCTCGTTGATATCCAAGGTAATTCCCGCAGCCAAGGTTTGCTTCTTGTACAATGAACTTTCATGCTCCCGAACGGTTATCGTATCCGCATCAGCCTGATAATATTGCGTTATGGTTTGCTTGTCCGCTTGTTCTTTGTGATCTATCCACTATATGGTAGTTATGTTCAGTCCGCTTTTAAGCCTGGACAGGTTATTTGATGTTACTTGATGAGTGGTATTGAACAGCTCCCGTTCCCTGTTCAGCTCATGTGGATACAATGAAGAGATATGGATATAGTCTGTCAGTTTTTCGCTGCCATATCGTCTTTCATTCAAGTCAAACGATTTAAATTCTTTGGTGACATCCTGTCCGGTATTGTTTGTCTTATAGGTATTCAGTGACTGGAAATTCTTATTAAAATGCATGGCTATCATCTCTACCGCCCACAAACCGGATGAAGGAGTAAATCCTCCTCCTCCCTTCAGGCTGCCAATCCATTTTTGTTTGGCTTTTTCTTTCAGACGCAGGTTGATTGCCGCCTGTTCAGAAATACTCAACGTTGAGTGCCTTGATAGGTTGATGGTTTTCCATTATCTCTACACTTCCCACATCATCATTGGAAATATTATTGGTGGCGATATTATATTTCCCTCCCAACAAGTCCATTCCTTCTATATAGAATTTGTTGATAGCCGTCCCTTGGTATGAGATTTGCCCGTTTTCTTCCACTCTGACTCCGGGTAACTTCTTCAGGACATCGCCTATCGTCTTATCCCCTTTCTTTAGAAAAACTCGCTACATTGTAAATGATGGTATCACCTTGCGATTTTATTTTGGGAGCCTTTACTATGATTTCTTTTATGTCTATGGCTTGCGCATGCAATGCTACATTATATTGTGTAATACTCTTTTCAATATTCAAAACAACAGTTTCATAACCTAAATAAGAAAAGCGGATTACGTATTCCTTATCTTTGGCAGGAGTGTATGTGAGTCGGAAAGATCCTTTCTGATCCGATATAGTATATGCCGTAATGTCTTTATGTCCCTGGGAAGAAATCACCACATTTACATCCTGCAATGCCAATTGGTCTTTGCCGTCGCGAACATTTCCGGTTAACGTGATCCCTTGTCCCCGGACGGAGAGAGCAAGAAACAATAGAGCAAGACAGATAAGGCTTTTCATCCTTTTAATCTGTTTCCTGTCGTTTATATGCAGCGTGGGTCCTGTCATTGGCAGTTTCCTCATATCTTCTATCTCTAAGCCGCTGAAACTTTATTCGGTCTAGCTTTTCATATTGTTGTTCCCAAAAATTATAGAGACAGATAGGGGATAGATTTTGTTTTCTTATCTCGGTTAAAGTGTAATGATAATGATAAGCAGAATCGTATGCCTCTAGGATTAATCCGGGTAATCCTGCTAATTTCCATGGACCATTGCTGACGGGTATATCTGTAGTAAACCATGCTTTCCATGTCCTGCCTCTGAAATGGCAGTAGCCCAATTGGCAAGGATATCCTGCAATTTGTTTGACAGAATCCTGCTGTATTATCCATTTTTGTCGGTTGTCCCCGTCTTCGTATATTTCAAAGTAATCTATACCATTTTTTCCTTCCAACCGCGTGAAGGTTGTATTATTGCCAGGTTTCGGATATGACTTATAAATATAATCATCAGTAGAACGTGGCATAGGCATCAATGAATGATCTTTTTTTCTAATCGCTTCCCTTGTCATTCTTATGGCTATTTGCTTCCCTACCGGATCTGTTCGTAAAGAATCATTGTAGAATGTATAGTAACTATAAAACAAGCTGTGCGTTTTCCCTATTTTTAAAATCATCGTATCATCTATTTTCAGACTTCGATCGATTGTATCCCGAATCACTACCAAACTATACCAACATTCTAAATTTGTCGGCTCAATTACTTGCTGCTTTGTGCCTTCAGTTGAAAAGGTATGATAAGCAGAATAATAATTACGATATTTATTTTTTTCATGAGAATTTATTTTATAACTAATTTAGTCTACAGAAAAGCTTTCCATTTTCTGTAGACTAAAGGACTTGTTTGATTTAATTCTGTTTGGGTATAACATCTTGAGTATAATTAGAAATACCTTTAAGATGTTATTCAATAGATTAGGTTGGATTCATCTTAATACTTAAATACGATATTGACGAAAACAACCAAAACATTTAGCAAAGGTTTGCAAAGTCTTCTTCCCAAACAATCCAACGACCGTCACTCCAGTTACGAGAGTCGGCTGTAATCTCTGCTTGTACATCTGCACAAGTTTTTCCACCCTCAATCTGGTTCATCTGTTTTTTATCCAGACTGAATGCTTTCAAATCTTTCAGTGTGTTCATAATCATAAGATTTTGAAGGTCCATATTCTTATTGCGATATGCTCTGCCTTATCGCTTGGCTTTGATACAAAGATATGGGAATATGCAATCCGTTGCATCTCTAAAACCGTTACAAAAACAGGGAAAAGCGTTACAATAGTACATTTATAACGAATATTTTTCCCATAAATACCTCAACGGACCGAGCAAGCGGGCCGTAAAACTTCTTTCATCGGTTAAAACCTCGGCACTGCCGGACAGTTCCCCTTGAAATTCCAATATATGGTTGTAGGAAGTTTGCAATGTATCCGGTAATTCTACTGTCACAGTATAGCTGTCTTCATTTGATAATAATGAAATGGAAGAAACCTTTCCCGTCAGAAAACCATATTCCATATAGGGGTATCCTGTCAGTCGGATATTTACCCGTTGTCCAGACTTTACTTTGCCCGAGTTGGAAACAGGCAACTTTGCCTTGCCGATGACAGCCCCCGAATTTTCCGCCACAACAGAAAATACTTTATCCCCTGCCGTAATGTTCTGATTCTTCTGCCACACTTCATTATAAGACAGGATTCCATCTGTAGGTGCGGTGAACAAGTATGCCAGTTTCCAATTGTTGATACTGACTTGTAACTGATCGTATGCTGTCTGCAATGCCACTTGCAGGCTGTTTGCTTTCTGATTTTGTTCCAACTGTATCTCTACAATTGTTTGATGCAATTTGGCTTCCTGTATACGTGCAGAAGAAAGTGTGGTCTGCATTTGTTCCGTACCTCGTTTACTTGCCAGATAGGCTTGTTGTTCCTTTTCATAATCGGATGCAGAAACCAATCCTTTTTTGTATAGTATTTCTTCCCTGCTGTAGGAAGACAAGGCGAGTTTAAGCTCTTCCTTGTTCAGATTCACTTCATTGTGTAAATGGGAAATATAGATTTGATATTCGTTTAATTCTCTACGAGCCGCTTCTTCTTTTTCTTTGTACAGATCCAACTTCAGGAAGTCCCGGTATTCCGTGAGGCTTTTAATAAAACCCGTGTATGCCGATTGAATTTCACCTAAGGTCAATCGCCCGGTGAAATGGCCTTGACATATCATACTGTCATTTATTTGGAAAGCTTCCAATTCCTTCTTCAGTAAGAGCACCTCCCGGGTATCTGCCGGATTGTTGACAACGCCTATCAGTTCTCCTGCCTTTACTTTTTGCTTGTCTTTCAAGAAGACTTCCTTTAATTTTCCTGTACTCCGCGCTACAATCCATGCCGGGGGATTTTCTGTAGTGATCGTTATTCCTGCTTCTACAGTGTCAGGATACGAAAAGAAACATCCGCCTATAAACAGAAAAGAAATGACCATAAAGAATACAGTAATTCCCCATCGTATCAGTGCATGAGGCGGACGCGACAGGATTTCCTGTATCTCCTCACTTTTCAGTTCTTTATCTTCTATATCCATGATATGTACTTATAGTTCCAATTGGTTTTTAACCAAACGATAATAAATGCCTTTTTTCGCTATCAGCTCTTCGTGTGTGCCGGTTTCGGCTATTATTCCTTTTTCAATCACAACTATATTGTCGGCATGGCGGACTGTACTCAGGCGGTGTGCCACAATAATGGAGGTCTTCCCCTGCAAGAATTTCTCCAGTTTAGACATGATAGTACGTTCATTGTTTGCATCCAAAGCATTGGTGGCTTCATCAAAGAAAATATAATGAGGTTCCTTGTATACAGCCCTGGCTATAAGGATACGTTGCTTCTGCCTTGACTCAACCCATGCCCTTCCTGCCTATTTTTGTGTTATACCCCATAGGAAGTGATTCTATGTATCTTCGATATTGGCTATACGGGCGGCATACCTTAATAATTCAGTATCTATATGTTCTACTCCGGGAGCGATATTTCCGGCAATAGAGTCAGAAAAAATAAATCCGTCCTGCATTACTATGCCACATTTTTTTCTCCATTGGCGTATATTGTAATTATTCAAATTGATACCGCCCAATGTTATTTCTCCTTTAGCAGGAGGATAAAAACCCAATAACATCTTCACAAGAGTGGTTTTTCCACTTCCGCTCATTCCCACTATGGCCGTTTGTTTTCCGGCAGGAATAGTCAGGTTAATATGATTGAGCGTCGGCGTTTCATTTAGTGGGTCATAACTGAATGAAAGGTTCTTTATTTCTATATCTTTGCTAGGGGGAATATTCCTTATCTGCCCTCTGTTGTTATCTTCTTCATCTTTTTTATTCCTTATCTCGCCCAACCGGTTTACACTAAGGCGCGCATCCTGCATATCTCTGATAAATGTAATCAACTGGTCTATAGGGCTGTTCAGTTGCCCTATGATGTATTGCACGGAAGCATCATGCCCAGTGTCATTTTCCCTTCTATCACCAATGCCGCTACCAGTGCGGTAATGATTACATTCTTCGTCTGATTTATGAATATAGCTCCCGAATCCTGATACTGGGCGAGGGCAAGACTTTTGATATTCAGACGGAAAAGTTTTGCCTGTATACGTTCCCACTCCCAGCGTTTTTGTTGCTCACAGGCACTGAGTCTTATTTCCTGCATACCGGTAACCAATTGTACCACGCTACTCTGATTGGCAGACTGCTGAGCAAAACGCTTGTGGTCCAGTTCCGCCCGTTTCTTCAGGAACAACCATACATAGATAATATAGACAAGACTCCCTATGATGAAAATCAGGAAGATAGTACCGCTATAAAGAGCCAGTACAATTCCAAATATCAATATATTGAACATAGAGAAAAGAATGTTCAGGCTGCTACCTGTCAAAAAGCTTTGAATACGGGCATGGTCATTGATGCGCTGAAGAATATCCCCAGTCATTTTAGTATCGAAATACCCCATGGACAGTTTCATCAGTTTGCTCAGAAAGTCGGAGATGAGGGAAATGTTGATTCGTGTTCCCAAGTGCAGCAAAATCCAGCCACGGATAAAGTTTACGGTAGAGCTGCTGAAAGTCAGCATCAGTTGTGCCAATAAAACCAGATATACGTAATTTAGGTTTTGGTTACTGATGCCAAAGTCCACTATGGATTGAGTAAGGAAAGGCAGTAATAGCTGGATAAGGCTACCCAGCAACAGACCAAGTAACAATTGCCCCAATAATTGTTTGTATGGGCGCAGATAAGAGAACAGAAATCCCAATCCCTGATAATCTATCGTGTCTTCTTCTTCCACCGCATAGAAATCCGGTGTGGGTTCCAGCAATAAAGCAATACCTGTCGCCTTTCCTTCTTTTTTATTGCTCTGCCAGCAATTACAAAATTCCTCTTGGGCATATTTCACCTTTCCGGCTCCCGGATCGGCCACCCACACTTGTCCTTTCGACATGCGATACACCACCACAAAATGCTGCTGATTCCAATGTACAATACAAGGCAAGGGCGCATCCTCCAGTAATTGTTGAAAGGATATTTGCACACCCATGGTACGGAAACCTATCTTTTCGGCTGCTTCACTGATACCCAGCATGGATACTCCCAGACGGGTAATGAATGACTTTTCCCTCAGCCTTTCCAAAGAATAATGCTTACCATAGAAAGCGGCTATCATGCGGAGGCAGGTAGGGCCGCAGTCCATCTGGTCATGCTGCTGGTAATGAGGAAAACGTTTCATTATTTTGTTTCTGATATTGGGCTTTAATTTTATAGGTTCTTATATATTTAATTTCCGGATAATGACGCTTTATATCAGAAAACCGTTTATAAACCGTATGTAATACTCCTCCTCCATTCTTACTATAAAAACTATTATTGTAATAGAAAGCCATGTGTATCAAAGCCTTATTCTTATCATAACACACGATAAGACTCTTATTCTGTAAAGAATCGGGAAGTCCGATTCCTAAGGAAGTATACGGATCACAGAATTTATTTAATAATAAGTCTGCACTACTATTGTCCGTAATAAGCGTAAATTGGCAACATAATGGAGCTGATTTTATTCCGTTAGATTCAAATAGATTTTCAAAAGCGTATGAAATACAGTTTTGATTGTCCTCCTCTGTACTGCGTTCCTCATTACTGACAGAATACAGGATTGTGTCTCCTAAAATAGATACCTTTAAATCTATGGTCACCTTATCAATAGATACAGTATCTACCTTGCCTAAGAAAAAGAGCTAATACTATCTTTCATCTTAATGCATGTATAGTCTGGTTTTCCAATCTTGTAGTCTTTAATTCCTACACGCTTGTTTAAAAATAAGTTGCTCTTCGGTTTATAGAAGAGGCGGAAGCACCCTGTCCAAAACAGCAGATACTTGATAATAAGAGAATTATTATGAAATTTATTTTTCTCATTCTTTTTGTTTTATATTATCAAAAGAAGCATACTCATACTGAGTTGCTTCTTTTGAATAATTAATAAAATCCGTTTGCAATAAAATTTTGTAATTGATAAACTTTGGTACTTTAGGCTTAACAGTGAGCTTGCATCATATCCAAAGCTATTTCTTGCACTTCTTTGGACCATTTAGTGTGATTGTTATTGTAGTTTGTAATTAAGTCGGTACAATAACTACCACCTCCAACTTGCTTCATCTGTTTCTTTTTCAGACTGAATGCCTTCAGATTGTCCAATGTCTTCATAATGATAAGATTTTAGATCATAAATAATTTTGTTGCGATATGTACAGCCCTTATCGCTTGGCTTTTGTTTGCAAACAATATCTTTATAGCACATAGTGCAAATCTTCTATAGTGTAGATTCCGGGCATTTTCCTTTCGTTGATAGTAATAAATGGAGTATGCTGCAAATGAATCTTGTTACAATAAGCCCGTTGTGCCTCTAATACCTGTTCTGCTTGCGGTACAAGTGGATAGTGTATTATCAGTCCGGTATCATGTTTGTCAAACCATTCTCCAAGCAATCCATGGCTTGCCGAAATCCGTGTCTGATGTAACAGGAAATAACTGCCAACGCAACTTCTTTATCCTGTCTGTTCCGATCGGAAACAGAAAAAAGCAGACTGACAGAAGTATCCAGCCGTAGCCATTCCTTGTAATGTAGGGCACAATGCTTGCAATGCGGATTTATTATAATTTGTATTTTCCTATCAGCCTGTTTCTCATTATGCAGGACAATAGCAGATTCCGCTTGGGGTATTTCAGTTTCCATAGAGAGCAACGTATCTAGTAAGACGGGATAAGATAGCAGGGCTTCTTTCTGAGTCTTCAACTGTATACTTTGATAATTGGCACTAATCAACTCTTTCAAGGAATACCAAATGCTACAGCAAAGCCCTGCAACAAGCAGCAATAAAACAACCGAGGACGGAGTCAAACCCAATGAATCTGTATGATAAAAACCATATAATATAGCAGCTTGTGCCCAAATAACCATATCCAATAAGGTGCAAAGCATACATAGTTTCTTTGCGATTATAACCTGATAAACTACAGACCATAGGGTGGTTATTAAAGCAATAGCCGTTGACAGAACCCACATCATAAGGCAATCAGCCCCATGGATTGCCGTATAAAGAAATAATGTGGAAAAATAGAGCAACGCCATTTCCCCCAAACTGACTAGTCCCCCTATATTGGCAGCCTTGGAATGTAGTATCCCATTACAGTCCACCACAGTACCTATCTTACAAAAGCGTTGCAGAAAATCCTTATCGTATGACTCTTTATAGATGATGCCGATGGCCACAGTCAATCCCACCCATGTCATCAGATTAAAAAGCGTTTCTCCTATATGAGCTTGATTTACAAACAAGTATATCATACCTGCCAAAGCAAGAATAATGAGATATCTATATATATAAAGGTAGCTAACAATCTGTTTTATTCTGTAATAAGGTTCTTGCTGAACTGTCTGCAACGGATCTATTATCAACACGGTACCTTTCCATATTGTAAGGAAAAACTCCAGAGAAACAATGCTTTTCTTTCCCTTGTCGAATATCAGCATCACTTCTTTTTCGTTCATATTCTTTACGATACAGAAATGTCCGTTTTGTATAACCGAAATGAAAGGGCACTCCAATTCCTTCAAGTATTCTGCCGGAAGTTGATAAACCTCGTGCACGATATGAAACTCATCTAAAGCGTCACTTATTCCCCGCAAGGTATTTCCCATAGGGGTATCCAGCGACTGCCGGATACTTCCATAGCTTATCTTTACCGACAATTCTTTTAAATATCGGTAAAGTATATAGGTGGTGTGGTCAATTCCCGGCATATTTCTAATCTTTTTTTATTCCATAACATCTATTTATTATTCACTTCTCTCTTTCAACCTAAAGAGCATGAGCATCAATCCCGCCTCTTCATCTATCTGGTCCGCTATCCTTTTTCCTTCCGGAGTTCCACCCTCGTAAAGTTTCTCCTTCAACTCTTCGCTCCGTATGACTTGTGACATATATTCCCGCCCGTTCAGATTGTGATACCCGTTCCATAGGAATCTGATATCAGTATGATATATGTCATCGGTAATCCGGAGAGCACGCCATCCTTTTTTGAGTCTTGTCATAGAAACAAATAAGGTCTCCTCCTTGTCGATAGAATACAATATACAAATAATTATTGGTCTCGGCCATAGTATAGATCCGCAGACAGCCCTTGCGGAGAGGGGAAAAGATTTGTGATCCATCCTCATAGGTAAACCGCCAGTCTCCTTTTGCCCATAAATATTCCACTTCATAATGGTTTCCTTTCAAACGATAGATACTGTCATTAAAAAAGTTCCAATAAAGGAGCTGGTTATTATAACTATCGGGAGATGAAGGTGAGTTGGTACGTCCCAAACCTTATCAGTTGCTACTCTCAGTGATATTTGACCGGAACAGGTATCCAGTGTACCCCATTCGTATTGGGGATAATCCGCCGAGTCAATATTCAAGCCGAAAAGGAAATACAATTTTCCTTGGTCGTATATCATAGACCTAGGCCAGTATCGACGTTTGGAATGTTCCACTTGTTTGGTACCGATATATGTTCCATCAAATAAATAGGTAGACAACCGGAACGTTTCCATCATATACACATAAACTTTTTCTCTATGGGTCTACCGCCATACTTGTGAAATCAAGATATTCAGCAGGGCCTTCTCCTATGCGACCTATTTTATTCAGGAATTTTCCTTTAGGGGTGAATCTGGCTATGCCTTCGGTACTATCTATAATAATATTGTCTTCATCTATATAATAGTCTCCGAATCCCCTGAAAAGGAAAGTCGTATCGAATATGATAAAACGGACTTCGTCTACATAGTCTGACAATAACAGTTCCTTTTCTTCAACGTGGTAGGGTCCAGAATAGTATATTCACCCTTTTCCACATTCGAAGTGCAAGAAAAAAACATGGCAAGCAGACAGAAATGCAGAACTTTCATAACTTTAATAGCAGAATATATGTTTGTAATCCTTACCTACGCCTTGGTCTCTATATACATCTCTCAACCGATCTTGAGCTTCCAGATTATCCCATCCACATACTGCTGCCCCGTTATCTATATCATAACCGTGTCCCCAGTCAGTCATACAATAAAATTCTCTTTGGTTGTCGGCGCACATATAGCCTTTCCCACCTAGGACATTCATTTGTTTCTTGTCCAATTTGAATGCTTCCAATTTTGCTAAGCTTTTCATCATATTAAATGGTTTTGTTGATATTGATGAGCAGTGATTATCGTATAAAATATCCGGTATATTCTGTTCCTTCTAGGTTTACTTTCAGCGTATATATTCCTTCTATCTCATTCTCCAGGTTTATCTGAATATTGTTTATTCCGGCATATATCATAAAATAGACCTGCACGCCCGTTTCTTCATTGACAATGCTGACGGTTACATAAGGAGAGGCATTTGGCAACCAGATACAGATTACAGCATCGGCTTGATATGCTGTTGGTTCAGACATTATTGATAATGGACGAATCTCTACATCGTTTTTTTTCAAATCAATATCTTTTCGCGTTTCCGCCATAACTACACCACTGATGCAGCAAAGCAATAATAATAGTACTTTTCTCATAATCATTGTGTTTTCGTTTGTACAATTTAGAGAAAACATCCATTTCCTGTAGCAGTAAAAGCGTTACAAAAACAAGGAAAAGCGTTACAATATGCCTATTACGACTGCCACAATCATCATGTGACAAGGATTCTTATTTACGAAATATCATTTGAAACGTATCTTCAGCCATATTTTTCTTCAATCGGTTCTTACGGGTACGAAGTGCACCGCCCGAACTGCTCATGCAATACATAATAGTTCGGGACTTATAATTCTGACTGGACAAAATACAATAATAAACATCCTCCCTGCTCATCTTGGATAAATCTCAGTAATGCCGGCTATAAATTCCTTGAAAGAGACATCGAGTTCCTGATAGAGTAGTCTTTGTTCGTCCGGCCTTATATAATCACCGGATTTAATTTGTTTCTCTGCTTCGTTTAGTTTTTCTTTCCATGGAGAAACATTAAAAGTATCTATCCCTCTTTGTAATTTTTCCCTTTTAAAGGCTGTAATTGTTTCCTGTAATAGAATCTCTTTGCCCAATTTCTGTTCCAGATAATTACTGATCGTTTGGTTTTGGTCATTTAGAGTTAATATCCTTTTTCTTAAAAGGTATTCCTTGTATTTCTTCTTTAAATATAAGTAGAGACATAAACTGCCTGACAAAAGCATCATAAATATGAAACAGATTATCCAATAAATATTTTCTTCTTTCCTTTTCTCTTCTCCTTTCTGTAGTTCTATGGCGTGTTTTATGTGTAGGTTCTGTATTTCTTGATGTCGTTTTAATATTTCTATAGAATCTCGGTAAAGATTGAATGAATCATTATAGGCGTAAGCATAAAAATGGTTCTGCAATTTCTTTTCTATTTCATATAAGAGATTGTAACAATTGGTTTTGATATATAAACTATTAGATTGGCATCCCACTAACAGCAATTCCTTGGCAGAATCCAGTTCATTTCTATAGCAAAGGAATTTACTCCTAAGATATAAACTGCTGGCTGACTTATCTTTTTCAATGGAAGCCTAATAAATTGTTCAGCCTTGAGCTATCTCCTTTATATAGATAAGTATTGCTTATATCATCTAATATAGCCGATTCCCAAAAGTCATTATGAATATACTGACTGATAGCCAACGCCTTTTGGTAATATATCAGAGCACTATCGCTTTTTTCTGTAAATAAATAGGCGTTTTGCAATCCCTCGATAAGGGAAAAACAAGAGTGAAGAATCTTTCAACTCCTTAGAAGCCCCCAAACATTTCTGAAACATCTCCATACTGCTGCCATAGAGATTCTGATAACGATATCGCTCTCCCAAGTTGAAATATATCTGCATCCACAATTTATGCGGTTTTCCTTTCGGCATCTTATCCAATGCCTTCAAGTAAGCCTCTATAGCCATTGCATCCTGGTTGGCATTGCGATATACACAACCCTGATAAAAATAACTCTTAGCAGCATTGAAATCCTCATCTTTATCCTCATAGTATCTCACCGCAATCCGTATCAGCGAATCATTTGTAATAGAAATCTGATTCTTATCGCAGGCTTGCGAATAAAGCAAAGCATAGTCCGCTTGTGCTTTCCCTTTCAAGTCCTCCGGATGGGAAATATGCTGCAATAATGACAGTGCACTATCCGGAAACTCTTCCATACAGTTTTCTGCCTGGTATAATGTTTCATTTACCTTTTGGGACATTTCAACATTACATCCATAAAGGCTAAAAGTAAATAGTAGCATATAAAATGCCCTGTTCATTTTTCTGTTCATCTTATTCTTTCTGCTTGTGTAGCAACAAAGATAGCATTTAATTTTATTGTCTGATATTTTCTTTAGGCCTATTTTTACATTATGCAGAAGATAACATTAAGAAAGTCTTCACGGCGCAGTGAAAAGATTGCCAACTATTCTTGCAAATACGGTGAAAGAGTAGTTACCCTGAAGCGGTAGACTTAAGGTGGAACAGAAAGTTCCACTATTGAAACAAGTTGTTCCTAATAGCGGAACACACTATCTCACAACACATTATACTAAATCGTCCAACTACGGTATAGCTTCATCGACCGCCCCTATAACCAGTGTCCGCATACACATTGACACACTGTGACAGACTTTTATCTGTCACACAATCCGTCACACTTTTAACACGCTGTTTATTAGCCCATTAAAGCACTGGCGTGACAGATGTGACAGATATTTTGCAAAAAACACTTTTATGTAAGGTAAATCAAACATTCCACCTTCTACTTCAATGGTTTCTCAAAATATACTATCTTTGCCTCCCATTACAAACAGATAAACCACTATAAAGTATGACCTACATGAAAATACTTTTGCTCTTGATGTTCTGTACAGTCCTGCCGATGCAAGCCCAACAGATGAAGAAACTTACTGATTTGAAAGATTTTGAAGCCCGTCTGCTGCAAGAGGCTAAAAATATAGAGTCCATCGAAAGTAATTTCACTCAGATAAAATATCTGGATGTATTCGATGAGAAAATAACCTCGAAAGGAACGTTCTATTATAAAAAGAGCAATAAGATATGCATGGACTACGCCCAGCCCATGAACTACCTTATCGTGATCAACAACAACCAACTGAAAATAGTATCGGACGGAAAGAAAAGCATCATGGACCTTCACTCCAATAAGATGATGAACCAAATGCAGGATATGCTTACCGCCTGCATGGTGGGCGACCTGTCCAACATGTCGCCCGGCTATGCTTTGGAATATTTTGAAGACGCCCATTACTATCTCATTCAAATCAAGCCCGTCAGCAAAGCGGTAAAGGCATATATCAACCAGATTCAAATTTATTTAGACAAAAAAGACATGTCTGTCCACAAACTACGTTTATCGGAAACCGCAACCAACTATACCGAATACGAATTCTCGGACAAGAAATTCAATTCTTTGAAAGATGAGGCAAAGTTTACGATACGCTAGCTGGCTGCTGTTGCTGTTTATCCTGCTCTCCTGCTCACACCGGGTGACAGGGGAAGCTACGGCACTGCTCCCATCCTGCAGGCAGAAGCACAGTCGCAAAAGTACAACTTGCAACTGGATTTCATGAAACATCATTTCAGCGGAATGCTCATTGTCCGCCAAATGCCTGATAACGAAATCCGTATCCTGGGATCCACTTACTTTGGCCTCAGCTTTTTGACTTTTCCTTGCACCGCGACACTTTCATAGTAAACAGTTGCATTGAACCGATGAGGAAGAAAAAGATGCTGAAAATACTGGAAACTGATTTCAAAAATCTATTTCTAAAGAGTGAAAAAGCACGTATTAAAAAGAAAAGTAGTACTTTTGAGCAAAGAATCAGTGGCAAAGGATTTGGAAAGACGGTATTCACCTTGTCCGGCTTTGTAAACGGACAGGCGGAGAAAGTACAAATCAAGCATCCGCTGATACGGCTAAGAATCCAATTGGATAAACTGAACATAAACAACCCTTGAAATGCTGCTGGAGAACTTTTATAAAATCATTCATATAAAGGAAAGAGAAGACGGAAAACAGGCAATAGAGATAGAGCTGAATCCCGGCCATGGTGCTCTATCAAGGTCATTTCCCCGGACAGCCGGTGTTCCGGCGTCTGTACCTTACAGATAATAAAAGAAAGTGCCGAACAGATCGCCAACCAACCTTTGCAGTATGTACAGATTGCTTCTTCCAAATTCCTGTCTGCCATCAACCCGCTGGAGACTCCGCTACTACAGCTGTTTATCCGATTAGAAAAAACAGAAGAGCATCTTTTCAAGTTGCAGGCAGAAGGCATTTGTAATGGAACAGAATTTATCAAGTTGAAAGCGGTACTGATGGCAAGTAAGTATCAATGAAGCAAGTCCTTCTGTTAAATATCCATAATAGCAAGAACAATAAGTCCATTTATAGTTGTCAACACCCATTAAACATCTTATATTCAGACAATTATAAATATGACACCTATGAAAACAAAATTTACAATGATTATGGCTGTTATTGCAACATTTGCAATAAGCTTGAACCTCCACTCTTCTAATGAGGAAGTAGTGTTTGGAGCACCTGCCGTGCAAATGCCACGAGGGGGTCCAAAGTACTGTGCTTTCGAAGCTGAATGGGAAAATTGCAAAATGGCTGCTACAGGCACAGTGTGTATCAGTGAAGATGGTAAATGCGGCACCGGAGTAGAGGTAGGTGCCCCCGGTGAAGGTTCAGGAGAAGGTGGGAATCATGGTGCTCCTACCAATTAACAACCAACAATTCATGTGGCTGGATTTTTAACCGGCCACATGAATTACAAATATCATAAAACCGAAAATATTATGAATCGAACACTCCTTTTTATATCACTCTTTTCTATATTTACCCTCGTATCTTGCCAGTCCTCCCCAAAAAACGAAGCTGGCAAACAGAACGAAGTAGAACTGGTAGCAGAAAAACAGCTGGCTTTCCCTTTAGACGAACAGACCTATTACTTAAGCAAATCCATGTTCCAATTCGAAGAAAATGGGAAAGAATACCTTCACTTTGAGAATACACAAAAATCATTATATGACATTGTCATTTTTGATATAGAGAATCAACAGATAGCCAAACGGATACCTCTTCACAAGACAGGTCCCAACGGGCTACCAGCTGTATTCGGCAGTAGACCTTCCCCCGATTCTCAATATATATTAGTTGCACAGAATAATATCAGTCGGCTCAGTTCCATAAACTCTCAAGGGGAAATAATACGAAACTATAATTTCCAAACTCCTGAAGGCAGATTTACACCCTTGTCTTTTGGCAGTTACTACAATGCACCTGCTTTTATCAAAGACTCATGCATATTTCTACGCCAAGAAATTTTAAAACCCGATATGAAAAAGGAAGACTGGCCTAGAACCCATATGTTCGCCTCACAGGATCTGAGAACAGGAGAAGTTAAATGGATTCCTATTTTCTATCCACCATCTTTAAAGAGGAATATGACAATATCGCAGGAGGATACGGTTTTAGTTATGATTACAACTACAAAGAGAGCCGTTTGGTCTGTGGATTTTTCGGATATGACAGCCTGATGGTTACAGATGACTTGAAACATATCCGATGGTATAACGCCAAAAGCAGATATCTGAAAAGCATGAAGCCAAACTGGGTAATTCTATGGAAGGCATTAATGCTATTATAAAACTCAATGAAAATCCTAGATATTGGCATATCATGTATGACAAATACCGCAATGTGTACTACCGTTTTGCTGAAATGCCTTACAAACTGGCTTCCAACGAAAGCCCCTATGACGAACCCAAAGGAAAGGAGTTCTCCGTCATTGTACTGAACGCGGATTTTGAAATCATCGGAGAAACAAAATTCCCCGGAAAGAAATATTTCTATAAAAAGAGTTTTGTGGGAAGGGAAGGACTGTATATATCCGAGAACAATCTGGAAAATCCGCAATTCGACGAGAACAAGTTGGTGTTTACCTGCTTTAAAATTAAAAATGCATCTCCAAATAAATAATTAACGCCAGAATGCCCGCATCCGAAAATATACTATCTTTGTCACCCATTAGAAACCACATAAGTTCAGGTACGAAAACATTCATCCCAAACGTATCTGAATAGTTTGACTGAAAAACAAGATGAGTACAAACACAACATCGGTTTGGCGGAAGAAACTAAAGGAACTGGAGATTGTCGTCGTTATTCCCACCTACAACAACGGGAAGACACTGGCGGCAGTCATTGAGGAGGTATGCAGGTATGCAGACGATATCATTGTCGTCAATGACGGCTCTACGGATGATACGGCCAACATTCTGGAACAATATCCGGCTATCCGCACCATTACCCATCCTGTCAATAAAGGAAAAGGAACCGCTTTAAAGCACGGTCTTTCCCAAGCAAAAAAAGAAGGTTTCCGCTATGCCATCACCATCGATTCGGACGGACAGCATTTCGCTTCCGATATTCCCTGTTTTATCGAAGCCATTGAAAAAGAGCCCGACACGCTGCTGGTAGGCGCCCGAAACTTAGCCTCCGACAATATGCCGGGCAAGAATACCTTTGCCAATAAATTCTCTAATTTCTGGTTCAGACTGGAAACCGGGCTGAAACTGGAAGATACACAATCGGGATACCGCCTTTACCCTCTGCGCAAAATGAATGTGCAAAGCTGCTGGTACACCGCCAAATACGAATTTGAGTTGGAAGCCATCGTCTTTGCCGCATGGGGAGATGTAGCGGTGAAGAACATTCCCATCCACGTGTATTATCCCCCGCAAGCAGAACGGGTATCCCATTTCCGGCCGTTCCGGGATTTTACCCGTATCAGTGTGCTGAACACGGTGCTGGTGCTGATTACCTGCCTTTGGATTGTTCCCCGTAACCTGCTCCGCAAACTGTCATGGAGCAACTGCAAGCGATTCTTCACCGACCATGTGCTGAATACACGGGAATCCAACCTGAAGATTGTACTCGCCATCATGCTGGGGATTTTTATGGGTATCGTTCCGTTATGGGGTTATCAGATGCTGATCACCCTCTTTCTTGCGCATCTGTTCAGACTGAATAAAGTGATTGCCCTTGTCGCCGCCAATATCAGTATTCCACCCATGATTCCCCTATTGCTGTACGGCAGTTACCGGACAGGCTGCATGGTACTGGGTAATCCTCCCGATTTGCATCTCGGAGACCTTTCTCTTGAAAATGTCAAATCAGTTTTAGAGCAATATTTAATAGGAAGCATTATCTTTGCAATGGCTTGCAGTCTGCTGTCTGGAGTAATCTCCACCGTGTTGCTGGCTATATGTAGGAGAAAAAACGGATATGACTAAATTCTTTGTTGGATTATATAACTATTTTGAAAGGCATAAAGTCTTGTTTTACCTGTCCCTCAGCGTATGCATCCTCTTTATGGCCCTTTTTGCCGCCCAAGTCAGATTCGAGGAAAACGTAACCAGTTTCTTTCCGGATACCAAGGACTCCCAAAATGCCATCAACGTATTTGAAAATCTGAAGATAAAGGATAAAATTATGATCATGCTGTCCGGCAAGGACGGTGTGGCGGATGCGGATTCCCTGATTGAAGCTGCCGAAACCATTAAACAGGATTTACAGCAACAAGCGGAAGGAACCTGATTAAAGAGATCTTCTCAAAAGCCGACGAAAACCTGATCAACAGTGTCGGAGATTTTGTTTACGACAACCTGCCCCTGTTCCTTTCCGACGAGGCCTACCAACGGCTGGACACCTTGCTTACCGCCGGAAACATTGCCGCCCTGATGCAGAAGAACTATTCCAACCTGATATCTCCGGCAGGATTCGCCTTGAAGAACTACATTATGCGGGACCCGTTGGGACTGGGCAGCCAGACGCTGAAACATCTGCAAGACTTCCAGTTGGAAGCTAATTACGAACTGATTAATGAACATATCTTCTCACGGGACGGTTCCACCCTGCTGATGTTCATCACCCCGGTATTCAACACCGGAAGCACGGGCAAAAATGACAAACTCATCCGGCTGATTGAAAATGAGCTGCAAAAAGCGGAAAAGGAACATCCCCAATTGGTTGCCGAATATTTCGGAGGTCCTTCCGTAGGAGTGTACAATGCACGACAGATAAAGAAAGATACGCTGGTCACTTCTTCCATCGCGCTGATTATCATCATTGTCTTCATATCTCTGGTATTCAAGCATAAGAAATCCATTCCGCTTATCATCACCCCGGTGCTGTTCGGAGCTTTATTCGCCTTATGCCTCATCTACTTTATCAAAGGCGGCATTTCAGCCATTGCCGTAGGTGCGGGCTCCGCCGTAATGGGCATTGCCTTGAGCTACTCCATACACATGCTGGCGCATCAGAATCATGTATCATCGGTACAACAATTAATCAAAGAAATCGCCTATCCGCTTACCGTAGGCAGTTTTACTACCATCGGCGCCTTTTTCAGCCTCCTCTTTACCAGTTCCAACCTGTTACGGGATTTCGGTCTGTTCGCCTCGCTTGCCTTGATAGGAACACGCTGTTTTGCCTGGTCTATCTGCCGCATTTCCTGAAAGGGCAGGCGCATGTAAAACAAGGGGCGGTGCTACGCTTTATCGAGAAACTGAACGCTTATCCATACGAAAAGAACAAAGGCTTGGTAGGGGGCATTCTCGTGCTGACCATAATATGTTTATTCACCTCGCAGAACGTGCGTTTCAACGAGGATATGATGAGTCTGAACTATGAGCCTGCCCACTTGAAACAATCGGAAAACAAGCTGGCCGAACTCTTTGACAAGAAAGAAAAGACTGTTCTCTTTGTCAGTACAGGCAAAGATATGGGAGACGCTACCGGACAATACGCCGAAACGAACCGGCTGCTCGCCCAACTGAAAGAAGAAGGAAAAATAAAAGATTACGCCTCTGCCGGACAGTTTCTGATACCGGAAGAGGTGCAGGAAGCACGGTTGAAACAATGGCACAACTACTGGACTCCGGAAAAGAAAGCCCGGTTACGCGAAACCATCCGGACAGAGGCTGCCCGTTATCATTTTCGTGAACATGCATTCGAGCCGTTTTTCCAATGGCTCGACCGTCCGTTCCAGCCTTTGGACTACCAGAATGAAATCACTACCCGGCTTCTGAACGAATGGCAGACTTCCGCCGATTCCCTGACCATGCTGATTACTCAGGTACGGATGAACGAAACCGACAAGGAAGCGGTGTACCCCCTTTTCCAACCAAAAGAGAAGGTGGTTATCTTCGACCGCGGCTATTTCGCCAGCCAATGGGTATCAGCCGTCAATCAGGATTTCTATCTGATTCTTTATATCTCCTCTTTTCTGATTTTCTTTGCCTTATGGATCTCCTACGGACGCATAGAACTGACTCTGATGAGTTTCCTGCCGATGCTGGTCAGCTGGATTATCATTGTGGGGTTAATGGGCATGCTGGGTATTGAATTCAATATCATCAACATCATTCTGTCCACCTTTATTTTTGGAATCGGGGATGATTTCAGCATCTTCATTATGGACGGATTGCAGAATAAGTACCGCACAGGACGGCAGTTGCTGAACTCGCACAAAACAGCCATCTTCTTCTCCGCTTTCACCACCGTGATAGGTATGGGTACGTTGGTCTTCGCACGCCATCCGGCATTGCAGTCCATTTCCCTCATCTCCATTTTGGGAATGATTGCCGTCGTACTGGTAGCCTACACGCTGCAACCCATTCTTTTCCGGTTCTTCATCACAGCACCCGCTTCCAAAGGGTTGCCTCCTTATACATTGACAGGACTGGCAAGAACCGGCGGCCTGTTCCTGCTGTTCTTTATCGGATGCCTGTTCCTGCGCTTGCTGATAGCTGTCATGACCTTGCTTCCTATCCGCAAAGCCTATAAGAAACAAGTACTTTGCCAACTGATACATGTCACCTGCAAAAGCCTGATCCATATAGCCACATTTGTACATAAAGAAAGGATAAACCGGACAGGAGAAACGTTTAAAAAGCCTGCCATCCTGATAGCCAATCATCAGTCTTTCATCGATATACTGGTATTATTGGCACTGACTCCCAAACTGGTCATGGTTACCAATCACTGGGTATGGCACTCTCCTTTCTTCGGAGCCATTATCCGCTATGCCGATTTCTATTACGTAGGAGACGGTTACGAGCTTTACGTGGAACGGATGCGCCAAAAGGTGAAAGAAGGATATTCCATCGCCATTTTCCCCGAAGGAACACGTACCTACGACGGACGGATGAAGCGTTTCCATAAAGGAGCTTTCTATCTGTCGGAAAAACTGCAACTGGATATTATTCCGGTCATCCTTTACGGCAACTGCAAGATCATAGCCAAGGCACAGCCGTTCAATGTACGGAAAGGCATCATGCTGACAGAGATTCTACCGCGTATCCCAGCCAACGATGCTACGTACGGAACCACTTATCAGGAACGTACCAAAAACATCTCCGCGCGGAGAAAAAAGAATATGCCCGTATCTGTCGGGAACAAAGCACAACGGACAATCCCGTCTTCTACGAAAATCTGGTACAGAACTATATCTATAAAGGACCGGTAGAGGAATGGTACATACGCATCAAGGTGAAAATGGAAGATAACTACAGGTTATTCAACCAACTGGTTCCTGTCAAAGGACAGATTACAGATATCGGCTGCGGATTCGGACCGCTTTGCTATATGCTTTCCCAACTTTCCGAGGAACGGGAGATTACAGGGATTGATTATGATGAGGACAAGATAGCAGTAGCGCAACAGGGTTGGCTCCGCACTCCCCACCTGCAATTTGTATACGCCAATGCATTGGAATACCCTTTGCCGGAAAGTGACGCATTCATACTGAATGATATCCTGCATTATATGAACTATGAGCACCAGCGGACCTTATTGCTCAGATGCATGGAGCAGTTGCGCCCGGAAGGAAAGCTGATTGTGCGGGACGGCAATGCCGCCAACACCCGGAAACACCGCCTCACCCGTTTCACGGAACTGCTGTCTACCGGCATTTTCAGTTTCAACAAGACGACAGAACAACTTTGTTTCACATCCGAAGCGCAAATAAGGAGCATCGCGCAAGAAGGTGGGATGCAGCTGGAGATTTTACCTAATGACAGATATACCTCGAATACGATTTATATCTTCCAAAAAAACAAACCGGAACATGAGTAAGTACGATATCATCATCATAGGCAGCGGACTGGGCGGTCTGGAATGCGGAGCCATCTTGAGCAAAGAGGGCTACCACGTCTGTGTGCTGGAGAAGAATGAACTGTTTGGCGGCTGCTTCCAGACTTATCAACGCGGCGGGCACCGGATGGATACCGGCATTCACTATATCGGCAGTCTGGATGAAGGACAAATCATGAATCAGTATTTCCGTTATTTCGGTATCATGGACAAGTTATCCATCAAACGGATGGATGAAGAAGTGTTCGACCGGATTTATTATAAAGACGCTATCTATGATTACGCCATGGGGCATGAACGGTTCATGGAAACCCTGTGCACTCATTCCCCCATGAACGGGAGAACTTAAAACGGTATGTGGCAGCTATCCGATCGGTGGGAAACCTGATCAGCACAGACCACCTGAAAAAAGGCCGCCTGTCCCAAGAAGGCATGGATTTCTTTGCCACCTCAGCAGCCGGGATGATAGCATCCGTTACCACGAACAGGGATTTACAGAATGTACTTGCCGCAACCTCCCTGCTCTATGGCGGGATCAAAAATAAATCTACCTTCTATGAACACGCCATGATTAACAACTCTTATCTGGAGAGCGCCTATCGTTTCACGGAAGGAAGTATGCAAGTCAGTCTGGAATTAATCCATATCATACGTGCCAACGGCGGTACGGTGCTGAACCGGAAAGAAGTGACCCGTATCCTTGTCAAGGATGAAGCCATACAAGGAGTGGAAGTGAACCATGAAGAGATACTGGAAAGTACTTACGTCATATCCAACCTGCATCCGCAACTCACCTTATCCCTGCTGGATAAGAACCATTCCATCAAACCGGCTTTTGTGTCTCGCATCAAGTCACTGGAAAACAGTTACGGGATATTCACGCTGAATCTGATGATGAAAAAAGACTGTTGCCCCTATCAGAACCATAATATATACCTGCACGGCAATGAGGATGTATGGTATGAAAAAGAGATGCACAAAGGGAATACCCCCAGTTGCATGATCTCCATGCAAGTACCCCGCGGCAACAGCAAATTCACAGAGGTGGTTTCCATACTGACCCCCATGTATATGGATGAGGTCAGCAAATGGACGGATACGACCCCCGAACACCGTGGCGAGGCATACCGCCAGTTCAAAGAAGAAAAGACGGAACAGATCTTGCAGTTCCTGAGGCGGTTCGGATTTCACTGGAATCATTGCATTGAAAAGATCCATACCACGACTCCGCTGAGCTATCGGGACTATACCGGAACCATAGACGGTTCGGCATACGGCATTGTCAAAAACTACCAGTATCCGCAAATCAGTTTTGTTTCCACACGCACCAAACTGAAGAATCTGTTCCTCACGGGGCAGAATCTGAATGTACACGGCGCTTTGGGCGTGACGCTGACAGCCATGCTCACTTTGTTCGGAATTTGTAGGTCAGGAATATTAGCAAAAAAGTAGGCAATGCATAAGATTTGGAAGAAAACAATAAAGTACGGGGGGATGGCCCTGTTGATTCTGATAGCGGCGATCATGATAGGCATGAGTTATCTCTATCTATCTGCCGATATGATGACTCCGCAATTTGCGTCTACCCCTGAAACGGATCGTGTGATACGGAAAGACAGCTCCGGCAGTATGGCGGAAACTACCTGCGGCACAGTGAGAGCGGACTTTGGGAACTGAAAGTCAGCGGACCTGCCTACGAAAGAGGCAAAGCCATCGGCCAACTGACTTCCGACTTACTTTATTTTCAGGAAAAAGTATTTGTGGATCAGATAAAAGAGATAGTCCCCTCTGAAAGTTATCTTAAATTCCTCCGTTTCTTCATTGTCCTTTTCAACCGGAATCTGGGGAAAAATGTGCCGGAAGAGTACCGGGACGAGATTTATGGCATCTCCCTCTCCTGCACCCATGAGTATGATTTCATCGGCACCCCCTACGAGCGTCAGTTGAATTACCACTCCGCCCACGACTTGGGACATGCCATGCAGGACTATATGCTGGTAGGATGCAGTTCATTTGCCTGCTGGGGTGAGAACAGTGCCGATTCTTCCCTTATCATCGGCCGTAATTTCGATTTCTACATGGGTGACGCCTTTGCACGCAACAAGCTCGTTTCGTTTTACCAACCCGAAAACGGATATCGCTTCGCATCCGTGGGATGGGCCGGAATGACCGGTGTCCTTTCCGGCATGAATGAAACGGGGCTGACTGTCACCATCAATGCCGCCAAATCGGATCTGCCTGCCGCATCCGCCACCCCTATTTCCATTCTGACCAGGGAAATATTGCAATATGCTTCTACCATTGAGGAAGCATACGCTATCGCCCGGAAACGGAAAACATTTGTCTCGGAGTCCATACTGGTGGGTTCGGCCAAGGACGGCAGAGCCGCAATTATCGAGAAATCGCCGGAGAAAATAGCCTTATTCACAGGAAACGGGCAGCAGATCATCTGTACCAACCACTACCAGTCGGAAACCTTCGGCCATGACAAACGGAACCTGGAAAACATAGAAACTTCGGACAGCCCCTACCGCTTTGCCCGCTTGCAGGAACTGCTGAAAGAAAACGCACCGATAGATGCCCCCAAAGCCGCCTCTATCCTGCGCAACCGGAAAGGAGTGGGAGAAGCGGAACTGGGCCTTGCCAATGAAATGGCCATCAACCAGTTCATCGCCCATCACTCCGTCATTTTCCAACCCGAGAAAAAACGGATGTGGGTATCCACCGCTCCCTGGCAATGCGGCAAGTACGTGGCATACGACCTGAACAGGATTTTCAGCGACTCCATCGATTTCAACCATGAAATCTATACCGAAAACCTGACAGTGCCTGCGGACTCCTTCCTGCAACAACAGGAATACCAACAGCTGATGACTTACAAAAGACTGGCTCCTGTACTACGGAAGCAGATTAAAAAGAAAGAACGGCTGGACGAACAGACCCTGCATGCCTTCCAACATGCCAACCCTCATTTCTTTTATGTGTACGAGTTGCTGGGAGATTACTATCATGCCACAGGACAGCAGGACAAAGCCCTGCGCAATTGGAAGAAAGCCCTCTTGCTTCCTATCCCCAAGCGAAGTGAATCAGAACGTATAGAACATAAAATAAACAACTAAAATGAATAAGAATCCGGAAATACAATTCCGCTCCCCTGAAGAAATCAAAGCCTATCAGGAAAGCCGGCTGGCTGAGGAACTGCTTTATTTGCAGAATCATTCACGATTCTACCAACATCTGTTCCAAGCATATCACATCGATATACAACAGATAAAAAACCATAGAAGACTTGCAACAAATACCTGTCACGACCAAGACAGACCTGCAACTTCATAATGAAGATTTTATTTGCGTGAGCCGCGATGAAATTATTGACTATGTCACCACTTCGGGAACCTTGGGCGACCCCGTCACTTTCGTATTGACTTCCGAGGACCTTGACCGGCTGGCCTACAACGAATATCTGTCATTCACCACCACCGGATGCAGCAGACAGGATATACTACAACTGATGACCACCATAGACAGACGTTTCATGCGGGCCTCGCCTACTATATGGGAGCCGTGAGCTGGGCATGGGGGTAGCCCGTGTGGGAAACGGCATTCCCGAACTGCAATGGGACACTATCCGGCGCATCCATCCCACTTGCGGCATGGTAGTCCTTCCTTTCTGATCAAACTGATTGAATTTGCCGAAAAGAACCATATTGATTACCATCACTGCTCCATGCAGAAATGTGTATGCATAGGCGAAGCACTCCGCAATCCCGATTTCACCCTGAACACACTGGGTAAACGGATACACGAGAAATGGGATTCCCTGCAACTTTACTCCACCTACGCATCTACCGAAATGCAATCCTCGTTTACCGAATGTAATGAATTTCACGGTGGCCACCTCCAGCCGGAACTGATTATCGTAGAGTTTCTGGATGATAACAACCAACCTGTAAAAGAAGGGGAAGCAGGCGAAGTGACCATTACGACTTTGGGAGTAAGAGGAATGCCGCTGCTCCGCTTCAAGACCGGAGATATCTGTTACCATTATACCGAACCTTGTGCCTGCGGACGTAACACCATCCGTCTCAGCTCCATACTGGGCCGTAAAGGACAAATGATAAAATATAAAGGTACGACCCTTTACCCACCCGCTTTATTCGATATTCTGGATAACATCCCCCATATCAAGAATTACATTGTAGAGGTTTATACCAATGAACTGGGAACGGATGAAATACTGATCCGCATCGGAAGTGAAAACCGCAGCGAAGCCTTCGCTAAAGAAATCAAAGACCTGTTCCGTTCCAAAGTACGGGTGGCTCCGAGTATCAATTTTGAATCGGCAGAGTATATCGCGAAAATACAAATGCCGCCCATGAGTCGAAAAATAGTTAAATTTATTGATTTGAGATAATATTTTTCTACCTTTGGCAGCAGCAAAACAACACTTAAAAAAGAACTAATATGAAACAGTTACTCGTTTTATTGTTCCTTGTAAGCAGCATGGCTTGCTTCGGGCAAAACAAAGACGCATTGAAAGACATCTCTTCCGTGACATTTTATGGCATAGACTTTACCCGTGCCAAAGTGTACGGAGCAAAAGAAGGCCCCATGCAGTTCAAATATACTTTTGATGACATCAACAAGCTTTTCATCACTGAGCCGAAGAAGTATGATATTGGCAAAAGACTGGGTGTCAATGTAGAAGTAACCTCATTGGAGGCAGTAAACGATGCCAACAAGACCATCAATCCCGATGAGATCATGACGACCAACAGCGGATACACTCTGGATGAAAAACAGATAGAAGAAGTCATCAAGACACTTCCCATCCTCTCTCAAGAAGAAAAAACAGGATTGATTATGATTGCCATGCTTTTAAACAAGGCTGATGCAAGAGCGACCTATCAAATTGTATTCTTCAACACGAAAACCCGTGAGATTCTGTATAGCGCACCGACTAACGGCAAAGCACGCGGTTTCGGACTACGCAATTATTGGGCAGGTTCCGTACACAGCGCCATGAAGAAACTAGACTAACATATAATCCCGGTTCACTGTAGGGTGAAATGCTCCCACCCGATACCACAAAATCAATGTATCCGGATGAACTCAATTCACCCCTACAGCTATAAACCTTTATTAATCAAACCCCTCTACGGTACCAGAATACTACCAGCCATTTCCTGATAAGGATAAGTAAACCAAAAGCAAGAGCCTTCTCCTTCTTCTGACTCCACACCGATAGTTCCACCCATCTGTTCCACCAGACTCTTACAAATAGACAAGCCAAGTCCCGTACCATGAACAAAACTGTTCAGTTTCACAAAACGGTCAAATACTGTTTTTATCTTATTCTTCGGGATTCCCATTCCTGTATCACGAACATAAAACCGCAGATACATCTGTCTGCCTATAATATCCTAACGTTATGCTGCCCGAAAAAGTGAACTTCAAAGCGTTATTAATGAAATTGGAAATGACTTGATTCAAACGATTCTTGTCTGCCCATACATGACATCCGGGCAAGCATTCTTCAAACACCAGCTCCACACCGGCCGGCACTTTCATGCGTAAAGAACGGATAATCTCACTGCAAAGCAGATTGACATCCGTATCACTCTTGACAAATTCAAAAGCTCCCGACTCCATCTTCGATAAATCAAGAATATCTGAAATAAGCTGAAGAAGCAACTCCGTATTCTCCTGTACAATAGCCATGTACTGCTTGCGGTCCTTCATATCTTCCGTTTCCGTTAAAAGGCTGGAAAACCCCACTATAGCATTCAGCGGAGTGCGGATCTCATGACTCATATTAGCCAGAAAAGCGGATTTCAAACGATCCAGCTCTTCCGCTTTATCTCTTGCCGCTATCAACTTCCGCTCCGTTTCTTTCAGTTCAGTTATGTCATAATTGACACAAACCATATCAATAATCCCGTCTTCCGGACGAAAATCGCGTACCATTACATTGACTCTTGTCCATGTATACGTGCCATCTTCACGTAATATACGCACATCACGCCTCAGATGGCTGGCTTCCCGTATCAATACCTGATCAAAGAAGCGAAGCATCATCCTGCGATCATCCGGATGAAAATGAGAATGCACTTTGATAATCTCATTCAATGGAGTTCCTTCTTTCTCACCTACATTCCGATACCAGCTATTCACAGCATAGCCATCACATTTCAAGGCATTAAAATGGCATATCCTACTTTGGCATAGTTACCAATCAATGTGAAAAACTCCTCAAAGTCCTGTATTTTGCTATATGCATTTGTTGTTTCCGTATTATCAATATTGATCAACAATATATTTATCAGATTGCCCAAAGCATCATAAAGTGGAGCGAATTTCGAGATCAAACTGATAGTACCGGTACGAGAAGTAGAATAATAGCCGTCCAAACGGTCGAAATCATAATTAAACGACATATCAATAGGTGCTCCTGCTTTCAACTTATCTTTCAATCCCTGCGGCAGCAAAGGATTATCAAATAAATTCAATCCTATCACATCCTCCTTATGCCGGAGACCGAAGATTTCCATCTCCTTGTCATTCAAATCTGTCATAAACCCATCCTTATCATACAACTCGATACCAGCAGGAAGATTCTTATAAATATTCTGCAAATAAGCTTTTTCCAGCCGGGCTTCAGATTCAGAGCGTCTCAATTCCATACAAATACTGATAATATTACCCAAAGAGACAAACCATTGATAATCCTCATTGCACCAATTCCGGTGCTCACGCACCATATCCACCCCTATATACCCCCACACTCCGTCTTTTGAGTTCAAAGGCACCACCATAGTAGATTTCACTCCATATTCCTCTAATCTACGCTTATCCGCCCCGGCTGAATCAGGAAGCAAATTTAATGTAAAAAGAATGATTGGATCACCAGCCAATATCTGTCCTGTCCACCAGGAGGCATAATCAATAGAAGATTCCGACAATAAAACCTTACGTTCTTTTATACCCTCCACTGCTATTTCATAGGTACAGACTTCCGTATGCAATTTCCTGTCCAATTCAAAAATATAAGTACGATCTGCTTGAAATTGGCGCAATACCTCCTTTAAAATCTTATTGATAACCAAGGTAATATCATCAGAATGCAAAAAATCAAGCAATGACTTGGAAATGCCGTTCAAACGAGATAATAAAGAGTTCAACCGGTCTACCGTCTGCTCCTGCATATTCATCCGTTGCCGGGAAATACATTGCAACATACCCATGACGCGGACATGACCTTCTTTGGTAATACGCTTCTCACCGACCTTGGTACTGACCCACATCATCCCATATTTGGAATGTATCGGAAAAACCTGCTCATAAATCTCCATCATCCGGAAAGAGCGAAATTCCTCCAAAATACGCTCCCGATAATTCTCACAAATCAGATTCGCGAAATCTTTAGCAGAAATCTTATTCCCTTCTATTCCTAACAAATCGGCTACAAACTCAGAACAATAGTAAACTCCTTCATCAAAGTCCACCTCCACCATCTATGCGTGCCATTGATACAAGCTGCTGCAACCTTGCATCATTCTCTTGAATCTTCCCCATATACAAGCTACCTTTTAATTTATGCACCAAGATAATCATTATCTGTCAATACCAAATACTTAAACATGAAAAATAAACACCGGCAATAAATAATCAATGCCCGAAATCTATTTTAACGCAGTTCACTTGCAAATAAACAGCGAACTGTGTATTTTCGTAAAAGAACTACATTACAAACCTTACAAATTCGTATAACCATGAAACGTAATATCCTATTATTAATAATTTTGACAGTCATATCCTTAGAAGCATCCGGACAAAAATATACGATTTATGTAGATGACTTCAATAGTGAGATCAAAATACCCAACAGGGCGATCAACCTGATTCGTCTCGCATTTATCGATGGTATCCGCAACACCAACCGCATCAATGTAGTGGACGCCGTTTCGGCTGGAAGTGATCTCAGTCTGAGCCCGCTGGAAGATGCACGCCGCTTCAGAGCAGAGTACCTGTTAAAAGGAAACCTGATACAAAGGGAAGCAACCGATGACGGAAGCTCTCACAGACGTTACCACAGCCGTGAGAACAGTTATAAAGAGAAATTCACCCTGCGCCTTGATTTAATACGGACCAGTGACGGAGTAACTATCAGCACACGCAATTATGAAGAGACAGGCTCAGCATCCGGTAAAGATGCCACCCAATATAGCGCTTTAGAGAATTCATTAATCAATGTGCCATACGAAATGGGACTTTTTGTAGAAAATCACTTCAAAGTATACGGTTCAATACTGAAAGTGGTATCTACCAAAAGAGACAAGGCAAAAACCATTTATATCAACCTGGGATATGATGATCCTATCAAAGAAGGATTACGCTTTGATGTAGTGGAAGATGGCATACTGGAAGGACATAATATAGAAACCAAAATCGGTGAAATACGGATTACCGAAATCATGGGACCGAAAATCTCTTTATGCAAAGTGAACAAAGGGGGTGAAACTATTCTTACTGCATTAAATGAAGGAAAGACCTTGAAACTTATTTCCAGACAGGCCAAACTGTTCGATGAATAACATACCATTCATAATGAATATACAACAACACAACCGCCGACCCGGCATCTGCCAAGCCCGGCGGTATTACTATATCAAGACAAACCGCTACTTTTCTATAATGGAAGTTAGAGGATGACGGTTCCCCTTTATCTCTCTCAGAAATGCTTTTGCCGAACCAAAATTCAAATATAAATCCAAACGCAACCGGCTAAATGGTTTTTATCATTCAGTTACATAAAAGTTATTACCATCTTTTCATTTCCTTTTTATACTTCTACCAAGAAAA
>ENA-OQCX01000165-OQCX01000165.1-human-gut-metagenome-genome-assembly--contig:-NODE-165-length-34611-cov-7.002871_pt1 | contig 34611 bp, 42 predicted proteins | sample MGYA00242762_ERZ504587 | MGnify/ENA primary metagenome ERZ504587 (study PRJEB26092, sample SAMD00036337) | human gut metagenome | host: Homo sapiens | study: EMG produced TPA metagenomics assembly of...
ACAATTGCAAATAACTTTTTCATCGTGTGTCTAATTTTTTAAGATTAATTAATTAAATTGTTTATTATATTCATTTACTATTTTTGTTTTCTTCTTTCATACTGCGGAGAGACGGGGATTCGAACCCCGGATACCCTTTAGGGGTATACACGCTTTCCAGGCGTGCCTCTTCAACCACTCGAGCATCTCTCCAATAGACGCCTTTTCTGAAATCGGGTGCAAATTACAAAAAAAATGCGAACCACCAGCGTTTTCAGCTACAAATGTATTCTTTTTTTTGTTGTTCTGCCTCATTCTCCCCGTTTTATATTAAATAAAATCTCAAAATTAATAAACTTTAAAATCTTAAAGAACTTATTTGAGCATTCCGAACACTTTTAAAGCGTTATCAGAAGTAACCTGGGCCACCTTTTCAGGAGAGTTCCCATAGATTCCGGCCACCTTTACCAAAGTATCCTTAACATATGCGCTTTCGTTCCTCTTGCCTCGATTGGGAACCGGAGTCAGATAAGGGGAATCGGTTTCCAGCACGATGCGTTCCAAAGGAATATTCTTCAAGACTTCGGGTAAAGTTGATTTCTTGAAAGTCACCACACCATTTATTCCTATCATGAAATCCGCAAATTCCATAATCCTGCAGGCCTCTTCCGAGGTTCCCGTAAAACTATGGAAAATTCCTTTCAAAGGAGTCTGCTGATAGGGTTTCAACACATTATATATATGGTCGAACGCTTCCCTACAATGCAGCACTACCGGCAAACCGTATTCCAAAGCCCACTCAATCTGCTTGTCCAACACCCTTTGCTGCTCTCTAAGAAAAGTCTTATCCCAATACAAGTCCATACCAATCTCGCCAACCGCAACAAATTCATTCGGTGAAGCCAGCTCCCGGGCCACTATTTCCAACTCCTTTTCATAATCCGCATCCACAGAGGTAGGGTGCAATCCAATCATCGGATAGCAATACCCTTTATATTCACGGCACACCCGAAGCATAGGTCCTATGGTGGTACTATCGATATTGGGCATAAAAATATGCGTGACTCCTGCCTCACGGGCACGAGCCATCACTTGAGGCAAATCCTCTGCAAACTCTTCTAAAAAAAGATGGGAATGTGAATCAATCAATCTCATTCTTCAACTTACTCTTTGCGTTTCTCACCGGTACGGTAATAATAGATTATTCCATAATCACGGCATAAATCCAAACGTTTCTCATTGGGAGTGACCTCCTCGAATTTCTTTTCAACCTGGTTCCATATATCCAAAATCAAACCATCCGCCTCTGCACGCATCGAAGCCAAGGTGTCCAAACTGCGGGCTGTCAAAGATTGAAGATTCTTTTGCTTCTCATAACTATCCATGAAAATATCATAATGCACCCTCACTTTTGCAATCGTAGGGTTATAAATGGGAATTCCTCCCTGGGATATACGTTTGTTTTCCCCATCCACGATTTTACGCCCCCACTCTGCCAAGGCAGGCTCTGTCGATAAATCAGGCACATTATTGTTGCTTGTGTCCAAACCGTAATATTCCTTATGAGCAATACGCACTTCAGAACGGATGACAGCTAAATTCAACACCTGGATAAAATGAGAAATATACAGACGGGCAGTCTTTACATTAGCCTGATGCTTACGTCCCGCCCGAGCCTGCCGCTCAAAACAGTCGGCATAATAAGCTTGCGCAGCTTCAAACTTTGTAAGAAAATTCCGCGCATCAGTCAACGCCTTCAAAGATACGGCCAAATCATACACATTACATATATCACCCTTGACGACCACTGCTTTCAGCGCCCGTATTCTCGCTTGATCTGTATTAGGCAATCTTCTATAAGGCATTTTCTCCCGGATTTAAAGTTATACTTCCCGATGCATCAGGTTAGCCATCAGGTTCTTCAATTCCTCTTTCTTTTCATCTGCCACCTTCACCGCCAACAGACTTTCCATTGCGCGTTCACAATACTCTTCCATCTTTTTCTCACACAGTTCCTTGACGCCAATCCGGTTATACAGTTCCGTCACCGCAGCAACTTTCTCCTCCGGGTTGAATGCAACAGCATCCACCCAAGCATTCAAGCGGGTCAACTGCTCCTCATCCGCATGTTCAAAAGCCTTTATCAGCATGTAGGTCTTTTTATTGCACAGAATATCACCTCCAATATTCTTTCCAAAGACGGCAGCATCGCCATAAACATCCAGGAAATCATCTTTCAACTGAAAAGCGACACCCAAGTTCATGCCAAAATCATACAACTGCTCCGCATCTTCAGAAGAAGCCCCTCCCAAAAGAGCGCCAATCTTCAAGCTTGCAGCCAACAATACCGAAGTTTTCAGACGAATCATTTCCAGATACTCCTCTGCCTTCACATCCTTCCGATGTTCAAACTCCATATCCAGCTGCTGTCCTTCACAGATTTCCAGTGCAGTCAGGCTAAATATATCCATCACCTCTTTCAGGTGTTCAACCGGGCATTGAGCCATAAACTGATAAGCTAATACAAGCATTGCATCCCCCGAAAGGATGGCAGCATTGTCATCCCAAACTTTATGTACCGTCTCCTTACCACGGCGACGGTCTGCACGGTCCATCAAGTCGTCATGCAAAAGAGTATAATTATGATACACTTCAATCCCCGTTGCAGGGTTAAAAATACGGGTAATATCCTCCTGATACAGATTGTAGGCCATCAACATCAATACCGGACGGATTCTTTTTCCGCCCATGGACAACACATAGGTAACGGGAGCATATAAACCTTGAGGAGTACGGGTAAACTGCAATTCTGCAATATGAGAATTTATTCTTTCTAAAAGCTCGGAAGCTGTAAACATGGCATTTTCAGAATTTAGGGAATAGCGGATAATGAAAAGAGGCTGCATTCCGGCAGCCTCTCCCACTTATAGATATTTTATTACTGCAATCTAAACATTACAGGCACGGTATACTTAACACGAACGGGTTTACCACGCTGCATACCGGGTTTCCACTTCGGCATGCCCATAATCACGCGGACAGCTTCTTTGTCCAAATACGGGTCAACGCCTCTCAGAACTTTAGCATCTACGATACTACCGTCCTTATTAACCACGAACTGTACAGTTACACGGCCTTGAGTTCCGTTTTCCTGTGCAATAGTAGGATATTTAATATTCTTGCTCAAATACTGCATCAAACCAGCCATACCACCATTCGGGAACTCAGGCATCTGTTCTACCACCTCGAAAATAGTCTGTTCTTCCGGTTCTTCCTCTTCCACTGCTACGGGAACATATTTGATTTCCACTGCCTGGTTCAATTCTTCAGAAGATACAATGGCCGTTTCTTCCACGTCAGCATCGTCTTCAACGATAGTCAACGTCTCTGCAATTGAAGGGGCTTCGGGAGGCGGAGGAGTAACCTGCTCCGGCTGTTCTGTAATAGGGATGATTTCCTCTTCAAAAAATACGTCGGTAATAGCCTGGCTCGTGTCAATCTTGATGTCACGCTTTGTCCACTCGAACGCAACAAACATGAAAGCGAGCACGATTACATAACCGACAAGCAGCCAAGTCGACTTCTTACTCTCCAGGTCTGCCTTAGGTGATTTCTTAATTTCCATAATTTATAATATAATTTTAGTGTTTCTCATTTGGGGCAAATATAGCACTTTTCCCAAGAATGTTCACGCTCTGCTGTTTTTTTTTACACAATAGGCGCTCCATTTTCATTTTTTTAATCCTTCAAAAACCTCCATGTGCTTTTGTGCCACAAATGTAACGAGATATTTTAAAAATACCGTATCTTTGGCAAGAATTTTAAATGAAATATTGAAATTTTCTGTTTTGCAGGTGTTATACCTATATAACTATAGCATAAAAGTCATGAAAAAGATAACAATAGCAATCGACGGTTTTTCCTCTTGCGGGAAAAGCACTATGGCCAAAGACCTCGCCCGCGAAATCGGTTACATATATATAGATAGTGGTGCCATGTATCGGGCAGTAACATTATATAGTATAGAGAATGGTATTTTCCAGGGTGACCGCATAGATGCCGAAAAACTGAAAAGTCTAATAAAGGATATACATATTTCTTTCCGCCTGAACCCCGAAACCGGACGCCAGATACCTACCTGAACGGAGTAAATGTAGAAAACAAAATCCGTACCATGGAAGTATCTTCACGTGTCAGCCCCATTGCAACATTGGATTTCGTACGCGAAGCTATGGTAGCACAGCAACAAGAGATGGGCAAGGCCAAGGGTATCGTTATGGATGGGCGCGACATCGGCACTACCGTTTTTCCGGATGCCGAGCTGAAAATTTTTGTAACCGCCACCCCCGAGATACGGGCACAACGCCGCTATGACGAACTAAAGGCCAAAAGGGAAGAAGCCAGCTTTGACGAAATTCTGGAAAATGTGAAACAACGGGACTATATTGACCAAAACCGGGATGTAAGTCCGCTGCGCAAAGCTTCTGACGCTTTATTGTTGGACAACAGCCACCTGAGCATTTCCCAACAAAAGGAATGGCTGGCGGAACAATTCGAACGGGTTATAAAGGAGAAGAACTGAACCGGATATGGCAAAAGTAGAAATAGACGAAGGCTCCGGCTTCTGTTTCGGAGTTGTCACCGCAATAAACAAGGCAGAAGAGGAACTGGCGAAAGGAGGAACCCTCTATTGTCTGGGAGACATCGTGCACAACAGCCGTGAAGTGGAACGCCTGAAGGCAATGGGCTGATTACCATCAACCATGAGGAATTCAACCACCTCCACAACGCCAAAGTGCTGCTGCGTGCTCATGGAGAGCCCCCTGAAACTTATGACATTGCCCGCCGCAACAATATAGAAATCATTGACGCAACCTGCCCGGTCGTACTCCGCCTGCAAAAGAAGATTAAGCAAGAGTACGTCCAGGAAGACAACCGCGACAAGCAAATTGTCATCTATGGCAAAAATGGACACGCCGAAGTACTGGGTCTGGTAGGACAAACCACCGGAAAGGCCATCGTCATCGAAAAGCAGGAAGAGGCAAGGAAACTGGATTTCAGCAAAGACATCCGTCTCTACTCCCAGACCACAAAGTCTCTGGACGGATTTCAAAACATTGTGAAATACATAGAGGGACATATCTCACCGAAAGTCACTTTCGAGTCCTATGACACTATCTGCCGACAAGTGGCAAACCGGATACCTAATATCCGGAAATTGCAGCTTCCCATGATTTAATATTCTTTGTCAGCGGCAAAAAAAGCTCTAACGGCAAGATGCTGTTCAGTGAGTGTAAAAAAGTCAATGCCAATTCACATTTGATAGACAGTGCCGAAGAAATAGATAGTTCTCTGTTAGCCGGTGCCAATTCCATCGGTGTCTGCGGAGCCACTTCCACCCCCAAATGGCTGATGGAAGAAATTTCAGAAGCCATAAAGTCAAAACTTAAATAACAGTTTGTCATCCTTTTGGAACAGCAAATTAACGTAATTTATTAGTCACCGCCTCAGCTTTTTACTATCTTTGCGGCATGAAAAAATAGTCCAAATCTATTTTTCATCATGATTATTAATACTAAACAAAAAGATTGTTATGGGAACAGTTAAGTGCATTGGTATCTTGACATCAGGAGGTGATGCTCCGGGAATGAACGCAGCCATACGTGCCGTGACACGTTCGGCTATTTACAACGGACTTTCGGTTAAAGGTATATATAGAGGTTACAAAGGTCTGGTAACCGGCGAAATCAAAGAATTCAAAAGCCAAAATGTCAGCAACATCATCCAGCTGGGTGGTACAATCCTGAAGACAGCCCGCTGCAAAGAGTTCACGACTCCCGAGGGCCGCCAGATTGCTTACGACAACATGAAGAAAGAAGCATTGACGCCTTAGTGATTATCGGAGGCGACGGTTCGCTGACCGGTGCTCGTATCTTTGCACAAGAGTTTGACGTGCCTTGTATCGGGCTGCCGGGAACTATCGACAATGACCTTTATGGAACAGATACCACTATCGGCTACGACACCGCGCTGAACACGATCCTGGATGCTGTGGACAAAATCCGTGATACAGCCACTTCCCATGAGCGCTTGTTTTTCGTAGAAGTCATGGGACGCGATGCCGGTTTCCTCGCTCTGAACGGCGCCATCGCCTCCGGAGCAGAAGCAGCCATTATCCCGGAATTCAGTACGGAAGTGGACCAACTGGAAGAATTCATCAAGAACGGTTTCCGGAAATCCAAGAACAGCAGTATCGTACTGGTAGCCGAGAGTGAACTGACCGGCGGTGCAATGCACTATGCAGAGCGTGTAAAGAACGAATACCCCCAATATGACGTACGCGTAACCATCCTCGGTCACTTGCAACGCGGTGGTAGCCCTACGGCACACGACCGTATCCTTGCCAGCCGTCTGGGCGCAGCCGCCATCGACGCCATCATGGAAGGACAGCGCAATGTCATGATAGGCATTGACCACGATGAAGTGGTATACGTTCCCTTCACGAAGGCCATCAAGAATGACAAACCCATCAAGAAAGACCTTGTAAATGTATTGAGAGACTGTCTATCTAATGACAGACTGTTCAGATACCCCATAAACAGAGAAGGCGACATATGCGCCTTCTCTGTTTTTTACAACCATTTTTTCACTATACTTTCCGTCCTCTCCACAGTTCTTCCATCTGTACATGCCGGGTGTACTTCTCCGAAAGAGACTTGGGACGGCAACTGGCATTCAATGTCCCGTACGTTTACCGGCATCCTCATCCAGCAATAAGCCGACAGCCGTTGCAGCTCCTTACGGGGAGTACGGATAAAAGGCCTGAAAAGTATATCTGTCAGCGGGTCAAACCACATATGCATGGTGATGATATTGGTAGACACAATCCCCGGGTCGGCCGCATTCACAACAATACCTTTGTGTTTGACGCGACTGGCCAAGTCGATGGTGAACAGAGTCAATGCCAGCTTCGTGTTGCTATATATAGGAATGCGCCAAAAGCCACCCTTCCTTCCCCGGAGGAAAAAATCCGGAAAGTCAAGATGACCGATGGCATACGTACAAGATACCATATTCACAATACGGCTCCCCTCTCCCATCAATGGCAGCAGCTTGCGGGTCAGCAGGTAAGGCCCTACATAATTGACACTCACCGTCCGTTCCAGTCCGTCTTCGGTAATGCGGCGTTCCGTTTCCATGGTTCCGGCATTGTTCATCAGCAACGCCAACGGCTCTCCCCGCTTCAACAGATGCTCTGCAAATGCGGCCACTGAAGCCAGAGATGCCAAATCAATGGGAGCAGTCTCAATACGCGGATTACCGGTTTCACGCATCAGCAGTTGCCGCTTGGGTTCGGCAGCTTGGGGGTCACGGCATGCATGATGACCTGATAGCCGGCAGTTGCCACTGCGCGGGTAATTTCCATGCCCATGCCACCGTCTGCCCCGGTTATAACAGCTAAATTCACTTTAATAATTAAAAATTGAAAATTAAAAACTAAAAATCAGCCTTTCGCTTCGATTTTCTCTATCTCCCTTTTCAGACAAGGTGGAAGCTCCTCCTTCAAATGCTGATGGCATGCCATCTCGATGGAATACATCCGGGCAATGCAATAATTACTATGCCGGCAGTTGCAACGTGCATTCTCTTCGGCACGCATGCGGTTGACAAACCCCGGCTCATTGAGCAGAGCGCGTGCCATTTGCACAGCCTCGAAGCCGTCATCCAGCACCTCATCTATCTTGTCCCTGGAAACCAGGCCACCCACATAAACCAACGGTATCTTCAAGGCGGCACGGAATTTCAAGGCATCTTCCAGGAAATAAGCTTCCTTAAACGGTACGCTCGGTATCATCCATTTGCCTACCATGCGTACACCGTATTTCAACCACCAGCAGGTCATGTAATGCGTCATGCTGCGGATAGGCATTTCGCCCCGCATGACATACATCGGCGCCTTACTGACAAACCCACCGCTCAAGACCAGCGCATGTGCTCCCGACTGCTCCAGCCTCCGGGCCACCTGCATCGTCTCGTCCAGCTCCATCCCTCCACGGAAACCGTCGCGCATGTTCATCTTCACCAGCACAGCCATATCACTGCCGGCAGCCTTCATCACTTCTTCCATCACCATATCCATAAAACGCATACGGTTCTGCAACGAGCCTCCGAACTCGTCCTTCCGATGGTTGGTGGACGGGGACAAGAACTGGCTGATGAGATAGCCATGCCCTGCATGAATCTCTACAGAATCAAATCCGGCCTCCCGTGCCAGATTCACCGAACGCCCATAAGCACGCGCCATCTCCGGCAGCTCATCGGCACGCAGTCCGCGCACAAAGGTAGGAGAGTAAAGATTGAAACCAGAAGATGCGCCGACGGGCATACAACCGCAAATACTCTTATGGGACATATTGCCACAGTGTCCCAACTGGATGCCTGCCGCAGCCCCCTCCGCATGTATGGCATCAGTCAGCCTACGGAGTCCGGGGATAATCTCAGGACGCATCCACAACTGGCGGTCAAAAGACAAGCCGCTCTGAGTAACTGCCGCATAAGCAACAGTAGTCATACCTATACCTCCCGCCGCTACCGACCGATGATAGTCGAGCAACATGTCCGACGGAGCGTTTCCGGGACACATGCTCTCGAAAGCAGCCGAACGGATGGTACGGTTACGCAAAGTCAACGGTCCGAAAGTGACGGGGGTGAATAACTTGGATTCCATCGTTATGAGTTATGAGTTATAAGTTATAAGTTATGAATTATTCATTTTCCATTTTCAACTCTCCATTTTCCATTAATAAAGAAATGGAATGATGCGTTTGCGCTTTCCTACCGCCTCATCACCAAACTCCTCCCGATAACGGCGGTGAATGGCATCGGCACGGGGAACAAGGTTGGCAAACGTCCACCAGACGAACACCCAGGCGGCGGGAGAAGCTGTGAGTATGGCAAACCCCGTCCATTCCACCAGTCACCGAAGTAATTGGCAGAAGTGACGTATCGGTAAAGCTTTTCCGGGAAGATAATGCTTCGTATCACCTGGCCTGCGCAGATGACGTATCACATAGTCGGAATGCAAATTGACGAACATACCTGCAAAAAACAGAATGATTCCCAACAAGGCATGAGGTTTCAGCAAATAGGCCCAGCCATCGGCATACAAGCCTTCGGGAGCGAAATAGAACAAACCGCCCGCCTGCATCATCCCGTTCAAAAGGTTGAAGACGATACCCATCGCCATAATAGCTACCGGCATCCGGCTTTTACCTTTCAGCAGGAACGGAAAAATAAAGGCCCGCTGAAGATAGTGCAACTGAAACAGCAGGAAGAAGAAATATACCGGCACGGCAAATCCCGCTCCACTCTTCCCCCACAACCCAAACATGAGGATGAATACCGGCGCTTCCATAAGCACCCACGCCAGTTTATTATTGATGGAGATTCCCCACGAGGCAGTACGGAACATGCCATAACCCGCTTTGACAAAATAGAGTGCAATAAAGACAACCAATGCCACAGCACTCATTACCCACAGAAATATCTGAAAAGTTTCCTGATTCATAGTTCTTTATTTATGCGAAGCAAAGATAAAGAAAACTCACAACAAACAAATCGTTTTCCCCGGATAATTGTTTTTTCATGCAAAAACCAGTGTTTTTTACTGAGAAGATTAAGCAGTAGAGATACGAAATCTAATCGTTCCATCATGGAGTAAATTTCATTCCACCATGAGAAAATCGTTCTACCATGGTGGAACGATTTTTTCCCCGTGATGGAACGATTTAAAAGATACAAGTCTAATCCTTACCGTTTCTTAATGGGCACATAAGCCACCTCATCCAAAACATTCTTATAGGCAGGACGGATAATACGCTTGCCTTCGAAATTCAATTCTTCATTGCGATGTGCACACCAACCGACAATACGTGCATGGCAAACAAAGGCGTGAAGATTTCCTGCGGCAGCCCAATCATCTCGTAAACAAAGCCCGAATAGAAATCCACATTACTCGAAACCGTCTTGCCATTATTCTTCACACGGCCAAACACATCAATGGCGCGCTCCTCGAGCAGTTCAAGGAAAGCGAACTCGCGTTCTTTCCCTTTTTCGCGGGCAAGGTCGCGGGCAAGCTCTTTCAGCAGAATGGCGCGCGGGTCGGAAATGGTATAGACGGCATGTCCGATACCATATATCAAGCCGGTCTTGTTATAGGCTTCCTTGTTGAGCATGCGGGTGAAGTAAGTATCAATCTCATCCACATTCGTCCAGTCCTGAATGTTTTCCTGCAGATGGTGGAACATATCGGCAACCTGGATATTGGCACCTCCATGAAGCGGCCCTTTCAAGGAACCGATACCTGCCGCTATCGAAGAGTAAGTATCCGTCCCGGTAGAAGAAGTGACACGTACGGTAAAAGTGGAGTTGTTACCACCACCGTGCTCGGCCTGAAGAACCAGCAGCAGGTCGAGCGTGCGGGCATCCAGCTCCGTGTAGTCCTTCTTCAGCATATAGAGGAAATTCTCGGCAATGGAAAGGTTTTCCTGCGGATGGCGGATATGCAGTGAACGGCCATGGGTGGCATGGCGAAGCATGTTATAGGCATACGCAATGATGGTCGGGAATTTCGAAATAAGCTCAATGCTCTGCCGCATCAGATTATCGCGGGAAGTGTCATCTGCATCAGGGTCAAAACGATACATCTCGAGCACGCTGCGCGCCAGGATGTTCATAATGTTGTTTCCTTCGAGTTCAATGATATTCATCTTGGTCTTCTGCTCCAGCGGCATGTTGTCGTTGATGAGTTCACGGAAAGAAGAGAGTTCTTCCTTGTCGGGCAGGCGACCGGAAAGCAACAAGTAGGCAATTTCCTCAAAACCGAAACGCTTCTCTTTGATGATGGCGTGTGCCAAGTCATCCACATCATAACCGCGGTAGAACAATTTGCCGGGAATAGGCTTCAGCTCCACCGGGGATGCGTTCATAGCCGACCACATTGCCTATTTTGGTCAACCCCACCAAGACTCCCGTGCCGTCCTCATTACGCAAACCGCGCTTCACATCAAACTTCCTGAACAGTTCATTCTCAATCCGGGTAGCTTCCTTCAAATCTTCGGAAAGCTTGTAAATCAGATACTCCTTCTTCATAATCGTTTCGTTTTATTCGTTATTCCCATTTTCTATTCTCCTTACAATCTCCCGGGTGAAAGTCGAAGTGGACAGCGAGACGCCACCCGGCATAAAACGTGCCAAGTCGGCAGTAGCACGGGCTTCTGTGAAACTTTCCTCCAAGGCGTTCTCTATAAGAGAGGCTGCTTCCTTCCAACCCAGATATTCAAGCATCATCACAGCGGAAAGGATGATGGAACAGGGATTCACAATGTCTTTCCCGGCAATGTTCGGAGCCGTCCCGTGAGTAGCCTCAAAAATGGCATGCCCTGTTTTATAGTTGATATTCGCACCCGGTGCAATGCCGATGCCGCCTACCATGGCAGCCAGTTGGTCGGACACATAATCGCCGTTCAGATTCAACGTGGCAATCACGGAATATTCTTCGGGGATAAGCAACGTGTTCTGCAAGAATGCATCGGCAATGCAGTCCTTGATGACCAGACGCCCTTCTGCAAGTTCTTTACCAAACTCACGTTCTGCCAGTTCGTACCCCCACTTCTTGAAGCCGCCTTCCGTAAATTTCATGATGTTTCCTTTGTGTACCAACGTCACGGAAGGCAGATGATGCTCAAGGGCGTATTGGCAGGCGGCACGCACCAAGCGCTCTGTTCCTTCTCTTGAAACGGGCTTCACGCCAAACGAGGAGGTTTCGGGAAAACGGACTTTTGTCACCCCCATGTCATCACGGAGAAAACGATAGAACTTTTCAGCCTCCGGAGTTCCGGCTTCCCATTCGATGCCTGCATAAATATCCTCGGTATTCTCACGGAATACGCACATATCCACCTTCTGTGGCTCTTTGAGTGGAGAAACAATGCCCTTATACCAACGTACCGGACGTTGGCAGACATACAAATCGAGCGTCTGACGCAAGGCTACGTTCAAGGAACGGATACCTCCACCGACGGGAGTTGTCAAAGGACCTTTGATGCCCACCTTATAGGTGCGGAAGGCTTCCATGGTTTCGTCCGGCAACCAGGAGCCGGTTTCGTGGAAAGCACGTTCTCCTGCCAGCACTTCTTTCCATTCAATGCCACGCCGGTCACCATAGGATTTCTTGACAGCGGCATTCACGACAGCCTGCATGGATGGGGTCACTTCTGCTCCCACTCCATCGCCGGTAATAAAAGGTACAGTAATTTTTTCCATATTCTATCTTGCATTAAGTGCAGAACCGGCCCGGAACCAGGCTATCTGCTGTTCGTTATACGTATGTTGTACTTCAAAACTTTCTTTACTCCCGTCCTCGTGATGAAGAACCACCTTCAACGTACGTCCCGAAGCAAAATCTTTCAACCCCATGACAGAAATCAGGTCGCGTTCCCGAATCTTGTCATAATCGGCCTTATCCGTAAAGGTCAGCGCCAACATGCCTTGTTTCTTTAAATTCGTCTCATGGATACGGGCAAAGCTTTTCGCCAAAATGGCGCGTACATTCAGGAAGCGTGGTTCCATGGCAGCATGCTCACGGCTGGAACCTTCACCATAATTCTCTTCGGCAACGACAATGGAAGGGATGCCTTCTGATTTATACAGCTTCGCAGTGCCTGACACTGTTCCATAGGTATTGGTGGAGCGGTTCCAAACCTTGTTCGTCTCTCCATTGAAAGCATTGACAGCCCCCATCAGCATATTGTCCGAAATATTCTCCAAATGTCCCCGGAAACGGAGCCATGGCCCCGCCATAGAGATGTGGTCGGTGGTACATTTCCCTTGCACTTTAATCAATAAAGGCATATTCAGCAAGTCCATGCCATCCAGGCAGGGAAGGGAGTCAGCAGTTGCAAGCGCTGTGAATGAGGATTGACCGTAATTTCCGTCTGTCCCTTGTTTGGAGCAATATATCCTTTTTGTCCTCCGATGAATCCGTGTGCCGGCAATTCCTCACCGACTGGTTCGGACAGTTTCACAACCTCTCCTTTGGCATTGACCAGCGTATCCCGCAAGGGGTCGAAACAGAGGTCGCCTGCAATGGTCAGCGCCATGGTAATTTCGGGAGAAGCCACATAAGCAAAAGTATTGGGATTGCCGTCGGCACGTTTGGCAAAATTACGGTTAAAAGAGGTGACGATGGAATTTTTGCGTTCGGGGTCATCAGTATGGCGCTTCCACTGGCCAATACAAGGTCCGCAGGCATTCGCCATTATCGTTGCGCCAATATCTTCGAAAGCGGCAATCATGCCGTCGCGTTCAGCAGTAGCACGTATCTGCTCCGAGCCGGGATTGACAATCAGCGGGGAAGCAACCTTCAAATTCTTTTCCTTTACCTGCCGGGCAAGGGAGGCCGCACGGCTCAAATCCTGATAGGACGAATTGGTGCACGACCCTATCAGACCGACTTCCATCCGGCGGGGATAGTTATTGGTTATCACTACCTCGGCAAATTTCGATATCGGTGTTGCTGCATCCGGCGTAAAGGGCCCATTGATATACGGTTCCAACAGCGAGAGGTCTATTTCAATGATGCGGTCGTAATATTTTTCCGGATTTGCCAGCACTTCGTCGTCGGCGCGAAGGTCGGCAGCTACGGAAACAGCCATTTTTGCCACTTCTTCACGTCCGGTAGCTTTCAAGTAGGTACCCATGCGCTCATCGTAAGGGAAAAGGGAGGTAGTCGCCCCCACCTCTGCCCCCATATTGCAGATGGTAGCCTTTCCAGTGGCAGACAACGAAGCGGTTCCCGGTCCAAAATATTCAATGATGGCATTGGTTCCCCCTTTTACAGTAAGAATACCCGCCAACTTCAGAATAACGTCTTTGGGAGCTACCCAGCCACTCAATTTACCCTTCAAGTGTACGCCTATCAGACGCGGCATTTTCAGTTCCCATTCCATGCCGGTCATCACATCCACCGCATCGGCACCACCCACACCAATGGCCACCATGCCCAAACCTCCGGCATTGGGCGTATGAGAGTCCGTGCCTACCATCATCCCACCCGGAAATGCGTAGTTCTCCAATACCACCTGGTGAATAATGCCTGCTCCCGGCTGCCAAAAACCTATGCCATAGCGGGAGGAAACATCACGGAGAAAATTATAGACCTCCTCGTTGGTCTTCGTAGCAGTCACGATATCTTCTTTTGCACCTTTATATGCTTGAATCAAATGGTCACAGTGCACAGTGGAAGGCACGCAACCTGCTCACGGCCTGCATTCATAAATTGCAATAAGGCCATTTGAGCCGTTGCATCCTGCATGGCCACCACGGTCGGGACGGAAATTCACATAGTCTTCTCCCCGTCTGTAGTTCTTCACTTTATCCCCATCATACAAATGAGCATACAAAATTTTCTCTGCTAAAGTCATCGGACGCCGCAGTACGTTCCGTACGCGTTCTATCTTCTCCGAATAAGCGGCATAAAACGTTTTGAGCATCGTTAAATCATATACCATAACCACTATTTTTTAGTTTTTCATTATTGTAAAGATTACAAATTAATATCATAAACAAATAAAAAGGCTGAATAGTTTAACAAAATAAAGCATTTTTTCCGTCGGAAGCGAAGAATGATTACCTTTGCAACCATGAAGGAACAAGATTCAAATAGTCCTATTATTCACCTCCAACAGCAGCAACTTTTGCTGCGCATGGAATACGAATACGAAAAAGAGGAATTCAAACGCCAAACCGAAAACATGGGGGTTGCCCGGAAAGTGAAACGGGGACTTTGCTGGTATCCTGCCACTCCGGGACGAAGTTACTATAATTCACTGAATCAATTAGTAATAGAAATTACACACACAGAAAATACCGATATAGAACATAATTTTGAGTTCGGCCGTCCCGTATGTTTTTTCCGCCAGTCTGCCGATGGAAAAATAACCTATATGAACTTCACCGCTACCGTAAGCTATGCCGACGAGACACGGATGGTAGCGATAATGCCCGGAGCCGGTGCCGTGATGGAAGTGCAGGAAACGGACAACCTCGGCGTGCAACTTTATTTCGACGAAACATCCTATCGGACCATGTTCGAAGCCTTGGAAGATACGTTACGCTCCAAAGGCAACCGCCTGGCCGAATTGCGGGACATATTGCTGGGAACCTCGAAAGCCGGTTTCCGAGAGCTCTATCCCGTACGGTTTCCCTGGCTGAACTCCACGCAGGAAACAGCTGTAAACAAAGTGCTGTGTGCTCGCGACGTGGCCATTGTACATGGTCCTCCAGGAACCGGAAAAACGACCACCTTAGTGGAAGCCATCTACGAAACCCTGCATCGGGAACCGCAGGTACTGGTATGTGCCCAAAGCAATACTGCCGTCGACTGGATTTCGGAAAAACTTGTGGACCGTGGCGTCAATGTCCTGCGTATCGGCAATCCGACCCGTGTCAACGACAAGATGCTTTCCTTTACCTACGAGCGTCGTTTCGAGAACCATCCGCTTTATCCGGAGCTGTGGAGCATCCGGAAAAATCTCCGTGAACTGGGCAGCCGTGCCCGCCGTGGCAGCTATGACGAACGCGAAGGAGTACGCAGCCGTATGAGCCGCCTGCGCGACCGCGCCACCGCATTGGAAATACAAATCAATGCAGAGCTTTTTGATGGGCACATGTCATAGCCTCCACGCTAGTAAGCAGCAATCACCGGCTGCTGAACGGACGCCGTTTCGGCACCCTTTTCATTGATGAAGCAGCCCAGGCCTTAGAAGCTGCCTGCTGGATAGCTATCCGAAAAGCAGACCGCGTGGTATTGGCGGGTGACCACTGCCAACTTCCGCCCACCATAAAATGCTACGAAGCTGCCCGTGGAGGTCTGGAACGAACATTGATGGAGAAAGTGGTGTCCAACAAACCTGCCGTTGTCTCTTTGCTGAAAGTACAATACCGCATGCACGAGGAAATCATGAAATTTCCTTCCCAATGGTTTTATAATGGCGAGTTGGAAGCCGCTCCCGAAGTGCGTTACCGGGGCATCCTGGACTGGGATACCCCCATCCACTGGATTGACACCTCCGAAATGGATTTCAAAGAAGAATTTGTGGGAGAGACTTTCGGACGCATTAATAAGGCGGAAGCGGACCTGCTCCTATCAGAACTGAAAATCTACATCAACCGTATCGGTGGCAACCGCATTCTGGAAGAAAAAATAGACATCGGCATCATCTCCCCTTACAAGGCACAAGTGCAATATCTCCGCAACAAGATAAAGGCAGACGCTTCACTCAAGCCTTATCGCAGCTTGTTCACTGTAAATACGGTGGATGGCTTCCAAGGGCAAGAGCGCGATGTTATCTTCATCAGCCTTGTCCGTGCCAACGAAGAAGGGCAGATAGGATTCCTGAATGATTTAAGGAGAATGAATGTAGCCATCACCCGGGCACGTATGAAGCTGGTGATAATGGGAGAGGCAGATACGCTGAAACATCACGGTTTTTACCGGAAGCTACTGGAGTTTATTCAAAATATAGGGAATCAATAATAAAGAAATACCCCCTCCGGTAACACCGAAGAGGGTATTTCACCTATTTATATAAAGCTGATTAATTGTTTTCCGGACGAAGTTTACGAACTGTAACAGCTGTCTGCCACATTTCGCTTTCACGCAAGGCTTTCAATTCTGCATTCAGCTTCTCACGATAATCGGGTTTGGAGTTACTGTCGATAGAAATCTGAGCTTCGTTGCCCGACTTCACACTTGCATACAATTTCTGTACAACCGGCTTGATGGCATCATGAAACGGGGTCATCCAATCCAGCGCACCACGCTGTGCCGTAGTAGAACAGTTGGCATACATCCAGTCCATACCGTTCTTGGCAAACAATGGCATCAAAGATTGAGTCAACTCTTCCACTGTTTCATTGAATGCTTCAGAAGGAGTATGGCCGTTTTCGCGCAATACTTCATACTGAGCCAACAGCAATCCCTGGATAGCACCCATCAATGAACCGCGTTCACCGGTCAAGTCGGAAGTGGCTTCGCGGATGAAAGTTGTCTCGAACAAATATCCCGAACCAATACCGATACCCAGTGCAATCGTCTTGTCAAAAGCCTTACCCGTAGCATCCTGATAGACGGCATATGATGAGTTCAAGCCACGCCCTTCGAGGAACATGGTACGAAGTGAAGTACCGGAACCTTTGGGAGCAACCATAATAACATCAATATCTTTAGGAGGAACCACGCCGGTACGGTCGTTCCAGGTAATAGCAAAACCATGAGAGAAGTAAAGAGCCTTTCCGGGAGTCAAATAAGGTTTGATAGTCGGCCATACAGACATTACAGCTGCGTCAGACAACAGACACATGACGATAGTACCTTTCTGGCAAGCCTCTTCGATGCCGAACAAAGTCTCACCCGGTACCCATCCGTCAGCCACCGCCTTTTCGTATGTCTTACCCGGACGTTGTCCTACAATCACATTGAAACCGTTATCACGCAAGTTGCAAGCCTGGCCCGGGCCTTGTACGCCATAACCGATTACTGCAATTGTTTCATCTTTCAAAATCTCACGTGCTTTTTCCAAAGGAAATTCTTCGCGGGTCATTACATTCTCAATAACACCGCCAAAATTCAATTGTGCCATTTTTTGTTTTAATTTTTATTTGTGGCTTACGCCAACGTTGATAAATTTATTTATTTCTCTGTAAATATCACTTTAGAGCGACAGACCACTTCGCTGCCATTCTTTTTCACCTCCACATCGTAAACGCCCTCACCGGCATCATCCATGAACAAAGTCAACTCATCCCCATAATAGCTTTCGGCTACATATGCCATTTCAAAACGACGGATGCGCTTCTCCTTATACATCTCTATCGGGAACAAATCAAGGATATGCTCGATGTAACGGATGCTGTTCACATGCCCGTTAATGTCAATATCACTGTATTTGGCTACCAAAGCAGCAACCGGTTCCTTTGAGGCCACCTTTATCCGCGAAGGTTTTTCTATCGGGCAAGGCTCATCGCAAACATAATCTACAATGCTGCCACTATGAAGAGCCAGCAAATCTGCCGGCTTACGGGTATTCATGCTAATCATCGCCCAAACGGAACGTGCATACCCAATCTTCTTGCCCTCCTTATCGATGATAGCGAAATTACGGTCTGTAAAAAGGCGATAGACATTCTCCACCCAAGTCTGAATGGAGAAATCTTCGTACTGATAAGGCATTTCATCCAGTTCGACAGCCAGACGGGACAATACCCAAGTATAATTGTCCTCGTTTAGAGTCGCGATGCCAAAACCGCGGTCGCTGGCATGGAAACCCGCACAATTCAACAAATGGTTGCCCAATACTCCCATTGTCAGCCGTCCGGTAAAGTCGACATGAAACGGTTCGGCAACAAACTTGTAGGTACCTATCTTATTGTTCTCGCTCATCATGATTCCTAGTGTTTACTTTGACGATATTTTGCTTCACGGTCCGCCAGATATTCATTGACACGCTCAAAGCAGCTGGTCGTAATGGCTACGCGACCCGAACGGACGAACTGAAGTACGCAATCCAACTGGCGCAACTCCTCATAAAGATTGGTGATTTCCTCACTCATGCCATTCTTCTCAACAATGGCAAATACAGCATTCACCTCCACAATACGGGCATTGTACTTACGGATTACTTTAGACACCTCCGGTTTTTCTTCCAGCGTAGGAGTCGTTATTTTATAGAGGGCAATCTCGTGCTGATAGATTTCATCATCCGTGAAATAATGGGCTTGCAGCACATCTATTTTCTTGGTAATCTGCTTGGTCACCTTTTCAATGGTATCCTTGTCCGTCCAAGCGGTAATGGTATATTTATGTACCCCCTTGATGGAGGAGGCCGATACATTCAAACTCTCGATGTTTATCTGCCGGCGGGTAAACACAGCCGTCACCTGATTCAGCAAACCGGCAAAGTTTTCCGAATGAACAATGATTGTATATAGTTTTTTATCCATAGATAGAGTAAATTCTTTAATTTCGCATGACTTCAGCATTCCAACAACATCTGATTGACCGAACCGCCCGGAGGTGTCATCGGCATTACATTTCCTTCTTCCTCCACACAAGCTTCGAGCAGGAACGGTCCGTCAGTCGCTATCATCTCGTCAATCGCTTTTGCCAGCTCCTCGCGGGTCATTACCCTGCGTGCAGGAATATCATATGCCGAAGCAATCTTCATATAATCCGGATTCATCATCGGAGTAAACGAATAACGACGATTGAAGAACATCGCCTGCCATTGACGAACATTGCCCAGGAAGTTATTGTTCAACAGAATCATCTTCACCGGAGCTTTTTGCTCATGATGGTACCCAGTTCCTGCAGGTTCATCTGCAAGCCGCCGTCTCCCATGAATACGCATACCGTGCGGTCCGGACGTCCAAAAGTGGCACCGATAGCTGCCGGAAGGCCGAAGCCCATAGTACCCAGGCCACCGGAAGTAACAATGCTACGTTCCTTGCTGTATTTGAAATAACGGGCGGACATCATCTGATTCTGGCGACATCAGTCACCAATATCGCCTCGTTATGGGTAGCCTCACTCACAGCACGCACCACCTCACCCATGCTTAGCGCTTTTCCTGCCGGATGTAATTCCGGACGGATTACCTTTTCCTCTTCCACTTCCTCGTATTGCCGGAAACTGTCAATCCATTCCTGATGGTTGGCGGGTTCCAGCAATTGGGTAACGGCAGCCAGTGTCTCTTTGCAATCTCCCAGGACAGCAACATCGGTCTTTACATTCTTATCTATTTCGGCAGGGTCAATATCAAAGTGGATAATCTTCGCCTGCTTGGCATATGTTTCCAATTTACCCGTCACACGGTCATCAAAGCGCATGCCTACGGCGATAAGGACATCACATTTATTGGTATTGATATTGGGCCCCAGGTTACCGTGCATACCAAGCATTCCTTTGTTCAACGGATGGTTCGTAGGTAATGCGGAAAGTCCCAATAAAGTGCATCCGGCAGGCATTCCGGCTTTCTCAATGAAAGCACGAAGCTCTTGCTGGGCTTCTCCCAGCTCCACGCCTTGTCCTACCAGCACCAAAGGCCGTTCCGCACCATTTATTAATTCAGCAGCCTTCCGTATGGCCTCCGGCTCCATTTCGGGAACGGGAAGATAGCTACGGACATAGTCCACCTTAGTAGGCGCATATTCTGTTTTCTCCACTTGGGCGTTTTTAGCAAAATCCAGCACGACCGGTCCCGGACGTCCGCTCTTTGCCACATAGAAAGCACGTGCCACTGCCCAGGCCACATCTTCTGCACGACGAATCTGGTAACTCCATTTCGTGATAGGCTGAGTAATGCTACCAAGTCCACTTCCTGAAATGCATCCGTACCCAAGAAGTTCGTCCCTACCTGGCCGGCAATGACAACGATAGGCGTACTGTCAATCATGGCATCTGCAATGCCCGTGATAGTATTGGTAGCACCCGGTCCACTGGTAACCAGACAAACGCCAACCTCGCCTGATACACGTGCAAAGCCTTGTGCCGCATGGGTTGCTCCTTGTTCATGGCGAACCAAGATGTGGTTCAATTCCTTCCGGTGGTCGTATAAGGCATCGAATACCGGCATGATGCTCCCTCCCGGATAACCGAAAATGGTCTTTACTCCCTGATGCTCCAGAGAGCGCATCAATGCTTCTGCGCCTGTTATTAGAGCCTCACCCCGACCCTCTCCTTGGGAGAGGGAGGAAAAGTTACTCTTTTTATTATTATCAGCCATACTTTATCTATTCATTATATTTAAAAGCTCAATAGTAGCTTGAAAAATTTGTTTCATTCTTTCCTCCCCTCGCTTTCGGAAAGGGGGGCTTTTAATCAATCAGCCTCACAGCCCCTTTGTCAGCGGAACTCACCATACTGGCATATGCTTTCAATGCTTTGGAGACTTCACGGTTGCGGGTTACCGGAGTCATAGGGCGTGCTGCAAGCTCTTCATCCGTCAACTTCACATTGATAGAACGGTTCGGTATATCAATTTCGATAATGTCCCCATCCTTAATCTTGCCGATATTACCACCGGCAGCCGCTTCGGGAGAAACATGTCCGATACTTAGTCCGGAAGTACCACCACTGAAACGCCCGTCGGTAATCAATGCACACTCCTTACCCAGATGGCGGGATTTGATATAAGAAGTAGGATAAAGCATCTCTTGCATACCCGGTCCACCTTTCGGCCTTCGTGAGTGATGACGACGACGTCTCCACTGACCACCTTTCCAGCCAGAATACCGTCACAAGCCGCATCTTGTGAGTCGAAGACTTTCGCCGGCCCCGTAAATTTCCAGATACTCTCGTCTACACCGGCAGTCTTGACAACGCAACCGTCCTGAGCTATATTTCCCTTCAAAACTGCCAGACCGCCATCCTTGCTGTATGCATGTTCCAAATCACGGATACAACCGGTCGCACGGTCCGTGTCGAGTTCCTTATAAGACGCATTTTGTGAACCAAGTACCAGATTGAACTTTCCGGCTGCCGCACTGGAGTATTTCTTGATTGCCTCTTTACATACATTAGAGCTGGTAATACTATACCGGTCGATTGCCTCTGCCAACGTCATTCCATCCACACGGCGGACATTCGTATCGACCAATCCGCCCTTGGCAAGCTCATCCATGATGGCAATGATGCCACCGGCACGGTTAACGTCTTGTACATGATACTTTTGGGTATTGGGAGCCACCTTGCATAAGCAGGGGGTCTTGCGGGAGAGCATGTCAATGTCGTCCATCTTAAAATCCGCTCCGGCTTCGTGAGCCACAGCCAACAAATGAAGTACCGTATTAGTGGAACCGCCCATCGCAATATCCAGCGTCATGGCATTCAAAAATGCCTCGCGGGTAGCAATACTTCGCGGGAGTACGCTCTCATCCCCTTCTTCATAATATCTAAAGGCATTCTCTACAATCAACTTGGCTGCATCCTCAAATAGTTTCTTGCGATTTTCGTGAGTGGCTACAATCGTGCCGTTACCGGGCAGTGCCAATCCAATCGCTTCATTCAGGCAATTCATGGAATTAGCGGTAAACATGCCTGAGCAGCATCCGCAAGTGGGGCAGGCATGTTGCTCAATCTGTGCCACCTCTTTATCGCCCACACTTTCATCAGCAGATTTAATCATGGCATCAATCAAATCCAAATGCTGTCCGTTCCATTCCCCGGCTTCCATCGGACCGCCTGAAACAAACACAGTCGGTATATTCAGTCTCATAGCCGCCATCAGCATCCCCGGAGTAATCTTGTCACAGTTACTGATGCAAACCATAGCATCCGCCTTATGGGCATTTACCATATACTCCACACTATCGGCAATGATATCTCTTGAAGGCAGGGAATAAAGCATACCGTCGTGTCCCATAGCGATACCGTCGTCAATGGCAATCGTATTGAACTCCGCAGCAAAACACCCCAGTTTTTCAATCTCTTCCTTTACAAACTGGCCTATTTCGTGCAGATGTACATGCCCGGGGACGAATTGTGTAAATGAATTGACTATAGCGATAATGGGCTTACCCATCTGTTCCTTCTTCATACCATTCGCCGTCCACAATGCACGGGCTCCCGCCATGCGGCGACCTTGTGTGCTGAACGAGCTGCGTAACTGATGCTTCATTTTCAAATCTCCTTTTAATGAAAAAGCCTCTCCCACTATAGTGAGAAAGGCTTAATAAATTATCTTCTAACGTACGAATACATACATAACCTTTCTCACGCTCTTGATGCCACCACCACGACGCGAATAATATGCAGGACTGCCAGGTTAATAGATGTATGTAAATTCATAACTTAATTCTTCTTTTTTGTTTCAAACGTGCTGCAAAGGTAAGGGCTTTTTTATAATCTCCAAACAAATTGAAGAAAAAAATAAGATAAATATGAATAATCGTAAGAAAATATCGCCCTAAAATCCTATTTTATCACTTAACAGTTCTAAATAGAACCATTCAGACAGCCAATGTAAATGTATTGCCAATCATTGAAACCATTTAATAATCTGAAAATTACCAAAGGCTCTCTACATCCCGAAACAAATAATTCGTATCTTTGTCTCTTCAAATACTCAAAAAAAAGTATTTACTAATTAAATAAAGATAGAAAATTAATGGAAACAGTAGAAAACAAGTACATCACCGTAGCATATAAGCTGTACTCAATCGAAAACGGAGAAAAAGATTTCGAAGAAGAAGCACCCGTAGAGCATCCTTTTCAGTTTATCTCAGGTCTGGGAATGACACTCGAACCCTTTGAAGCCCAGATAAAAGACTTGCAGATAGGCGATAAATTCGACTTTACCATTCCGGCATCAGAAGCTTATGGTGAATATGACGACGACCATGTTATTGACCTCCCCAAAGAAATCTTCATGATAGAAGGAGAATTCGACAGCGACCGTGTAGTGGAAGGCGCCGTCATCCCCTTGATGACTTCTGAAGGTCAACGCATCAATGGAAGTGTAGTAGAAGTAAAGGAAGACGTAGTTGTAATGGACATGAATCATCCACTCGCAGGTTGTGATTTGAACTTTACCGGAGAAGTGGTGGAAAGCCGTCCGGCTACGAACGAAGAGCTTGCTGAAGTTGCCCGTATGATGGGTGGCGGTTGCGGCAGCTGCGGTTGTGGTGACTGTGGCGACGGATGCGGCGACCATGAATGTGGAGGCGGATGCTGCCACTAAAGAATTAAAATTAAAGAATTAAAATTAAAGAATCAGACTACACAGTATTAAGCATGCCGCATGGTAATTCTTTAATTTTTAATTCTTTAATTTTCAAATTCTATATTATTTACTTGTCATTATCTCCAATACCAATTTATCCGTTTCATTCATTCCTTTAGAACCGATTTTTGTCAGATTACGGATACTCTGATCCACATCCTCATCAATAATACCTTCTACGGAAGTCACACAACGGTTTTCCATGGCCATGATGGCTGAAAGCACTGCGGTTGAAACTCCGGTAGTTACTTTCAATGCACAACTGGGTTTGGCACCATCACAAATCATTCCGGTAAGATTGGCAATCATGTTCTGCACAGCATATGCACCTGTTCATAAGTTCCTCCCATTAGCCAAGTTATACCGCAACTGGAACCCGTAGCAGCAACCACACAACCGCATAAGGCAGATAAGCGTCCCAAACTCTGCTTGATATAGATTACTGTTAAATGGCTCAACATCAAGGCACGAATCAATTCTTCTTCCGATTTTCCATTTTCTTCGGCATAGACCAGTACGGGAAGGGTAGCGGATATCCCTTGATTGCCACTGCCGGAATTGCTCATCACCGGAATCATGGCACCGGCCATACGGGCATCACATGCTCCCGAAGTGTAAGAAAGGATATGAGAGAAGACACTGTCGCCCATAATCCGGTGTTCGTAAGTGCCACGTAGGATTTTACCCAGTCCATGACCATATTCACCTTCGAAGGAACGTTCGGCGGCAGTCTTGTTCAGTCGTGCCGTATCAAGAATAAAACGAATGTCGTCTAATGGGGTTGTCATGGCGAAGTCATACACTTTGCGTAAAGTCAAGTCCAATACATCCTCCTCCTCTTCGATGCAAGAAGCGGTTTGTTTGTCCAGCAGGATATCCCCGTTGTGCGTTATATAAGTAAAACAAGTATGTCCACCAGCAATAATGGCGGTTGCCTTGTCCGTATCGGCTTCACAGCAGACTTCTATATAAAGTTTCTCTTCTATATCGTCTTTTAAGGATATATGGATACGCTTTTCTTCTATGAAACGCTTTCCTGCCTCCACTGCATCAGGGTACTGTCTTTCAAAACCTCCAATTGATATACCGACTTGCCTATTAAGGCGCCAAGCGCCACAGCAATCGGTAATCCAATCATCCCCGTACCTGGAATACCCACTCCCATTGCATTTTTCAGAATATTGGCACTCAGCAATACAGTTATCTTTTCGGGACGCTTATTCAGCACTTCCGCAGCCTTTGCTACACACAATGCCACAGCTATAGGTTCTGTACAACCAATGGCAGGAATTACTTCAGATTTAACCAAAGCAATAATCTGTCGTCTTTCCGTTTCTGTCATATCATTTCTACAATTTGATTATTTATCATGCAAATGTAGGAAAAACAAACAAAAATCCCTCCTCTATAACCTGAAAATCAGGAGACAAAGGAGGGAAAATTCCATATCGAAAAAAAAGTTATTTAGCGGCAGTCAAGTTCAAACCAACTTCCAAACGAGTTGTTTCATTAATTATTTCAGGTAAACCCTTCAACATACCTTCTGCCATACCGGCCATACTTCCAAAATCAGGATCAGCTTTCATTGCTTCGATAAGCATATTTACAAACTCCTCATCCGAGAATAAAGGAGCAACTATATTTTTCATCAAAGGCAATAACAAATCCGTATTCAAATAAACCTTTAATTTACCTTCGTTCTTTTCGTAAGTCAAAGGCACACCGTCAGTTACCAAAGGAAGCAAAGACGTAACAGCCTGAGACAAAATTTCACTCATATCTATAGCCTTGGTAGAACTGCCCAGACGTTTTACATTGGCAATGATGGCATCCAGATTCAAATATACCTTCATTTGGGTATCACTGAGAACTACATATTGTGCAACATTCGCAGGAGTCTTAACAACAGAGGTACCTCCCTGAGCGGCATCAACATAAGAAGCTGAAATATTACCGTCAACACCCAAAGTAATATCATGCAACACACTACACAACATATCCTCTACATTCACTTTATCATCACCACCTGCGTCAATTAAAGGCATACGAAGAGCTAACGTCAAAATTGTTTGAATCGGTAGCTCCCAGCCAGGCATTACCTCTACATTCTTATTGGATTCCCAAATCAAATGAATCGGTTCTTCCGTATAATCAGAATTAAGGGGTGTAGGAACCCAAGTTGTTCCGGATAAAGCGGAATTTTTCAATGCGACATTAGTTAAATCTAATTTCAAGGAAGAAGCAGTAACCTTTCCTGCATAGTCAAAAGTACAATAATCGGTCTCACTTGTGCCGGAAAACGAACATTCATCACCTTGTATATTCAAAGTAACCGGAAGGGTTACAACCGGAGAACCAGGGAATACGCCTGCACCAAAAGAACCGGAAGCCGCTTCACGTGTAAGAATACCGGAAAGATCCAAATTGCCAGCCAATACCAAAGTAGCCTTGGTTGCATCAGAAGCATCCGGAGTAAAAGTTACTTTCTTTCCCAACATTGATCCACCGTTATAAGTCAAGTTCAAACCTGTTGCAACTGTAAACTCTGTTTGCGGCACAGGACATACTACCTTGTCATCGTCATCATCACTAACAAGCCGTGAATAACTCATTGAACAGATCAATGCAAATAATAAAATAAATTCTTTTTCATTACTTTTTTGAGTACTTGTTTAGTTAATAAAAAGCTTCCCAAAGGGAGCTATTAATTTCCCATTTTAAATCAAAGGTGCAAAGTAACACTTTTTAAGGTTACAGTACAAGGTCTTTTCTAAAAAATAAATGTTCCTTTTTTCATCATTACGAGTGAAATTCGGATGCAGATTTCATAAAGAGTAAGCCATTTTTATAAAGAACAAGCCATTGACCAAACTCTGGCAAAGGCAGGCAACTTTATGCGGAAAAGACTTTTTATCTTATTTCCTTAAACGTTTTATGAAAAAAAGTTGTTATCTTTATAAAGTCAAAAGCATTTCTTATAAAGCGTATTGGCACATTAACCTCATATATAAACCTTTAAAGCATTTGATATGTTCAACTCATTTGGAAATATTCTCCGTCTTACCAGTTTTGGGGAATCGCACGGTAAGGGCGTGGGAGGAGTGATAGACGGATTCCCTGCAGGAATAGTCATTGATATGGATTTCGTCCAGGCAGAGCTCGACCGACGCCGCCCCGGACAGTCACGTATCACTACCGCCCGGAAAGAAGGTGATAAAGTGGAGTTCCTCTCCGGCATCTTCGAAGGAAAATCCACAGGCTGCCCCATAGGATTCATTGTATGGAACCAAAACCAACATTCTGACGATTACAATAATCTGAAAGAAGTCTACCGACCGTCACATGCCGACTATACTTATAAAGTGAAATATGGCATCCGCGACCACCGCGGAGGCGGACGTTCATCAGCCCGTGAAACAATCTCGCGTGTAGTAGCGGGTGCCCTGGCCAAATTGGCGCTGAAGCAGCTGGGTATACACATCACGGCGTACACTTCACAAGTAGGTCCTATCCGCCTTGAAGAAAATTATACCGCATACGACCTCGACCTGATAGAGACCAATCCGGTCCGCTGCCCCGACCCGGCGAAGGCAAAAGAAATGGAAGAACTCATCTTCAAGATAAAGGGAGAAGGAGATACCATCGGAGGAGTGGTGACTTGTGTCGTCAAAGGATGCCCCATCGGACTGGGACAACCCGTATTCGGCAAGCTCCATGCAGCACTTGGAGCAGCCATGCTCAGCATCAATGCAGCAAAAGCATTCGAGTATGGAGACGGTTTCAAGGGATTAAAGCAGAAAGGCTCGGAGCAGAATGATGTGTTCTACAACAATAACGGACGTATCGAGACCCGCACCAATCATTCGGGCGGTATACAAGGTGGAATCAGTAACGGGCAAGACATCTATTTCCGTGTAGCCTTCAAACCCGTGGCAACCGTACTGATGGAGCAACACACCGTGAACATTGACGGTGTAGACACCACCCTGAAAGCCCGAGGACGCCATGACCCGTGTGTATTGCCACGCGCAGTACCCATCGTGGAAGCAATGACAGCAATGACATTGTTGGATTATTACCTGATTGACAGAACAACACAACTATAATATTCACCCATGGAAATAAAGAAATACATCACCGAGAACGAGCCTAAAATGCTGGAAGACTTGTTCAGCCTCATTCGCATTCCAAGCATCAGTGCCAAACCCGAGCATCACGACGATATGCTTGCCTGCGCCGAACGCTGGGCACAGTTGCTGCTCGAAGCCGGAGCGGATGAAGCCCTCGTAATGCCCTCCAAAGGTAACCCGATTGTTTTTGGACAGAAAATCGTAGACCCGGACGCCAAGACCGTATTGGTATATGCCCACTACGACGTGATGCCAGCCGAACCTCTCGAACTTTGGAAAAGCGACCCCTTTGAACCGGAAATACGCGACGAACATATCTGGGCACGTGGTGCTGATGATGACAAAGGGCAATCTTTCATACAAGTGAAAGCGTTTGAATACCTCGTACGCAACGAACTGCTGCAAACCAACGTAAAATTCATCTTCGAAGGAGAAGAAGAAATCGGTTCGCCCAGCTTAGAAAGCTTCTGCCAGGAGCACAAAGAGTTGCTGAAAGCAGACGTCATTCTGGTTTCGGACACCAGCATGCTTGGTGCAGACCTGCCTTCACTGACCACCGGACTGCGCGGACTGGCCTATTGGGAAATAGAAGTGACCGGCCCCAACCGCGACCTACACAGCGGTCACTTCGGCGGTGCTGTTGCCAACCCCATCAATGTACTTTGCCAGATAATCAGCCAAGTGACGGACGCAGAGGGACGTATCACCGTACCGGGTTTCTATGACGATGTGGAAGAAGTTCCCCAAACCGAGCGCGACATGATAGCCCGCATTCCTTTCGACGAAGAGAAATACAAAAAGGCTATCCATGTAAAAGCACTTTTCGGAGAGAAAGGTTACAGTACGCTGGAACGTAACAGTTGCCGTCCGTCTTTCGACGTATGCGGCATCTGGGGCGGATATACGGGTGAAGGGTCCAAGACCGTGCTCCCATCCAAGCATACGCCAAGGTATCCTGCCGGTTGGTTCCCCACCAGGACCACCACAAGATATCCCGCTCTTTGCCGACTACATTCTGGACATAGCGCCGGATTCAGTACAGGTAAAAGTCACTCCGATGCATGGAGGCCAAGGATATGTATGCCCCATCACCCTACCCGCCTACCAAGCCGCCGAAAAAGGTTTTGAAAAAGCTTTTGGAAAGAAACCGCTGGCAGTGCGTCGGGGTGGAAGTATCCCCATCATCTCCACTTTCGAGCAAGTACTAGGCATCAAAACCGTTCTGATGGGCTTCGGGCTCGAATCCAACGCCATCCACTCACCTAATGAGAATATACCGTTGGACATCTTCCGTAAAGGAATAGAAGCTGTTGTCGAATTCTACCTCAATTATAAATAAAACAAGAAAATCAGGATGAAAGACTTCCAAATTCAAGCCATCGGCCTGATGTCCGGCACTTCCTTGACGGGCTGGACGTATGTTGTTGCACTTTCCGGCAGCAAGCCGGAAAATGGTCTTTCCACATAGACTGTGCAAAAGGCTATAGCTACCCCGACGCCATGAAGCAGATATTGGGTACCGGTGCACAGACAATGAGTGCTTTGGAGTTCATCACTTTCCACAGCTCCTATGGAAAGTTTCTCGGTGAACGTGTCAACGAGTTCATGCAAGAATTTGGAGTCCACCCCGATATTATCGCCTCCCACGGGCATACCATCTTCCATGAGCCTCAAAAGAGAATCATGTACCAAATAGGTGACGGAGCCGCCATTGCCGCTGAAACCCGTATACCTACCGTTTCGGATTTCCGGCGGCTGGACATCATGCTGGGTGGGCAGGGCGCTCCACTCGTACCTATTGGCGACCGGTTGCTTTTTGCCGACTACGACTTCTGTTTGAATATCGGCGGTTTCTCCAACATCTCATTCGAGCAGGACGGGCGGCGCATCGCTTTTGACATCAGTCCGGTGAATTACGTCATCAACCATTACTGCCGGCAAATAGGATTGGAATTTGACCGTGACGGCGAGATAGCACGGCAAGGCAACATCTGCCAAGAACTGCTGGACGAACTGAACGGAATGGATTTCTACCATCAGTCCGGACCGAAGTCATTGGGACGGGAGTGGGTGGAAACGCTGGTATATCCCATGCTCGAGCGTTATGGCTTGAGTATGGAGAATATGCTACGTACCTTTTACGAGCATGCCGCCTGGCAAATATCACGCATCATCACCGCCCGCCCCTTGCCCGATGGTAACGGAAAACTGCTGATTACCGGCGGAGGTGCATTCAACAAGTTCCTCATAGAACGTATCGACGCCTTGTGTCCGTGTGAAATCGTGATTCCCAGCCGGCAAATCATAGAATACAAGGAAGCCTAATCTTTGCTTTCCTGGGTGCCCTCTATATGGCGGACACACCCGGATGCCTCGCCTCGGTGACGGGAGCCACGACAGATAATATCGGAGGGATGCTGTTTAAAATATAGTTAATTTTACCATTATGGAAAAATCAAAAGACACCTGGACCGTCTTATCCAGCGAATACCTTCATCGGGCTCCGTGGCTCACTGTGCGTAAGGACCATGTAGTGCTGCCCAACGGCAACCACATCCCCTCCTATTATATATTGGAATATCCCAACTGGGTGAATACCATTGCCATCACCGTGATGGACAATTTGTCTTTATCCGCCAATACCGGCATGGCATACAAGAAACGTCCTATGAGCTCTGTGCAGGGGTATGCGAAGAAGAGGACGGCTCTCCGATGGTTTCCGCACAACGGGAACTTTTGGAAGAAACCGGCTATGGAAACGGAGTATGGGAAGAGTTCATGCAAATCTCTCCCAATCCAAGTACCCACACCAACATTACCTACTGTTTCCTGGCTACGGACGTGGAGAAAATCTCCGAGCAACAGTTGGAAGATACGGAAAACCTGACCGTACACCTGCTTTCCTTGCAAGAGGTCAAGGAATTGCTGCAGCAAGGAAGCATCCGCCAGGCGCTGATGGCTGCTCCCCTCTGGAAATACATGGCGGAGAGAATTATTTAATGTGATTACCCTTATTCAAACGGCTTGCGGAATGTGCATCCGGATTTCCATTCAGAACAACCGTAAGCCGTTTTCCCCTTGATAACGGTACCTTTTCCGCAAAGCGGACAAGGCTGACCGACGAAATCGTCAGCTTGTACGGAAGCCTCCGTACTTGAAGCTGCCACAGCGCCCGAAGCCTGCTCCGTCTTTTTACCTGCGGCGGCAGACTCTCTCGGTGTTCTTTTCTTCGGCTCCTTTTTCGGCTTATCGGCAGCCTCTGTCTTGGCAGAAGCCTTACTGCCCTTTTCGGGAGCAGGCGCTTGGATGGTGATGTGGCGGTTGCTGTTATCAGAAAGTACACTCATCACGACTTCCGATACCATCTGCTTCAATTCTTCCAAGAATTGTCCGGCATTATATGTCCGCCTTTCTATCTCACGTAGCTTTTTCTCCCAGATACCGGTCAGTTCCGCCGACTTCAACAGCTCCTCATGGATAATCTGTATCAGCTCCACACCGGTAGGGGTGGCTATCAGATTCTTCTTTTCCTTGCGGATATAGTTTCGCTTGAACAGCGTCTCGATGATGGCTGCACGTAGATGGACGACCGATACCGTTTTCCTTCAGCGCATCACGCAGTTCGTCGTTATCCACCAGCTTGCCCGCCGTTTCCATAGCACGCAGCAGGGTGGCTTCCGTATAAGGCCGGGGCGGCTGCGTCCACTTCTCATACAAATCGGGGACGTGCGGTCCGCTTTCTCCTTTCACAAAAGCCGGAAGCACATTCTCCTCTTCTCCCTTCTCCTCTTTCTCCTCCTGCGATTGTGCCGAGGGGGTGCCGAAGATAACACGCCAACCCGGTTCCAGAATCTGCTTGCCGGTGGCCTTGAACTCTATGCTCTCTACCTCGCCCAATACGGTGGTAGTGGCAAACTTACAATCGGGATAGAATACAGCAATGAAACGGCGTGCTATCAAATCGAATACGCGACGCTCCATATCCGTCAGATTCTGCGGATGCTGGCCGGTAGGAATAATGGCGTGGTGGTCTGTTACCTTCGAGTTATCGAAAACCTTTTTGGACTTCAACAATGCAGTTCCTGTCAAAGGGGCTGTAAATGTCTCGTAATCACGCAGACCTTTCAAGATGCCGGGGCATTTGGGATAGATGTCATCACTCAAATAGGTAGTGTCTACACGTGGATAGGTAGCCACTTTCTTCTCATACAAAGACTGGATGATTTTCAGCGTCTCATCAGCGGAATAGGCAAACTTCTTGTTACATTCCACTTGTAAAGAAGTCAAGTCAAACAAGCGGAGTGGCGCCTCCCTCCCCTCTTTCTTGGTGACATCCGTCACGGTAAAAGGAGAATTCTTAATCTGGTCCAATAAAGCAAGCCCACGTTCGCGGTCGGTAATGGGGTCGATACCCCGATTCTCTTCTTCTTTTTTAGGTTTCTTCCCGGCAGCTATAGCCTCTTTCTGCTTCTCGGCTTCCAATACCAGTTCCTCCTCACTTTTCCGGAGGATGGCGGAGAAAGTGGTATCTCGATAGACGGTCTTCAGCTCCCAGTATTGCTTGGGAACAAAATTCTGTATTTCCAACTGACGGTTTACAATCAGCGCCAGTGTCGGCGTCTGCACACGGCCGATAGAAAGTACCTGCCGGTTCTGCCCATACTTCATGGTGTAGAGGCGGGTGGCATTCATCCCGAGCAGCCAGTCGCCAATGGCACGCGACAAGCCTGCTTCGTACAAAGGCTGGAAATCCGACGCATCGCGCAGCTTGGCAAAGCCCTCACGGATGGCTTCCTCTGTCAATGAAGATATCCAAAGACGTTTCACCGGGCAACGTGCCCCGGCTTTCTGCATCACCCAGCGCTGTATCAATTCTCCTTCCTGCCCGGCATCACCACAGTTTATAATCATATCGGCATGTTGCATGAGGTTCTCTATCGTATGGAACTGGCGCTCGTATGTGGGATTACTAATCAGCTTAATACCGAAACGGGGAGGTATCATGGGGAGGCTTCCCAAGCTCCATGACTTCCAATTAGGGGTATATTCATGCGGCTCCTTCAGCGTACAAAGATGGCCGAATGTCCAGGTCACCTGGTATCCGTTTCCTTCGATGTATCCGTCCTTCTTTTCTTTCGCTCCCAATACATCGGCTATGTCACGCGCCACAGAGGGCTTTTCGGCAATACAAACTATCATTCGTTATTCTTTTAGCGGGACAAAGGTAATAAAAAGGGGGCAAGAACGAAACTATAAGCAAGAAACGATAACATAGACCAGGTGATTTTTCTCCCCCAAAGCTGACGTACGGACATAAAAAAAAGGAGTACCGCTGTACTCCAACCTTTGTTAACCTTAAATCTAATACTATGAAAAACACATTGCAAAGATACGGACTTCTGATAAATCTGCAAATTATCCAACTAAAAAAGTATGTTCTATAACACAGATTAAGAAAAAGGGACGGATATGTAAACACATACCGTCCCTCTTTTAACATTTAACGTGTCGGATTATTCTTCATCCAACAAGATTTCCAATATCTGGCAAGCAGCCTTGCAACCGGAGTACCGGGGCCAAAGATGGCAGCTACACCTGCCTTGTAAAGGAAGTCATAGTCTTGTGCGGGAATTACACCACCGGCAATCACTACGATATCCTCACGTCCCAACTTCTTGAGCTCTTCGATAATCTGCGGAACCAATGTCTTGTGTCCGGCAGCCAATGAAGAAACCCCCACTACATGAACGTCGTTTCAACCGCTTCGCGGGCAGCCTCGGCCGGTGTCTGGAACAAGGTCCCATATCCACGTCGAAGCCACAGTCGGCATATCCGGTTGCAACAACCTTGGCACCGCGGTCGTGACCGTCCTGGCCCATCTTGGCTACCATGATACGAGGCTGACGTCCCTCTTTCTTCGCAAACTTCTCTGCCAATTCACAAGCACGGTGGAAGTCGCTGTCATTCTTACTTTCTGATGAATACACGCCTGATATAGTTCTAATTACTGCTTTATAACGTCCTACAATCTTTTCGCAAGCATAAGAGATTTCCCCCAAAGTGGCACGGACACGGGCTGCCTCCACTGCCAGTTCCAGTAAGTTGCCCTTACCGGTCTTTACACATTCAGTAATAGCCTCCAATGCCTTGTCCACTTCTGCCTGGTTACGTCCTTCCTTCAGACGCTTCAGGTTCTCAATCTGTTCCTGACGAACAGCCGTATTGTCGATTTCAAGAATATCAATCGGAGCTTCTTTCTCCAGACGATACTTGTTCACACCGACAATGGTCTGCGAACCGCTATCGATACGGGCTTGTGTACGCGCAGCAGCCTCTTCGATACGCATCTTGGGGATACCGGTTTCGATGGCTTTTGCATACCGCCCAGCTTCTCTACTTCCTGAATCAATTCCCAAGCCTTGTGAGCCAACTCATTAGTCAAACTTTCCACATAATAAGAGCCACCCCATGGGTCTACATTCTTGCAAATGTAAGTTTCTTCCTGAATATAAATCTGCGTATTACGTGCAATACGTGCAGAGAAATCCGTCGGCAAGGCAATAGCCTCGTCAAGAGCATTGGTATGCAGTGACTGGGTATGTCCCAATGCAGCAGCCATCGCCTCGATACAAGTACGGCCCACATTGTTGAACGGGTCTTGC
>ENA-OQCX01000166-OQCX01000166.1-human-gut-metagenome-genome-assembly--contig:-NODE-166-length-34590-cov-2.790935_pt1 | contig 34590 bp, 47 predicted proteins | sample MGYA00242762_ERZ504587 | MGnify/ENA primary metagenome ERZ504587 (study PRJEB26092, sample SAMD00036337) | human gut metagenome | host: Homo sapiens | study: EMG produced TPA metagenomics assembly of...
GTTCCGAGTGCCCATACAGAAGCACAGATCATCGCAGCCAAGAGAGGACGAATCAGCCTGTTCGGTGGAATTGCAGGCGACGGAAAAGGATATCTGGACAGTAATCTGATTCATTACAAAGAACTTTCCATTCATGGTGTTCATGCAACTACCGCAGGAATGATGAAAGAAATCATCAGATATGTGGAAGCGGGAAAACTGAACCTGGAAAAATATGTAACAGATGTCTATGATCTGAAAGATATTTCAGAAGGCTTCCTGGCAATCAGAGACAGAAACGCAATGAAAGTACTGGTTCACCCATAATCTTCCGATAAATATTGACTTTTTTAAAGCAATATGATACTCTGAATCAAGAACGAAGTTACTTAATGCGTATCATTTGTTCATAGAAAGGCTTAGGATGAATGGAGGAAGTCAATATGAACTACAAAGAATTGTACCAGCCTGCACATACCATCATTGGTAAGGGCTGCATTCAGGAGATACCAAGATATATCGATACCATAGCCGGAAATAAGGCACTGGTCGTTACGGATGAGGGATTGTATAAGATTGGTACAGTGAAGAAGGTAACAGATGTTTTGGATCGTGCCGGTAAACCGTATGCGCTGTATACCGGAGTTAAGCCAAACCCGACCGTATCCCTGGTCAATGAGGCGAAGGCAGTTTACGACAGAGAGGGATGCGACTACCTGATCGGAATCGGAGGCGGTTCCCCGCTGGATGTATCCAAAGCAATCAGTATCCTAGCAAAAAAACGGCGGTAATATCGAAGATACAATGGACTTGACAAATCAAAGAAATCCGGTGTTCCGCTGATCGCGATCAATACAACAGCCGGAACAGGATCAGAAGTTACCAGAGCATATGTAGTAACAGATGAAGTTCGTAAAGTAAAGATGCTGATGGTCGATGCACACTGCCTTTCCTATCTGGCACTGAACGACCCGGCACTGATGGTGGATATGCCGGCACCCCTTACCGCAGCTACCGGAATGGATGCTCTGACCCATGCGATCGAAGCCTATGTTGCGAAGTCGCATTTTCCGTTTACTGACGGTCTGGCACTTGAAGCAATCGGACTGGTAGCCAAATCCCTGCAGAAAGCCTGCGAAAATGGACGCGACATGGATGCAAGAACAGATATGTGCTGGGCAGAATATATGGCAGGGCTTGCTTTTTCCAATGCAGGACTTGGCATGGTACATGCGATGGCTCATCAGCTTGGTGGATTTTATAATACACCGCATGGAGTTGCAAACGCGATCCTCCTTACACACGTAATGAAATTCAATCTCCCTTCCTGTAAGGAACGCTATGCAGATATTGCACGTGCACTCAAGATCAATACAGCACATATGACACCAGATCAGGCAGCAAATGCAGCAATCACCTATATTGAACAGCTTGCAGAAAGAATACATATCCCGAAATTATCAGAGACTGCATTCAAACCGTCGGATGTGCTGACACTTTCTCTTCATGCACTCGAAGATACCGGAATGCCGGAGAATCCAAGAGAAGCAACCCTTGTAGATGTACAGAAAGTGTTCATGGATGCATACTACGCAAAATAAATAAAAAAGACAAACAGGAAATGCCCCCTGCATTCAGTTTGAAATGCAGAGGGCATTTTGCTGTTTGATACATATCGAAAAGACAACTAAAGTGAACTGGCAGTCTATACAGCATCGGCACAGAGCTGCTCATCCTTGCTGAGAACCCACTGTGCAGTCTCTTCGTTTGTGATCAGGACATTGACGATCTTACCCTTAAGTGCACCGAGGATACAGTCTACTTTGCTGAGACCCTGGGCAACACCGATCCGGTATTTCTTATTTCGGATATCCTCAAGCGGGACAGCGGCTGTGCGCTGATCCAGTTCCTGATCGCAGATATTTCCGTTAATATCAATGAGATGTGTACAGATATCGCCGACTGCACCTCTGGCAGAAAGTTCATCCATCTTGTCCTGGCTGATGTAGCCGGTATGTACAAGTGCACTCTTAGGTCCGAAAGAACCCATAGTCACGAGTGCGATGTTGGCGTCACGCCCATACTGGAAAACTTTGCCCATGTTGTGATCCTCCTCCAGAAGATCACGCATTTTCCTGGAATCGAGAACTGCCGGCATCGGAAGGATAAAAGAAGAACTTCCGAGAGCGGTAGAAAAATTCTGGGCGATCTCTGTTGCAAAAACGTTCTTGTTCAGATTGCTGACACCACCGCAGAGCTGGACATTGATGATATCACGAAGATCATCTCTGCGGATCAGTGCCTTGGAACATTCGTAAACAGTGGCACCCCAGGAAAGGCCAATGATATCACCATCCTGAAGAATAGTATCAAGATACCTGGCTGCTTCCAGTCCAAGCCGGGAAAGGGATGCAATTCCCTCGGACATCGGAACGATCCGGACTTCTCCAGACCGAAATGCTCACGAAGATTTTTCTCCAGAGGAGTTTCGATGCTTAAGGGGTCTATTACCTGAACCTTGACAATACCATTCGATTTGGACTCGTTCAGGAGTTTGGAAATATATGGACGGGAAAGTCCAAGTTTCTTCGCGATCATTTCCTGACTGTAATCATTCTCGTAATAAAGTTTAGCCACTTTAACAAGCAGCTCAATTCGTTTGTAATCTGGCATAAGCTGTGTTCTCTTTCTTTTTCATAATATTTTCGATAGTTCTACTTACTGCGAGTATAACACAAATTGTTCTGTATCGCAATAAGGCTTTTGTCAATTTGTTGTCAAAATATTCGTTAAAAAGAAAACTATTGGCTGAAATGACGAACGAAAATGCAAGAAAAAAATGTTTATAATGCAAAATAGAAATAAAACAAATTATTAACGAGCAAAAAATGGATAAAACTCCCAAAAAGTGATTGACAATATCAAAATCGTATAGTAATATTCAATTATAAACAAACGATACAAGTGCAGTAACAAATGTTCATAGTAACAAATGTAAGAACAAAAGAAAATAGAAAATTCCGATTTTATTAGCGCGGAGGTTAAAGATGGAAGCTTATTTTATGGGGATAGACACCGGAACTCAGGCGTGCGGATTGGAATCAGCGATACCAGAGGAAAACTGATCTTTGAGAAGGAACAGAAATGGGAGACAGAATTTCCAAAGGTTGGATGGGCTGAACAGAATCCGTTGAACTGGTGGGAAGCTGTCAACGGAATTTTTGAACAGATTGCACACACATTGGATTCTGAGATCCGACAGAATATCAGAGCCTGTTGCGTATGTGCTACCTCTACCACTGCTATTCCGGTAGATCAGGAAGGCCGCCCGCTCATGAATGCCATGATGTGGATGGATGCCCGGTCAAGAAAAGAAATGCAGGAGATCAACGATACCGGTCATCCGGTACTTGATTACTGTGGCAAGGAGACATCCTTCGAATGGATGATTCCCAAAGCACTCTGGATCAAGAGACACAGGAAAGATATTTATGATGTCTGTTACAGGATCGTAGATCAGCTTGACTGGATGAATTATCAGTTATGCGGGGAGTGGTCAAGTTCAATCTGCAATACAACCTGCAAATGGAATTATGTTTCTTCCATGGGCGGTTATCAGAGAGATTTTTTTGAGCAGATCGGTTTTGAAGATTATGAAGAAAAACTGACCATGCGGGTCGACAAGATTGGGGATCCGGTAGGAACCATTCGCCCGGAACTCAGTGAGAAATATGGCTTTTCCAGAGAAATGCAGATCGTGCAGGGCGGCATTGACGCCCATATGGCAATGTTTGGTCTGGATGTCCTGAAGCCGGGCAAGCTTGGCGTTATCATGGGAACAAGTTTCGTACATCTGTGTCTTTCTGATGAGAAACCAGATATGAAAGGTATCTGGGGACCTTACGATGGAGCAGTCCTTGATAATATGTGGCTCCTTGAAGGCGGACAGATTTCTGCCTCCGGACTGGTAAACTGGTTCCGGCATAATTTCCACATTCCGGAAAAGGACGGCAATCCATATGGAAACCTTCTGGGAATTCCAGATGAGATTCCGATCGGTGCAGACGGAGTTACCGTACTCGATTTTTTCAGGGAAACCGTACACCATATAAGGATGCAATGGCAAAGGGCGTGATCTTCGGTCTGAACATCAAGCATACATGGAAACACATTTACCGGGCAGTTCTGGAATCTGTTTCCTACGGAACACAGAATATTATCCGAAACTTTGAAGAACAGGGATATCCGGTAGAATCCATTACAGCATGCGGAGGCGTAACCAAAGACCGCCGCTGGCTGCAGATGATCTCAGATGTTACCGGAAAACCGATCATTGTAAATGAAAATATACAGGCAGGTGTCCTTGGCTGCTGTGTTGTAGCGGCATCCAAAGGAAGATTCTACGATGATTTTCAGTCAGCAGCAGCCACATGATAAAACCGAAATTTATTGTGGAGCCGGATATGCAAAACCACGAAGAATATCAGCCATATTTCCATAAATACCTGGAATTATATGAAAACCTGAAAAATCTGATGCATCAATAAGCAGAGGCAAAGGAGGAGTACATAGTGCAGGAACGTGACAACATTCTGGAAATGCGAAAGATCGATAAGTTGTTTCCAGGAGTTAAGGCATTGGATGGAGTGGACTTTTCGGTAAGAAGAGGCGAAGTACACTGTCTGATCGGCGCCAATGGAGCCGGTAAATCTACATTGATGAAGATTCTTTCAGGAGCTTATGTAGAGGATGGCGGCGAGATCATTTTTGACGGTGAGAAACTCAAACCGCATGGAACACTGGAACGTAAGAAAAAAGGCATCTCCGTTATTTATCAGGAACTTTCTCTGGTAAATGAACTTACGGTAGGTGAAAACGTATATATCAACAATTACCCGAAGACAAAATTAGGAACTGTAGACTGGAAAGAGGTCTATAAGAAAACACAGGAAATTGCAGATGAGATGAACATGCAGATCGATGTCAAAGCCAAAGTCAGCAGCCTGAACATTGGCCAGAGGCAGATGACAGAGATCATGAAGCACTTGCCAGCAATGCGAAGCTGATCGTTATGGATGAGCCGTCTTCAACGCTTTCCAAACGAGAGTTTGAAACACTGCTTCAGCTGATCAAAGACCTGAAAGCCAAGGGTATCACCCTGATCTACATCTCACATCATCTGGAAGAACTGTTTATGGTCGGAGACCGTATCACGATTCTCCGCGACGGCAAGTTTGTGGCCTGTCGTAACGCATCAGAGATCAAACGAAGATCATCTGGTGGAATACATGACAGGAGCCAAAGTCAGCCAGAAAAACGAATATACAGAAGCAAAACCTCTGAATGATGAAAAAGTCCTCGAAGTAAAAGGGCTTACCAATCATAAAGTACGGAATATTCCTTCGATCTTCATAAAGGAGAAGTTCTCGGACTGTATGGTCTGGTTGGTGCGGGCAGAACAGAAGTTATCCGTTCGATTTTTGGAGCAGACCCATACGAAAAAGGAGAAATCAAGCTTCATGGCAGACCGGTACATTTCAGACATACCGGTGAGGCGATCGCAAACAAGATCGGTCTGATCCCGGAGAACCGCAAGACACAGGGACTTGTCCAGATCCTTCCTGTCTGGGAAAACATGACAATGGTTGCACTTGACAAGTGCAAGAAAAATGGAGTCATCAACTATGGCGTGATCCGCGAAACCTGTGAACTTTATAAGAAGAGTCTCAATGTAAAAACACCGTCGATCAATACGGTGATTCAGAACCTTTCCGGTGGAAATCAGCAGAAGGTCATCATTGCGAAATGGCTGTTCCGTGACTGTGATATTCTTCTGATCGATGAGCCGACACAGGGAATCGACGTTATGGTAAAAGAGGAGATCTACAAGATCATCCGTAACCTCGCAGACGAAGGTAAGAGTATGATCGTGGTTTCTTCAGAACTGGATGAACTGCTTCGAATCTGTGACAATATCATTGTAATGTTCGATGGCAAAGAAGTCATGACTTCATCAAAAGAAAACTTTAATCCAGACAAAATTTTATCAGTATCTGTTACGGGGAGGAACGAATCATGAGAAAAGAACCTATGAAGATCGGCGATCTGCTTAAAAAATATAACTTACTGGTACTGCTGATCGTATTTATCGTTATTGCTTCTATATTATCACCAAATTTCCTGACAGTCGGGAATGTACTGAACCTCTTGCAGCAGGCATCAATACCGGGAATCGTAGCCATTGGTATGACCCTTGTAATCATCATCTCCGGTATTGATCTGTCTGTTGGATCTGTTGCAGCGTTTGCAGGAATGATCAGTGCGATCCTTGTAAGTAAAAATGTTCCTATTATTATAGCTGTACTTGCAGGTGTGGTTCTCGGAGCGGCACTTGGTCTTGTTACAGGTATCCTTATCGCCAAATTCGGACTTCCGGATTTCATTGCTTCCCTTGCAATGATGGAGATTGCCCGAGGTGCTGCCCTTCTGACTACACAGGGTGTCCCTGTTTTCGGACTTTCAAATGATTTCAAATTCATCGGCGGCGGTTTTATCGGCAAAGTATCTGTCAGCGGTATCATCTGGATCATTCTGACGATCTTCTTTGCATTGCTTCTGAAATATACATCCTTTGGCCGAAGCCTGTTTGCAATCGGCGGAAACCGTGAGGCAGCAACACTTTCCGGTATCAAAACAACAAGAAACTATGCGATCACTTATGTTCTCTGTGCAGCCCTGGCAGCGTTTGCAGGTGTTCTTACCGCATCCTGGCTGGCAACAGGACAGCCGACAGCAGGTGATGGAATGGAACTGAATGCGATCGCAGCATCCGTAATCGGCGGCGCCAGCCTTTTCCGGTGGTATTGGTTCCTATTGGCTTGGAACATTTCGGCGGTGTATTCCTTCTGCAGATCATCACCAATATCTTTAACCTTGTAGGTCTTGCTTCTTTCTATCAGCAGATCGCCAAAGGTATCATTATCATCGCAGCTCTTCTTCTTAACAGAGCTATCGATGCAAAAAAATAACAGAATGATGAAGTACAAGGGGTGCTTATCATAATAAAAAAACTATATCATTTTAAAGGAGGATTTCAACATGAAAAGAAAAGGTTTCCTTGCAATTCTGACAGCAATGGCAATGATCGGGTCTATGGGAGTTTGCGTTTACGCGGCAGACGACGCTGCATCCACAGAAGATGTTCTGGCTGATTACACAGGAAAAGCAGATTACAAGATCGGCTTCTCACAGTGCACACTGGCTTCTCCGTTCTATGTAACCATGAAAGAAGTTGCAGAAGATTATGCAAAACAGCTTGGTGTTGATTTTGTCTGTGTAAGTGCGGATGATGATGTTACCAAACAGAACAACGATATCAACGACATGATCTCCAGTGGAATCGATGCGCTGATCCTGAATCCGATCAATGCAGAAGGTGTTGCTCCGGCAATCGAAGCCTGCCAGAAAGCAGACATTCCGGTTATCACCGTTGACCGTAATGTAAATGATGGAAACACCGCTTATGTAGGCCGTGACAACGAAGAGATGGGAAGACTCGTAGGAGAAGCTCTTGTAGAAGAACTCGGCGGTAAGGACAAGGCAGAAGGCAAGATCCTTGAGATTCAGGGAACAGCCGGTGATACCGTTATGATGGCAAGACGTGACGGCTTCGAAGCTGCGATCGCAGAAGCTCCTGGCCTTGAAGTAATCCAGTCCGCATACTGCGATTACACAAGAAGCAAAGCTGTTACAGCTGCACAGGACTTACTTCAGAGTAATGACGGCATCGTTGCTGTTTACGGACATAATGATGATATGTCCCTTGGAGCAGCTCAGGTTCTCGAAGAAAAAGGAATCGAAGGCGTTAAGGTAACAGGTGTAGACGGACTTATGGAAGCTGTTATGGCTATCCAGGATGGTAAATATTCCATCACAACCATGAATGACCCAGGTTCTCTGCTGAAAGTTGCTATGAACACAACTCTCAAAGTTCTGAATGGGGAAGATTATGACGAATTTGTAGATGCAGGTACTGGCGTTATTGACAGCAGCAATGTAGCCGATTATGTAGACGACAGCCTTGCTTTCGCAGCAATGAAATAATAGAAAATTTTGCAGGAAAAGGCTGGTCATGGATTTGACCGGCCTTTTTTGACCAGATTTTCTTTTATTAATAAATGTTATACACAGTAGGAGGAAGAACATGTACCGATTAATCAAACTGACAGAGGCAAATGACTTAAGAGACTTTATGAACCTTGCATGCAAATGCAGGAGTGATGTAGGTGTGCATACGGATTATAACCAGATCGCAGATGCGAAGTCAATTCTTGGCCTGATGGCACTGGACTACGATCAGCCAGTCAAAGTAGTTACTGAAGATGAGGATTTTTTGAAGAAGTTGGACAAATGGCAGTTGACATGTAAGAACCTTTGTGCTAAGATAAGCACAGAAGTTACAAATGATATAAATGCAGGAACATTTGTAAACTAATGCAAAAGGTGAATACAAAATTGCCTGCTTTTGTAAGGCAGGAAGGAGGATCTATGGAACAGAAGAATCTGACCAGATCATCCGGGAGACAGTAGCCAGATATATGAACCGATCCCTGATCGTTGCAGGAAACTGGAAGATGAATATGACGGTCAGAGAAGGCATGGAATTTCTGGAGAAACTGGGACCGGTCGACGGTAAGGTAATGATCTTTCCGCCGTATACAACCCTGGCAGTTCTTGCAGGAGAGTTCCGTAAGAGAGGGATTATCTATGGACCGCAGAATTTCCACTATAAGGAAAGCGGGGCATATACAGGAGAGATTTCTCTTCCTATGATTAAAGAACTCGGCTGTGACTGTCTGCTGGTGGGACATTCCGAACGCCGCAGCTACTACAACGAAACGGATGAAGAGATTCAGAAGAAAATACAGGCGGCACTCAAAGAAGGATTTTCCGTAATGCTCTGCATCGGTGAAAATCTGGAAGAGAGAAAGAGCGGACAGTGGAAGAATGTATTAAGAAAACAGCTTGAGAAAGACCTGGAGGGACTTCGGCAGACAGGATTCCATACATACAGATCGCATATGAACCGATCTGGGCGATCGGAACCGGTGTAAGTGCTTCTACGGAAGAAATCACAGAAACACACAGATATCTTAAGGCAGTTCTTTCGGAACTCACCGGAAGCGATATCCCGCTTCTGTATGGTGGAAGTGTCAATGAGAAGAATGCCGCAGACATTGGAAGCTGCCCGGGATAGATGGATTCCTGATCGGAGGAGCCAGCCTGAAACCGGAGAAATTCCGAAAGATCATCGAAGTAAGTAAACGAGAGTAAGACCCTTGCAGAAGGGAGTTTACCATATACAAGCAATTACAAATGGAAAGTGAGGAATAAGCTATGGAGATGGAACAGTTAGTCAGTAAGATTACGACGGAGATTCTGAAAACTATGCAGAATCAGGGCGGAGTCAGTGCATCCTTTAATACAGCCGGAAGCGTAGCCGGAATGATCGACCACACACTGCTGAAACAGAATGCAAGTGAAGAACAGATCAAAAAATTATGCCAGGAGGCAAAGGAATATCATTTTTGTTCTGTGTGCGTAAACCCATGTTATGTTCCATTATGCTATGAGGAGCTTCGTGGAAGCGGGGTAAAAGTGTGTACAGTAATCGGTTTTCCTCTGGGAGCAACTACCACAAAATCCAAAATTTTTGAAGCAAACGAAGCAATAGAAAACGGTGCCAATGAAGTAGATATGGTAGTAAATGTCGGCAAGATCAAATCTGGAACTGGCAGTTCGTAAAGAAAGATATCGCTGATCTTGTAACTGCCGTTCATGGAAGAGCCATCGTCAAAGTTATCATCGAAACCTGCCTTCTGACAGACGAAGAAAAAGTTCAGGTTTGCCAGATCGCCAAAGAAGCCGGTGCAGACTTTGTTAAGACATCTACAGGATTCTCCACAGGTGGAGCAACTGTTGAGGACGTTGCACTGATGAGAAAGACTGTAGGACCGGATATGGGAGTGAAAGCATCCGGCGGTGTCAGAGGACCGGAAGATGCAAAGGCAATGATCGCAGCCGGTGCAAACAGACTGGGAACAAGTGCCGGAGTTGCAATTGCAAAAGGTGAGACAAGCAAAAGTACATACTAATAAGTATAAGTAAGAAAAGGAGATGGCATATAAATGGCACAGAAAATGAGAGCGGTTCGTTTATTTGCTCCAAAAGATATCAGATGTGTGGAGGTAGACGTTCCTCATATTGAGAAAGATACACAGGTACTGATCAAAGTAAAAAGCTGCGGTGTTTGCGGATCTGATATTCCGCGGGTAATGGTAAAAGGAACTTACCATTTCCGACAACGATCGGACATGAATTTGCAGGCCAGATTGTAGACTGCGGCGATAAAGTAAAGAATAACCTGACAGTAGGTGACAGAGTTTCCGTTATGCCTCTGATCCCGTGCGGCGAATGCCAGTACTGTAAAGTTGGACAGTCTCACCTCTGCGATCACTATGATTACTATGGATCAAGAAGAGATGGTGCCATGGCAGAATATGTAGTTGTAGAATCTCAAACTGCCTGAAATTACCGGACAACGTAGATTATGAGAAGGTTCCTTCACAGACCCTGTATCTGTTGGTCTCCACGCAGTTCGTAAATGCCGTATGGAAGCTGGCAAGACAGCAGCAGTTTTCGGACTTGGCGCAATCGGATTTATCTGTGTTCAGTGGCTCCGTGCACTTGGCTGCACAAAGGTTATCGCAGTAGATGTTGCAGACGATAACTTGCACTTGCAAAACGTCTTGGCGCAACAGCTGGCGTAAACGGAATGAAGACAGACGCTGTGGCAGCGATCAAAGAACTGACAGGCGGTGAAGGCGTAGATATCGCAATTGAATTTGCCGGAAACAAGATCACACACGTTCAGGCGGTAGCATCCTGCAAGAAGAACGGTGAAGTTGTATACGGCGGTATTACATACGACGACGTAACTTATCCAAACAAAGTAATCCAGGCTATCCTTCGTGGTGAGCTTACCATCCACGGAAGCTGGAACTCTTCTATCAACCACTGCCGATCAACGAGTGGAAGAGCGGACTTGAATTCATGAGCACAGGTCAGATGAATGTAAATCCACTGATCACACATCGTGTTCGTCTGGAGGACTGCAAAGAAGTATTTGAAATGATGTTCAACAGAACAGAAGTGTTCACAAAAGTATTATTCAAACCGGAAATGTAAGAGAGATTAGGAGGAGATCATCATGACACAGGAAGCATTAGGAATGGTAGAAACCAGAGGACTTACAGCAGCGATCGAGCAGCAGACCAGATGTGTAAAGCAGCTAACGTTGCACTTGTCGGAACAGAAAAAATCGGATCCGGACTGGTAACAGTTATGGTTCGTGGAGATGTAGGAGCTGTTAAATCAGCCGTAGAGAGCGGAAGCGCAGCTGCATCCAGACTTGGTGAGTTAGTAGCAACTCACGTAATCCCAAGGCCGCACACTGACGTAGAAAAAATTCTTCCTACTGTAAAATAATCAAATAAAGAAAGACCGCGATACATGAGCGGCCGCTACGTCAAGCAGTTTTAAATGCCTCTGCCTGGATATTCCGGACAGAGGCGTTTTTAACAGAATAAAGAAAGGAGAAAACGATCCATGGATGAGATCATGATCAAAAACATAGTCAGAGAAGTTCTGATGAAAACAAATCTGGATATTTCCTGTAAGAGTGACCAGGGTGTATTTGAGGACGTAAACGATGCAATCGATGCCGCATACATCGCACAGAGAGACTGGTACATGAATTACAAAGTAGAAGACAGACGCCGCATTATCGAGGCAATCCGTGTTGTGGCAAGAGAAAATGCCCCGATGTTCGCAAAAATGATCCACGAAGAGACCGGTATGGGACGTTATGAGGATAAGATCACCAAGAACCTTGCCGTTATCGACAAGACACCGGGTGTGGAATGTCTTGTAACAGATGCGATTTCCGGTGATTCCGGTCTTATGATCGAAGAACAGGCTCCGTTTGGCGTTATCGGTGCAATCACACCGTCTACAAATCCGACAGAAACCATCATCAATAACACCATCAGCATGATCGGCGGCGGAAATGCTGTTGTATTCAACGTACATCCGGGCGCAAAGAAAGTCTGCGCTGTCTGCCTGCAGATCCTGCACAAAACAATCGTAGAGAACGGAGGTCCTGCAAACCTCATCACCATGCAGAGAAAGCCGGATATGGAAGCAGTCAACAAACTGACTGCCAGCCCGAAGATCCGTCTGATGGTTGGTACCGGAGGCATGGGAATGGTAAACGCGCTTCTTAAATCCGGCAAAAAGACCATCGGTGCAGGAGCCGGAAATCCTCCGGTTGTAGTAGATGACACTGCTGATCTTGACAAAGCAGCATCTGAGATTTACAGAGGGGCATCCTTTGATAATAACCTTCTGTGTCTGGCAGAAAAAGAAACCTTCGTTATGGACAATGTGGCAGATGAGCTGATCCGCAAGATGTGTGCCTGCGGTGCACACCTGATCACTCCGCAGGAGACGGAGCAGCTTCTCAAAGTTGTTTTCCTGGAAAAAGACGGCAAATATTCCGTAAACAAGAAATGGGTCGGCAAGGACGCTTCTCTGATTCTTGAAAGCATCGGAATCAAAGATGCAGACACCAGGCTGGTTCTCTGTGAAGTACCGCATGATCATCCATTTGTACTTGTAGAACAGCTGATGCCGATCATGCCGATCGTCCGCTGCAAGACTTTTGAGGACTGTGTAAAATATGCTGTAGTTGCAGAAAACGGAAACCGCCACACAGCATCCATGTTCTCCAAGAACGTAGACCATATGACAAGATTTGCAAAAGAAATCGAAACAACCATCTTTACCAAAAATGCAACAACGCTTGTCGGTGTCGGAATCGGCGGTGAAGGTCATACGACTATGACAATTGCAGGACCAACCGGTGAAGGCCTGACCTGTGCAAGAAGCTTCACCAGAAGAAGACGCTGCATGCTGGCAGATGGCGGACTCCGCGTTATTTAAATTGGTCTTACCAAAAAACAAAATCACCCATTGACAAACGGAAAACGTGCGGATATAATGAACTACAGAATAAATAAGAAACACGTTGACGAGAAGAGTAAACTGTGGAAGGCTCCAGAGAGGAATATATTTGCTGAGAGTATTTCAGCTGGAAGCAGTCGAAGACCATCTCCGAGTGGCCTAATCCGGTCCGGTGATTCCGTTATCATCTTATAAGAGTGGCTGAGACTGCCGTATGACAGTTACAGCAAGCAGGGTGGAACCGCGAGTATCGTATGCTATGATCATATTCGTCCCTTACAGTGCAGAGATGTATTGTAAGGGACTTTTTTTATTTATCAAATGAATCAGAAGTCAGCTCGTCCCTGTGGAAAAAACTTACAGATTTATTCAAACACAAAAGGAGTTCAAAACTATGATTATCACACTGAAAGACGGATCCAAAAAAGAATATTCCGAAGCAAAATCCATAATTGACATCGCTTATGACATCAGCGAAGGACTGGCACGCGCAGCATGTGCAGGAGAAGTAAACGGAGAGGTTGTAGACCTCCGTACAGTTCTTGACAGCGACTGCGAACTGAACATTCTGACAGCTAAGGACGAGAAGGGACTTGCTGTTCTTCGTCATACAGCTTCCCATGTACTTGCACAGGCAGTACAGAACTTATATCCGGAAGCCAAAGTTGCCATCGGACCTTCTATTGATACAGGATTTTATTATGATTTCGATCACGAGCCATTCTCCCGTGAGGACCTTGATACGATCGAAAAAGAAATGAAGAAGATCATCAAAAAAGGCGCAAAGATCGAACGTTTCACCAAATCCAGAGAAGATGCGATCGCATACTTCAAAGAGAAAAACGAACCTTACAAAGTAGAACTGATCGAAGACCTTCCGGAAGATGCAGAAATCTCCTTCTATTCACAGGGAGACTGGACAGACCTCTGTGCAGGACCGCACTTGATGAGCGTAAAACCTGTCAAAGCATTCAAACTTCTTTCTTCTTCCAGCGCATACTGGAGAGGCAGCGAGAAAAACGCTATGCTGACACGTATCTATGGAACAGCATACGCTACAAAGGATGAGCTCAAAGAACATCTGGAGCAGATGGAAGAAGCAAAGAAACGTGACCACAACAAACTTGGTCGTGAGATGAAGATCTTCACAACTGTAGATGTGATCGGTCAGGGACTTCCGCTTATCATGCCAAACGGTGTTATCATGATGCAGGAACTGCAGAGATGGATTGAAGATGAGGAGACAAAACGTGGCTATGTAAGAACCAAGACTCCTCTGATGGCAAAGAGCGATCTCTACAAGATCTCCGGACACTGGGATCATTACAAAGACGGAATGTTCGTTCTCGGTGATGAAGAGACAGACAAAGAAGTATTTGCACTTCGTCCGATGACCTGCCCGTTCCAGTACTATGTATACAAAGCAGAACAGCACAGCTACCGTGATCTGCCGCTGCGTTACGGCGAGACATCCACACTGTTCCGTAACGAGGATTCCGGTGAGATGCACGGCCTGACACGAGTTCGTCAGTTTACAATCTCTGAGGGACATCTGATCGTAAGACCAGACCAGATGGTAAAAGAATTCAAAGACTGTATCGCACTTGCACAGTACTGCCTGCAGGTACTTGGAGTTGAGGAGGATGTAACCTACATCTGTCCAAATGGGATCCGAACAACAGAGAAAAATACATCGGTGATCCGGAAGTATGGAATGAGACAGAAGAAGATATTCGTCAGATGCTCGAAGAACTGAACATCCCATTCACAGAGGATGTCGGAGAAGCAGCTTTCTACGGACCAAAAGTCGACATCAATGCAAAGAACGTATATGGAAAAGAAGATACCATGATCACAATCCAGTGGGATGCACTTCTTGCTGAACAGTTTGATATGTACTACATCGACGAAAACGGTGACAAAAAACGTCCGTGTATCATTCATCGTACATCCATGGGATGCTATGAAAGAACACTTGCATGGCTGATCGAAAAATACGCAGGAATGTTCCCGACATGGCTGTGTCCGGAGCAGGTTCGTGTGATCCCGATTTCCGAGAAATTCAACGCTTATGCTGACAAAGTAGAAGCACAGATGAAAGAAGAAGGAATCCGCTGCTCCGTTGACAGACGTTCTGAGAAGATGGGATACAAGATCCGTGAAGCTCGTCTTGAGAGAGTTCCATACATGCTCGTTGTTGGTGCAAAAGAAGAGGAAGAGGGCAAAGTTTCCGTAAGAAGCCGTTACCTTGGCGATGAAGGAATGAAAGACCTCGGAGATTTCATGAGCGCGATCAAAGAAGAGATCAAGAACAAAACGATCCGCAAGATCGAAGTTCAGGAAGAGAAAAATAATAAATAACAAATGTTTTATCGAAAGAGAGGATGCGAAGTCCTCTCTTTCTTTTTGTTTTTTCTACGAAAATTTCATTATGATGCAAAAACGTTTCTATTCTGTCGATAAGGCACGAGAAGTTCTGTGAATCTGTCTCCCTGTTTTGACAAAATCTGCGCCCTTTGTCCACTATAATTAGCTCACTTACCAAAGTGAAGGATTTATACAGGTTCAGAGGGCTTTTTTCTTTGGGGAGGTTTGGATTTATGTATCAGGAGATCTACATAGACGTTGTGTTTGCGGCAAATCTTTTGATGGATTATCTTCTCCTCCGTCTGGTGGGATGGTTCCTGCGGTGTCGTGCGGGGCGCAGACGATGCTTTGCGGCGGCTGCTCTGGGCGCATTTGGTTCCTGCCTGATCCTCTGTATTCCTTCGGAAAACACTCCTGTACTGACAGTGGCACTCCATGGATTCTGTGCACTGGTGATGCTTCGGATCGGGCTTAAGATCCAGAAGGGAGCATTGCTCCTCAAAGCATTTCTGATGTTGTACCTGACTGCGTTCTTATGTGGTGGATTCTGGGAAGCTGTTTCAAGAGAGAGAACACTTACGATCAAAGTTTTTCTGTTATGCGTGTTTGTGGTGTACACAGGCAGCAGTGCATTTCTTTTTGCAGCGGACTCGATCCGGGCGGGCAGACGGAATATTTATCCGGTGACGTTTGGCTATCAGGGCAGAGTGCAGTCGGCTTACGGACTTTATGACAGTGGAAACCTGCTGGAAGATCCAATAAGCGGCAAGCCGGTATCGATCATGGAGGCAGAACTTCTTGCGAAGATTTTGCCGAAGGAACATGCAGAGGCACTGAAGAACCTCAATGGAGATCCGGAGAACCTGAAAAGCACAGAGATCGCAGGTCTGAAACCACACTATCTGTTACTTAAGACAGTGGGAAAAGACCCACAGACATTTCTTGCTGTGAGATTAGACGATCTGTGCATCCATACTCCCGGAGATGTGATTCATATAGCAGAACCGGTTTTTGCTCTGACATTTGAATCCTCCGCTTTGGGCAAGGAATATAAGCTATTGTTGAATTCCAGATTATTGCGTTAGGAGGGGCAGATTATGACAAGATCAGCAGCAGGCGTGGATTATAATCCGTTTCAGTTTTTTCAGAGACTGGTACTTACGAGACCGAGAGAAGTTTATTATATCGGAGGCAGCGATGTCCTCCCGGCACCATTGGAACCGAGGAGAGAAGCATATGTGATCAGCAAGCTGGATACAGATCAGCACCAGGAAGCCAAGGCAATCCTGATTGAACATAATTTAAGGCTGGTTGTCTATATCGCCAAGAAATTTGATAACACAGGAGTAGGTGTGGAGGATCTGATCTCGATCGGTACCATAGGTCTTATCAAAGCAATCAATACGTTTAATCCGGTCAAAAATATCAAACTTGCAACCTATGCTTCCAGATGTATTGAGAATGAGATTCTGATGTACCTTCGCAGGAACAGCAAGACCAGGATGGAAGTTTCCATTGATGAGCCGCTGAATGTGGACTGGGATGGAAATGAACTTCTTCTTTCGGATATTCTGGGAACAGACGATGATGTGATCTCACGCAGGATGGAGGATGAAGTGGAGATCAAACTTCTCGGAAAGGCGATCAACAAGCTTTCTCCGCGGGAGCAGATGATCATCAAACTGCGTTTTGGCCTCAACAATGCAGAAGGCAAGGAAAAGACCCAGAAAGAAGTTGCAGATCTTCTTGGGATCTCCCAGTCCTACATTTCCAGACTTGAGAAACGGATCATGAAGAGGCTGAAGAAAGAGATCGTAAAATATGAATAAAGATGCAATACACACAGTTACTGTGAACGAAGCGGACAGTAACAGATTCTGTTTATAAGAGAGCGCACCCGGGCATATACATAAAGAGAATATGCAAAAGGGTGTGTTCTTTTTGAAAAAATGTGTAATGGAACTGATAATGGCGTGCTTTTTGCTGATATGTTTTTATTTTCTGTCCAGACAGGCTGCGACGGTGTCTGTCTGGATGAATTCCGAAGAGGCAGAACAGAAAGGGAATGTAATCGTACTGGATCCTGGACATGGCGGAAGTGACCCTGGCATGATCGGTATAGACGGACTGGAAGAAAAAGGAATCAACCTGTCAGTGAGCCTTCTTCTCAGGGAAAAACTGGAAGAAAAAGGTTATACAGTTGTTCTGACAAGAGAATCGGATCAGGGACTCTACGATGATTCAGCCCAGAACAAAAAAGCCCAAGATATGCAGAGAAGGATCGCACTGATTGATGAAACTGCACCTGTGCTGACTGTGAGTATCCACCAGAACAGCTACCATGATCCCAGCGTAAAGGGACCGCAGGTCTTTTATTATGAAACGTCCGGTGAAGGGAAAGAACTGGCAGCAGATCTGCAGGAAAGTCTGAATACGACACTTGAAGTTGAACGGCCACGGGAGATCAAAGGAAATACGAGCTACTATCTCCTCAAAAGAAGCAAAGGAGTACTGGTGATCGCAGAGTGCGGATTCCTGACCAATCCAGATGAAGCAGATCTTCTCCAGACAGAAGAATATCAGGAGAAGGTAGCGGACGCACTGACAGATGGAATTGTGACATATTTGCGAAAAGTATAAAACTTTTTTGCTATTGATTTCGTATTCTGTTATACTGACTAGAGGATCGTAAGAAAAGTAAGTGCAGGATAAAATACAGGAATTATGATACAGAAAGTACGATCCCGGAGGAATAGGATATGTTAGGAATTATTTACTGTCTGCTGGCAATATTGATCGGAAAAGAAGTGGCAGGCATGTTTTTCGTCTCTGAAAACAGGAATAAGAGTACCCGTACAAATCAGTTCTGGATTCTGGCTTCCGGAGCCTGGGAACCGGACTTTTGATCTTTGGATGGATCACTTATATGATTTCCTGGGCGGCAAGCGCACTTGGAGCGGAGAAACCACTTATTTATGGAAATTTGGCAGTGATGGCAGGAGCGGCTGTTTTTCTGGCCCTTCTGTACGGCAGACGTTATCGAAAAGAGAATTCGATTCTGTCAGAATATGAACAGGCTCTGATCCACGATAAGAAACAATTCCGGAAGGAACTGATTTTGCTTGTGATCCTTGCTGTATTTCTTACATGGATCATGTTCTATGTTTTTTACATAAAAGACGGTGTCCTTTATTCCGGCTATACGGTTTATGGAGACTATGCACCGCATACAGCGATGATGAGGTCCTTCTCTCTTGGAAACAATTTTCCAACGCAGTATCCACATTTTGGCGGTCAGGATGTAAAATATCATTTTATGTTTCAGTTTCTTGTAGGAAATCTGGAATTCCTTGGACTGCGGCTGGATTTTGCCTATAATATCGTCAGTATTCTGGCATTACTGGCATTTCTGATGATGCTTTATAATCTGGCACTGCGGATTACCGGAAGTTTTGCAGCTTCTGTAATGACGATCGTTTTTTTCTTCTTTCGAAGTGCACTGACGTTCTTTCATTTTGTGCTGGAGCATCTTCAGGCAGGGGATCTTATGGAAACGTTCAGGAATAATATGAACTTTATCGGTTATACGCCAAATGAAAACTGGGGACTCTGGAATTTTAATGTTTATCTGAATCAGAGACACCTGGCATTTGGACTTCTGATCGTTACACTGGCTCTGTGGATGTTTCTGGAATGGGTGGACGCAGGCTGTGCACATGAGGAGAAAGGCTGGAACTGGCTGACCGGAAGAATATTCAGCAGGGAGGCATGGAAAAGCCGTAACCTCGAAAATGCATTAATGGCAGGTATGATGCTGGGGCTGACTTCTTTCTGGAATGGAGCGGCTGTGATCGGAGGACTTCTGATCCTGTTTGGATTTGCGGCGTTCTCCGACGGAAAGCTTGATTATCTTGTGACTGCCATAGCAGCAGTTGTTTTTGCAGAGCTTCAGGCGAAAGTTTTTATCTGGGGCGATGCGGTAAGTACTTCGTTTTACTGGGGATTTCTGGCAGAGGACAAATCACTGCACGGGGTACTGTGGTTCCTTTTGCAGATGAGCGGAGTTTTTTTTCTTGGCGCACTGGTACTTCTGTATTTCCTGAAAGACCGCAGACAGAGAGTGCTTCTGACAAGTTTTCTCTTTCCGTTGATTTTCGCATTTTGTATTTCGCTGACACCGGATATTGCGGTAAACCAGAAATATATTATGATCTCCTACGCATTTGTGGCAATGTTCTGGGGATGGCATTTGTGAAACTGTTCCAGAAGGGGATCTGGCGGAAACTGGCAGCAGTTGTACTCGCCATCTGCCTGACGATCACCGGTATCTATGATTTTGTGATCATTGTCAGGGACAATGGCCCGGGAAGAAGGGTGTCGGTAAATCTGAACAGTGCACTGACAGACTGGCTGGCAGAGAATCTGACGAGTGAAGATCTGATCCTGACACCGGAATACAGCATCAATGAGGTGACAATGGCGGGTGTCATGATGTATATGGGATGGCCGTATTATGCATGGTCAGCGGGTTATGACACATACAGACGCGCGGACATCGCAAAAACAATTTACAGTTCAACTGATGAAAATACTGTGAAAAAACTTGTAAAGCAGGAGAAAATCACCTATATTTTATTCGAAGATGGAATGACGTTTGAAGAAACGGAATGCAGAGAAGATACGATTGCAGAGGCATTTCGTCTTGTATACCAGTCAGAGGATGGGAGAATAAGAATTTATGAAACCTGAAATGATTAAAAAAACAATAATAAGAGTCATACCGGCAGCCTTTCTTGTGGCGCTGTCTGCGTTCCTTCTCAAAGGAGATGTGTGGACATTCTGGACCTGGTATCTGCTTGCAGGAGTACTGGGGATTGTGGGAATGGCGGTTACAGGACGGCTGTTCCGGGGATTTGCGGATAAGGGATGGATGTTTTCAAAGGTTGTTTCCATCACGATCACAGGATTCCTGACATGGTTTCTGGTATCCGTCAGAATACTGAAATTCACGACTGTTACCTGTGTGGGAATTACGGCGGCATTTGGCGTTGCCTGCATTTTTCTGTATGAAAGACAGCGGAGACAGGGATATGACTGCCTGCCGATCGAAAATCTGGATCTTGTTTATGCAGAGGAGATTCTGTTTTTTGCCGTATTTCTTCTGTGGACCTATCTGGCAGGATTTCATCCGGCAGCACACGGGACAGAGAAATTTATGGACTATGGTTTCATGGAAGCATGATGCGAAGCAAGACACTTCCGGCAACCGATCTCTGGTATTCCCAGGGCAAGATCAACTATTATTATGGCGGTCAGTATTTCGCCGTATTTCTGACGAAGCTTTCCGGAACGAAAGTAGAACTCACATACAATCTGATGCGTACTTTTGTGGCAGCGTTTGCTTTTGTACTTCCGTTTTCGCTGGTACACCAGATGACTCTGGACATGCAGGGCAGAGTTTCAGGATGGAAGAAGAATCTTCCGTCCATCACAGGCTTCCTTGCAGGTCTGGCAGTTTCCATTGCAGGAAATATGCATTATGTTGTCTATGCACAGATTATTCCGCTGATCCAGAAATTAAAGGGCGAGGAAGTGAGCAGCTACTGGTTTCCGGATGCGACACGCTATATTGGATTTAATCCGGATGTGCCGGATAAGACGATCCATGAATTTCCGTGCTATTCATTTGTATTAGGAGATCTCCATGCACATGTGGTAAATATTATGTTTGTCCTGCTTCTTCTGGGACTTCTGTATGCATGGATGAAGAAAGTACGGAATACGACACCGTCTATGGAAAAACAGGGCCGGAAGAAATTCTGGATGAAGCAGCTTCTGATGCCGCAGATCCTTGCAGCGGCAATGCTCCTTGGAATGTTCCACTGGACAAACTACTGGGATTTCGTTATCTATTATGTTGTGACCGGCGGAACGGTTCTGTTTATGAATATTATCTGCCTTAAGGGTGATATCAGGCGGATCGCTGCAGTGACAGCAGCACAGGCAGTCGAGATCTTTGCCATTGCGACAGTGATCATCCTGCCGTTTACTTTACAGTTTACAACAATGGTGCAGGGCGTGAGACTGGCACAGAATCACTCCCTTCCACACCAGCTTCTGATCCTGTGGGGACTTCCGACAGTTCTGACGCTTGTATTTGTAATTTCGCTGATCGTGGAGAAACTCAAAGGACTGGAGCATAAATCTCTGTATCGGCTGATGAAAGCAGTCCGCACGCCGGACCTGTTTGCGGTAATTATGGGACTGTGTGCGATCGGACTTGTGGCGATCCCGGAACTGGTTTATGTCCGTGATATTTATGAGAACAGAAATGCCCGTGCGAACACCATGTTCAAGCTGACTTATCAGGCGTATATCATGTTTGGAATGACGATGGCATATGTGATCTTCCGCCTGCTGATCGTGAACCGCAAAAAGATTCTCAAAGCGATCGCAGCGATCGGGCTGGTTCTTCTTCTGTGGACCTGCGGATATTTTGGAAGAAGCGTAAATTCCTGGTTTGGACAGGTTTTGGATCCATCCCAGTATAAAGGACTGAATGCGACGGCTTTCCTGGAGACAGATTATGTTGAGGATGTCGGTGCGATCAAATGGCTCAAAGAAAACATCGAAGGTTCCCCGGTAGTGCTGGAGCAAACGGCGACAGCTATTCTGAATACGAACGAGTTTCCGCTATGACCGGTCTTCCGACAGTCATGGGATGGTATGTACATGAATGGCTGTGGCGAAATGACGTAGCTGACCTGAATGAGAAATCCAGCGAAATCGAGACTATCTACACTTCGACAGACACTGCGAGAGTTCAGGAGCTGATTGAGAAATATGATATTTCCTATATCTTTGTAGGCTCCTGTGAGAGAGAAAAATATGGCGAGAACCTTAATAATGCAGGGCTGGAAAGCCTTGGTGAGATCGTATATCAGGATCCGGATTATGAGACCTATATTGTGAAGATTGAGAAATAACCCTATAAATCAGATGATTATGCGTCAAAATCGCCTGTTGTACATTTCACAGAAATCTACTATAATAGAGCACATGAGAAAATCATGGAAAAATCTACATCCTTCAGTAAAACTGAACGGAGTGGACAGTAACGAAACAGAATGAGAGGACATACAGAAATGAAAGCGGAAGTTGTGGCAATGGATGCAGAGCATCTGGATATGGAAGCCATACAAAAAGCAGGAAAGATATTAAAGGAGGGCGGTCTTGTCGCTTTTCCTACGGAAACAGTTTACGGACTTGGCGGCAACGCCCTGGATCCGAAAGCATCCATGAAGATTTATGCGGCGAAGGGCAGACCTTCCGATAATCCGCTGATCGTGCATATCGCAGACATCGACGATCTGGCAAAAATCACGACAGAGATTCCTAAGGCGCACGTATCCTTGCAGAGAAATACTGGCCGGGACCGCTGACCATGATCCTGCCAAAAGCAGATATTGTGCCGAAGGAGACTACGGGAGGGCTTGATAGTGTGGCAGTACGTTTCCCGAGCGACCGTATTGCACAGGAACTGATTAAAGCTGCCGGTGGTTTTGTGGCAGCACCGAGCGCGAATACTTCAGGCAGACCGAGTCCTACGATGGCAGAGCATGTCGAGGAGGACCTGGGTGATGCGATTGAGATGATTATTGACGGGGGACAGGTCGGTATCGGTCTGGAATCTACGATCGTTGATTTTACCGAGGATGCACCGGTAGTCTTAAGACCTGGATATATTTCGCTTGAGATGCTTAAGGATACACTGGGGGATGTCCGTATGGACAGAGGTCTTCTGATCACTGACAGCAGTGTACATCCGAAAGCACCCGGAATGAAGTATCGGCATTATGCGCCGAAGGCAGATCTGTCCATTGTAGAAGGACCGCAGGATGAGGTGATCGCCTGCATCAACCGTCTGACCCGTGAAGCGGCATCAACCGGGCTGAAGACAGGAATTATCGCGACAGACGAGACGAAAGATCAGTACGCAGACGGACTGGTTTTAAGCATAGGCAGCAGAGAAGAAGAAGAGACGATTGCACACCATCTTTATGGGGTACTGAGAGATTTTGATGAGGCGCAGGTCAATGTGATCTATTCAGAAGCTTTCTATACACCAAGGATGGGTCAGGCAATCATGAACCGGCTTCTCAAGGCGGCCGGACACAAAATTATCAAGACACAGGAGGAAGAGAAATGATAGCATTAGGATGTGACCATGGCGGTTACGAACTGAAACAGGAGATCATCAAATATCTGGAGGAGCATAATCTGGAATATACAGATTTCGGATGTGACAGCCTGGAATCTACAGATTATCCAATCTATGCAAAGCGAGTGGCAATCGCTGTCCAGAGTGGTGACTGTGATAAGGGAATCCTTATCTGTGGAACCGGAATCGGTATTTCCATCACAGCAAATAAATTCAAGGGAATCCGTGCAGCACTGTGTTCTGACTGCTTCAGTGCAGAGGCAACAAGACTTCACAATAATGCAAACATCCTTGCAATGGGTGGAAGAGTTGTAGGCCCGGGACTTGCGGTCAAGATCGTAGATACTTTCCTGAACACTCCGTTTTCTGAGGAGGAACGTCATATCCGCAGGATCAAACAGATGGAAGAAGATACAGATATCGTGGATGTGAATCCGGAAGTATAAATCGCGATCATAAAATATACAAAAAATTACTGCCGGCTTTCTGGAATATCAGGAAGCGGTAAAATTTGGCTATTGTCAGCAATAACAATTTGCGGGGGAGGTTTTTACAGAAGATGTATAATCAAAAAAGAAAAGACTATATTTCCTGGGATGAATATTTTATGGGTGTGGCAATGCTTTCAGGCATGCGGTCGAAGGATCCGAATTCTCAGGTGGGCGCCTGCATCGTAAGTGAGGATAACAAGATTCTTTCGATGGGTTATAATGGATTTCCGAAGGGCTGTTCTGATGATGAGTTTCCGTGGGCAAGGGAAGGTGAACCACTGGATACGAAGTATCTGTATGTTACGCACAGCGAATTGAATGCGATTCTGAATTACAGAGGCGGAAGCCTGGAAGGGGCGAAACTTTACGTTTCCCTGTTCCCGTGTAATGAATGTGCCAAGGCAATCATTCAGTCCGGTATCAAGACGATCGTTTATGACTGTGACAAATACGAGAATACGCCATCTGTGATCGCGTCCAAGCGAATGCTGGATGCGGCAGGAGTACGTTACTATAAATACAAACGGACAGGCAGAGAGATCAATCTGACTGTCTGAACAGGAGAAAATTTTGAAGGAAGAAAAAGAGAGCATACAGGCTAAGTCCGGAAGCAGAACTTCCCTGCCCGGATATATTATAAGTGTTTTACTGCTGGTGGCATCACCGGTAGTTATGTTTTGTGCTGTGCAGATGATCACCTGGCTGAGCGGTCAGAAACAACTGGGACATATAATGTTCAGAAATGTTATAAAATCACTGACAGAAATTCCGGCAGATTATGTCATAAAAAATATGTGGATCTATATAGCAGTGCTTTTTGTACTGATCCTCATCTTTCGGAAGATTCGATGGGCAGTACTGGTATATGGAGTACTGCTGACCGTAATTACACTGGTAAATTATTATGTCGTTATGTTCCGTGGGCAGGCATTTATGCTGCTGGACGTTCTGGGAATGGGAACAGCAGCGGATGTAATGGGAAATTACAGTTTCACGGTACCGCGGCATCTCAAAATAATACTGTTTTTTGAGGCGGCATTCCTTATCTTCCAGTTTGTATTCCAGAAACTGGAACTTGGAAAAAGAGCAGGAAAAATCTGATCTGCCGTATGGGAAGTCTGGTAATACTTTTTATTGTAGCAGTGCAGGCGCTTCCACTTCTCAAGAATGCACAGGGAGTTGATCTCTGGAATGTTAACAAAGACTATACTCAGAAAGGGTATTTATACACACTTTTACTTGAGGCACGGTACATCAGTGTTGAAAAGCCAGATGGTTATTCACCGCAGAAAGTAGATGAAATCCTGGCAGAAAATGAGAAAGAAACTTCCGAAGAGAAGAAAACAGCTGCAGGAAACCAGACTGTTCCGCAGAATATTATCATGATCATGAATGAAGTCTTGCGGATTTTGAAAGTACAGGTGACCTTCAGACGGATACAGAAATTCTGCCATTTATTCACAGCCTGAATAAGAATGTGACGTATGGTAAGCTGCATGTACCGACATTTGGAGGTGGAACAGCGAGATCCGAATATGAGGCTCTGACAGGAAACAGTATTCAGTTTTTCCCGGCAGCCTGCCAGCCATATGAACTTTATGTCAGGGATCCGGAGTATGGTCTGGCAGATATCCTGGGGTCACAGGACTATGAACCTGTAGCAATGCATCCGAACAATGCATCCAACTGGAATCGCTCTAAGGTGTATGTGAGAATGGGATTTGATGAATTCCTGAGTATAGAGAACTGGGGCGATGAATTTTGTGACAGAGTCCGTAAACATTATTACAGTGATGCGACTGTCTATGACAAAATAATTAAGATGTATGAGGATAAAGAAGAGGATCAGAAGCTTTTTACATTCTGTGTGACGATGCAGAACCATGGCGGTTATGATGAAACTACAAATGGAGAAGACTATGAACCGGATGTCAAATTAAATTATGATGAAGAATATCCGTATGCAGAAACATATCTGTCACTTGCAAGACAGTCGGATCTCGCGTTTAAGGATCTTCTCACATATTTTGAAAAAGTTGACGAACCAACAATGATCGTCATGTTCGGAGATCACTGGCCGCAGCTTGAGGATGGCTTTTTTGAACAGCTCCTTGGCAAAAAGAAAAGCAGTCTGGAAACTATAGAATCTCAGATAACTTACACTACACCATATATCATATGGACAAATTACCCGTCTGAGACAAAAGAAGAGGATATCAGCTGCAATTACCTCGGATCCAGCATGCTCGAAAAAGCGGGTGTTCAGCTTACGGAATATGAACAGTTCCTTGCCAATCTGAAAGAGGAACTTCCGATCATCGGAGTGGGTGCAGTGTGTGATAAAGACGGAAACTGGTATACTATGGACGATCTTCCGGAGAAATACCAGACCCTTCTGAACGAATATCAGATTCTGCAGTATAATAACCAGTTTGAGAAAAAACAGATCAGAGAGAGTGCTTTTACAGTTGAGTGAGGTAAAATCACTCTTGACATCACCAGATATTTCGAATAGAATAAATATCAAATATGCAGAAGTTTTCTGGCATAAATAAGATAACGGCGATGAAGAGAATAGTACATGAGGAGCAATCTCAGAGAGGAATCCATATGGTGTGAGGATTCTGTGCGCGAATCGTGGAACCGGCCTCGGAGCGTCTGTACAAGTGAAGTGCAGCGTAGATCCAGCGTTAAGGGAGCTTGAGAGAGCAATTTTTTTCTGGCATACAGGAGTTGCTAATTAGGGTGGTACCGCCGAAGCCTTCGGTCCCTTTACCGGGATCAGAGGACTTTTTTATACACAGAAGCCTCTGATCTGATATAAAATCATTTACAGAAAAGGAGAAAATCATGGCAAAGAAATTAGTAGAAGCTATCACTTCCATGGAAGAAGATTTCGCACAGTGGTATACTGACGTTGTAAAAAAAGCAGAGCTGTGCGGTTACACAAGCGTAAAAGGATGCATGGCGATCAAACCGGCAGGTTATGCGATCTGGGAAAACATCCAGCACGAACTTGACCGTAGATTCAAAGAGACAGGTGTACAGAACGTATACATGCCGATGTTCATTCCGGAATCTCTTCTTCAGAAAGAGAAAGACCACGTAGAGGGTTTTGCACCGGAAGTAGCATGGGTAACACACGGTGGACTGAACGAACTTCAGGAGCGTCTCTGTGTACGTCCGACTTCTGAGACTCTGTTCTGTGATTTCTATCAGAAAGATATCCAGTCTCACAGAGATCTGCCGAAGGTATACAACCAGTGGTGCTCTGTAGTCCGCTGGGAGAAGACAACACGTCCGTTCCTTCGCTCCAGAGAGTTCTTATGGCAGGAAGGTCATACTGCACACGCAACAGCAGAGGAAGCAGAGGAGAGAACGATCCAGATGCTGAACCTGTACGCTGATTTCTGCGAAGAAGTTCTGGCTATCCCGGTCATCAAAGGTCAGAAGACAGACAAAGAAAAATTCGCAGGTGCAGTAGCTACCTACACAATTGAGTCCCTGATGCATGACGGTAAAGCACTTCAGTCCGGTACAAGCCACAACTTCGGTGACGGATTCGCCAGAGCATTCGGCATTCAGTACACAGACAAGGACAATACACTGAAATACGTACACCAGACATCCTGGGGTATGACAACACGTATGATCGGTGCGATCATCATGGTTCACGGTGACAACAGCGGACTTGTCCTGCCTCCGAGAATCGCTCCGACTCAGGCAGTCATCATTCCGATCCAGCAGCGCAAAGAAGGCGTTCTTGAGAAAGCAGATGAACTGTTTGCAGCACTCAAGCAGCTGGCATCCGTGTCAAAGTAGACGACACCGACAGAAGCCCGGGATTCAAATTCGCAGAGCAGGAAATGAGAGGAATTCCGGTTCGTATCGAATGTGGACCGAAGGATATCGAGAACGGACAGGCTGTTATCTGCCGTCGTGATACAAGAGAGAAATATGTCGTTTCCTTTGAAGAACTTGCGTCCAAAGTTCAGGAAGTTCTTGATCTTATGCAGAAGGAAATGCTGGAGCGCGCACGTGCACACCGCGATGCTCACACTTATGTTGCAACAAACTACGAAGAATTCAAAGACACCATCAACAACAAACCGGGCTTTGTCAAAGCTATGTGGTGTGGAAACCGCGAGTGCGAGGACAAGATCAAAGAAGATGTTCAGGCAACATCCAGATGTATGCCGTTTGAACAGGAGCATCTGAGCGATGTCTGCGTATGCTGTGGAAAACCGGCGAAGAAGATGGTTTACTGGGGAAGAGCATACTAATATGAAATTAACGATTCCATCCGATGCAGAAGAAATTCTGCGGGTTTTAAATGAAAATGGTCATGAGGCTTATGTAGTCGGAGGCTGTGTCCGGGATTCTATTCTGGGACGCTGCCCCAACGACTGGGATATCACCACTTCTGCCTCTCCATATCAGGTCAAGGAATTATTTCCACGCACGATAGATACCGGGCTCCAGCACGGTACTGTCACGGTAATGATGGATAAGGAAGGTTATGAGGTGACAACTTACCGTGTGGACGGTGAATATGAAGATGGCCGTCATCCGAAGCAGGTGACGTTTACTTCCAGTCTGGAAGAGGATCTGAAACGCAGAGATTTCACGATCAATGCCATGGCATACCATCCGAAGGAGGGGATTGTCGATCTTTTTCACGGGATGGATGATATGCAGAACAAGGTCATCCGTTGTGTAGGTGATCCGCTGGAGCGCTTTCATGAGGATGCACTGCGTATCATGAGGGCAGTGCGTTTTTCGGCACAGCTTGGTTTTGAGATCGAGGAAGAGACGAAGGCGGGGATCAGCAGACTGACTCAGAATCTCCGAAATGTCAGTGCCGAGAGGATTCAGGCAGAGCTTGTGAAGCTTCTTGTCTCGCCGCATCCGGATTATCTCCGTGTGGCATATGAAACAGGAATCACGAAAGAGTTTCTGCCGGAGTTTGACCGCTGCATGGAAACGGAACAGAACACCCCGTACCACTGCTTTACCGTTGGAGAGCATATCCTGCACAGTCTTCTTTATGTGGAGGCGGACAAGGTGCTACGCCTGACAATGCTGCTTCATGATATTGCGAAACCGGTTATGAAGACCACGGACGAAAACGGACGGGATCATTTCAAAATGCATTCGGTAAAAAGTGAGGAGATGTCGAAGCAGATCCTTCGCCGGCTGAAATTTGATAATGATACGATCATGCAGGTTTCCCATCTGATCCGTTATCATGACGACAGACCGGAGGGACAGATGAAATCTGTGAGAAGGGCTGTGAACAGGATCGGGGAGGAACTTTTTCCATTATATCTTAAAGTCCAGAAAGCAGATATGCTGGCACAGAGCGAATACCGCCGTGATGAAAAGATTGCCCGGCAGGAGAGCGTAAAAGCTTGCTATGAGGAAATGTTGAAGCAGAATCAGTGCGTTTCCCTCAAGACACTGGCAGTGACCGGAAGAGATCTGATCCAGGCAGGATACAAGCCGGGACCGGAACTTGGCGAGATCCTGAACCGGCTTCTGGAGCACGTTCTGGATGTTCCGGAGGATAATACAAAAGAAAAATTAATGTCACTCATCTGACATCCTTAAGGCTGTTGCGGCTGCACATGAAGCAGTACCGCGGCAGTCTTTTTTGCATTTCTGCGTGACGGGGTACATAAGATAGAAGGTACAAAAACAAGAGGGGGATTTTAATTTGTATGATTATGGATTCAGTACGCTGGAACAGTACAGCCTGACCGTGCTCTCCACAGCCCGCACGCGGGGGGCGCTTCTCTGCCGCTGCGAGGAGGGGCTTTTTATCCTGAAAGAATTCAAGGGGACGGAGAAGAAGCTTAAGAAGCAGCAGGAGCTTCTCGAGGGACTTTCGGCTGCCGGCTGCGGGTTGACCGCTATCTTCCGAATAAAGAAGGAAATCTGGTCAGCCGGGACCGTGATAATATTCCATACACACTGCAGTTCTGGTATGAGGGAAGGGAGTGCGATACCAGGTCGGAGGAGGATATCCTGCGGAGCGTGCGGACTCTGGCACAGATGCATAAATATATGAAACTTCCACTGGTTCAGGATTATATGGAACCTTCACTGGAAGATATCTATCAGAGACATAATCAGGAACTGCGAAAGATCCGTAAATTTATCCGCAAAAAAGGGGCATCCTGTCAGTTCGAAAAACTGTATCTGGCGACGGTGGAGGATTATCTGGAAAAAGGTGACATGGCATTGGGGCTTCTGCGAGATTCTGCCTATTCGAAACTTCGACAGGATGTGACAGAAAACGGCTGGATCTGCCACGGGGAGTATAACCAGCATAATGTCCTTATGATCAGAAAAGAGACTGCAGTCACCAGCTTTGCGCACTGGGGCTTTGATGTGCAGATGGCTGATCTGTACCGTTTTATGCGAAAGATCCTTGAGAAATATAACTGGGATGTGCGGCTTGGAATGAAAATGCTCAGTGCCTATCACAAAGAAAAAAGTATCTCGGAGGATGAATGGCAGAATATCCATATCCGCTTTCTTTATCCGGAAAAATACTGGAAACTGGCAAACTATTACTATTCCCACAACAAAGCCTGGATCTCAGAAAAAAACACGCAGAAGTTAAAGAAGCTGACAGGGCAGAAAGAAGCCTGGCAAAACTTCGGAGCAAAATGTCTCGAAAATTATCCTTTTTGATTGTTTTTTATCAGGAACAAGGTTAAAAATTGGTAAATTTGACTGTAACTGTACGGTTTTCTCTTCCTTTTTTACGCAAAGAGGTGTATAATATAAAGCACCAATGGTCTTACAAAAAGACTGGAAAATACTATCAACAGGGAGGTATATCAGTATGGATTACAAAGAGGTATATGAGCAGTGGCTGTCCAACCCATACTTTGATGAAGCGACAAAGGAAGAATTAAAAAATATTGCAGAAGATGATAATGAGATCAAAGAACGTTTTTATATGGATCTGGAGTTCGGTACCGCAGGTCTCCGTGGAATCATCGGAGCCGGAACCAACCGCATGAACATCTATGTAGTAAGAAGAGCAACTCAGGGTCTTGCAAACTACATCGCAAAGGTTGACAAGAAATCACAGGGTGTTGCGATCGCATACGATTCCCGTCATATGTCACCGGAATTTGCCGAGGAAGCAGCTCTCTGTCTTGCAGCAAACGGAATCAAGGCATATATCTTTGAATCACTGAGACCGACACCGGAACTTTCTTTTGCAGTACGTCACCTCGGATGTGTTGCAGGTATCAACGTAACAGCCAGCCATAACCCGCCGGAATACAACGGATATAAGGTATACTGGGAAGATGGCGCACAGATCACACCGCCTCACGACAGCGGAATCATGGGAGAAGTTAAATCCATTTCTGACTGGAATACTGTTAAGACTATAGACAAGGCAGAAGCAGAAAAAGCAGGTCTGTTCCAGGTGATCGGCAAAGAAGTAGACGATGCTTACATGGCAGAACTTAAGAAACAGGTTCTTCACATGGATGCGATCAAGGCTGAGGGCAAGAACCTCAAGGTTGTTTACACACCTCTTCACGGTACAGGAAACATCCCGGCAAGAAGAATCCTCAAAGAACTTGGATTTGAGAACGTTTACGTTGTCAAAGAACAGGAACTGCCGGATGGAGATTTCCCGACAGTAAGCTATCCGAACCCGGAAGCAGCAGAGGCATTCGAACTTGGACTGAAACTTGCCAAAGAAGTAGATGCAGACCTCGTTCTGGCAACAGACCCGGATGCAGACCGTCTTGGTGTACGTGTCAAGGACAAGAACGGCGAATATCATGATCTGACAGGAAACATGTCAGGCTGCCTGCTTGCAAACTATGAGATCAGCCAGAAGAAAGCGATCAAGGAAGTCTTCCGGAGATGGCGCTCTGATCAAAACCATCGTTACCACAAACCTGGCAGATGCGATCGCCAAAGGATACGGCGTAAAACTGATCGAAGTTCTGACAGGATTCAAATTCATCGGACAGCAGATCCTCGGATTCGAGCAGAGCGGCAAGGGAAGCTATCTCTTCGGATTTGAAGAGAGCTACGGCTGCCTGATCGGTACATATGCAAGAGACAAAGATGCGATCGTAGCTACAATGGCACTCTGCGAAGCTGCTGCATACTACAAGACTCAGGGCAAGACTCTCTGGGATGCAATGATTGAGATGTACGAACAGTTTGGTTACTACAAGGATGCAATCCAGTCTGTAACCATGAAGGGAATCGAAGGACTTCAGAAGATCCAGGAGATCATGAACTCCCTGCGTCAGAATCCGCCGGCAGAGTTTGCAGGACACAAGGTCGTTGCTGTAAGAGACTACAAGGCAGACACGATCACAGATGTGGCAACAGGCGCAGTGAAACCTACAGGACTTCCGAACTCCAACGTTCTGTACTATGAACTGACAGATGATGCATGGGTATGCGTTCGTCCGTCCGGAACAGAGCCGAAGGTTAAATTCTACTACGGCGTTAAGGGAACTTCCCTTGCAGATGCAGATGAGAAATCTGACATCATGGGCAAGGCAGTTCTGGATATGGTTGACTCCATGAAATAATCAGGTAACTGGCGTATGCAGGAATTTGACAGATTTATGGAAGTTGTCCGGGAACTCCGGAAGAAATGTCCGTGGGACAGTGTGCAGACACATGAAAGCCTGAAGCCATATCTTATGGAGGAAGCAGGGGAAGTCCTTGAGGGGATCGATCACCTGAATGCAGAGGCGACAGCCAGAATCTCTGCGAGGAACTGGGAGACGTTCTGTTCCAGGTTGCACTTCACAGTGTGATCGCGGAGGAAGAAGGGCTTTTTACGATCAAGGATGTGATCTCGGGCGTGGAATCCAAGATGAAATTCCGTCATCCGAAGATTTTTTCACCGGATGATGCAGAGGCAGTGTCTTTGTCTTGGGATGAATTGAAAGCCCGTGAAAGACAGAAGAAATCAGAGTGATTTTTTTCTTTAAAAAAACGACAGGAGGCAGCCTCCAATGGCAGGAAAAGCCTTGACAATTTGACACAAAAGGTATATATATAGTAAATAGCGTGCATATGCCAGGAAGCATTACGCAATAAATTAAGAAAGAGATTATTTAGAGGAGGAAACACCATGAATAAAACAGAATTAGTAGCAGCAATGGCGAAAGAAACAAACCTTTCCAAGAAAGACGTAGAGGCAGTTTTAAAATCTTTCACCGACGTTGTGGCATCCGAATTAAAAAAAGGTGGAAAAATCCAGTTAGTAGGTTTTGGTACATTTGAAGTAAGCGAAAGAGCAGCAAGAGAAGGAAGAAATCCTCAGACTGGCGAGACAATGACGATCGCAGCTTCCAAAGCACCGAAATTCAAAGCAGGAAAAAGCTCTGAAAGATCTGGTAAACGAATAATTATAGCGTAAGCTGGGGGAACGATGAGTTCCCCCATTTTTTAACGGAATTTAAAGGAGAAACTTATGAGACTTGACAAATATCTGAAGATCTCACGTCTGATCAAGAGAAGAACCGTGGCGAACGAAGCATGTGACGCAGGAAGGGTCCTTGTCAATGACCGTCCTGCCAAAGCATCCGCACAGGTCAAGGCAGGCGATACCATTGAGATCCAGTTTGGCGGCGGCAAGAATGTCAAAGTAGAAGTTCTGGAAGTAAAGGATACTGTCCGCAAGGAAGACGCGGAGAATCTTTATAAATATCTCTGATCGCAGATAATGCCCGGTCTATCTGCCTGATCTTTACATAAACTGAAATGTAATGGATCAAATGGAACGACAGGAGGCAGAGAGATGGAACAGAGCACCGCACGGCAGCCTCACAGACTGGTCCTCGAAAACAGGAAAAAAAGCATGATTTCGGGAGTCCAGGATGTCCAGTCCTTTCATGAACAGGAAATCCTTCTTCTGACCGAGGAAGGGAAGCTCCAGATCAAAGGCGAAGGACTTCATGTTAAACGACTGAACCTGGAAAAAGGTGAGGCAGATATCGAGGGCAAAATAAACAGCCTGATCTATCTTTCCAGAAACACCCCGAAGAAGGACGAGAAACTTCTGAAACGGATGTTTCGCTGAAAATGAGCAGTTATATGGAAAGAGAGACGTTCCTGTTTCTGATAGCGGCAGGAACCGGTGCAGGGCTGTTTTTGTTTTACAGGTCCTGGGAATTTTTCGCTGGATGTTTCCGGGGCGGAGATCTGTGGCGTTTTTTGACCTTTTGTACTGGATTCTGTCAGGTAGTGTGGTTTTTGCAGAGCTTTACCAGTATAATGAAGGCGTTTTGAGGCTCTTTTTGCTGCCTGCCGTCTTTTTGGGGGCTTTTTTGATGAATTCTTTGTTAAAGAGGTTGCTATTTCTTGTTAAAAGAGGTAAAATTTCAATAATTATGGAAAACCGCTTTTGTAATTGGAAGAGGGGAAAGCAGATTGAAAAAGTCC
>ENA-OQCX01000167-OQCX01000167.1-human-gut-metagenome-genome-assembly--contig:-NODE-167-length-34549-cov-2.511039_pt1 | contig 34549 bp, 46 predicted proteins | sample MGYA00242762_ERZ504587 | MGnify/ENA primary metagenome ERZ504587 (study PRJEB26092, sample SAMD00036337) | human gut metagenome | host: Homo sapiens | study: EMG produced TPA metagenomics assembly of...
GTCAAACAGCTAGAAAAGGAGCAGTCTCATGGGAAAAGCGTATGGATTCTTTGAAATCCCAAGCGTTACGGCAGCAGTGGTAGCCGTGGATATCATGTGCAAGACTGCTGATGTGCAGTTCGTTACATGGGAGAAAAAACTGGGTGGAAGACTTGTCACGATCATAATTCGTGGTGATGTATCCGCAGTTGCGCAGGCCATTGAAGCTGCCGAGCAGAATGGAATCAAAAACCAGTGAGCACAGTAGTGATCCCAAGTCCTCACGAGGAGATCTTGAGAATCATTAACACAAGTGTAAACAAGGTTGTATAGGAGGCAGCTACAGATGGCAGACGAAAAGAAAAGAAAACAACAACAAGCCAAAGCGCCAGCCAAAACTGTACGCAGAGTAAAAAAGACGGCGCAAAAGGTAGAAACGGTTCAGAAGAAACCGGAAGTTCAGAAGGAGGAACGCAGAATGTCACAGGAAGCATTAGGAATGGTTGAAACAAGAGGACTTGTAGCATCTATCGAGGCAGCAGATTCAATGTTAAAGGCTGCTAACGTAGCACTCGTTGGAACAGAGAAGATCGGATCCGTCTTGTAACAGTTATGGTTCGTGGAGACGTTGGAGCAGTTAAATCAGCAGTTGAGTCTGGAGCAGAGTCAGCAGGAAGACTTGGAGAGCTTGTAGCTACACATGTAATCCCAAGACCACATACAGATGTTGAGAAGATTCTTCCACAGATCAAATAATAGTCAAAGGTAAATAAAACCGGTACTTTCAGGGGATTAAGCGCCGGGCGCTGATCCCCTGAGAGTGCTTAAATAAGTAAGTGGAGCAATCCACTTTGCGAGGAGACACAAATATGGATAACAGTAATGTGGAATTAATTACAAAAATGGTTCTCGAAGCAGTAGAGAAAAAGAATGCTGCTCAGTCTGGAGAAGGTTTTCTCGTTCCAATCGGAGTGTCCGCAAGACATATCCATCTCACACAGGAGCATGTCGAGATTCTGTTTGGAGAAGGCTACCATCTTACAAAGTTCAAAGAACTTATGGGTGGACAGTTTGCATCAAACGAAAAGGTTACAATTGTTGGTCTTAAATTAAGAGCAATCGAGAATGTAAGAGTTCTTGGACCAGTCAGAAAGAATACTCAGGTAGAGATTTCTGCAACAGATGCAATCAGCCTCGGGGTAAAAGCACCAATCAGAGAATCAGGAAATATTGCAGGAAGCGCACCAATCGCGATCTCGGACCAAAAGGTGCGGTGTATCTGAACGAGGGATGCATTGTTGCGAAGAGACATATTCACATGGCTCCGAAAGATGCGATGGCAGCAGGAGTTCATGATGGTGATATCGTATCTGTAAAAGCAGATAATGAGAGAGGAACCATCTTTAACAACGTACAGATCCGTGTAGATGACAGCTTTACACTTGAGATGCACATCGATACAGATGAAGCAAATGCAGCGCAGATTAAGAGCGGGGATACCGTGAGGATCGTATCATGTTAATGGGAAAAGTTGTTGGCAGTGTTGTATCAACACGCAAGAATGAAAACTTAGTCGGAAATAAATTCATGATTGTAGAAGTGGCAGATCATATGCGTCAGGGAGCAAAACAGATCATTGCAATCGATAAGATCGGCGCAGGAATCGGCGAATATGTTCTGGTTGTACAGGGAAGTGCTGCGAGAATCGGAAGTGGTATGCCGGAAGCACCGATCGATGCTGCAATCGTTGGAATTATTGACGAAGGATTAGGACTGGAGTAGTGAAATTATGGATATGAAAGAATTAAGCAGCATATTGCAGCAGAACGGTATCGTTGGTGCTGGTGGTGCAGGCTTTCCTACATATGCTAAATTAGATGAACGTGCAGAGACAATCATTCTGAACTGTGCAGAGTGTGAGCCACTGCTTCGACTTCACAGACAGCTCCTTGAGAAATATGCAAAGGAGATCATTGATACATTTCATATGATCGGCGAGACAGTCGGTGCGAAAGAAGTCATCATTGGTATTAAGAAAGCTTACACAGCAACGATCGAAGCTGTAAAGGCCGTTATGGGACAGTATCCGGAAGTAAGACTTGGACTGTTGGATGAAGTATATCCGGCAGGTGATGAGGTTGTTCTTATTTATGAGACAACAGGTAAAGTTGTAAGACCGGGCGGACTTCCAATCGAAAGCGGCGTAGCTGTATTCAACGTAGAGACAGTTTACAATGTATACAGAGCACTGAATGAGAAGACACCCGTTGAGGACAAGCTTGTATCAGTAGTAGCTGAGGTAGAGCACCCGATCACAGTACGTGTTCCAATCGGAACACCACTGGAAGAGGTAGTAGCTCTTGCCGGCGGTGTAACTACAAAAGATGCAGTTTACTTCGTTGGTGGACCTATGATGGGTAATATCGGAACAGGAGCGCAGCCTGTTACAAAGACAACAAATGCAATCCTTGTTCTTCCGAAAGACCATCACATCATTCAGAAGAAATTAAAGAAAAACTCAATCGATATGAAGAGAGCAGCAGCTTGCTGTTGCCAGTGTACAATGTGTACAGACTTATGTCCAAGACATCTGTTAGGACATCCGATTGAGCCAAATAAATTTATGCTTGCAGCAACATGCAAGGATGTACAGGAGCCGAACATCTTCATCAATACGTTGTTCTGCTCATCCTGCGGACTTTGTGAGATGTATTCCTGTTTCCAGGGACTTTCACCAAGAAGTCTTATGGCAGAGTACAAGGGAGGTCTTCGTGCAAACGGAATCCGTCCTCCGAAAGTAGAAGCAAAACCTGTAGGACCGGAAAGAGAATACAGAAAAGTTCCGATGGAGAGACTTATGGCGCGTCTTGATCTTACGAGATATAACCGTGAAGCACCGCTTGATGAATCAGCAGTGCCGGTTAAGACAGTACGTATTCTGTTAAGTCAGCATATTGGAGCACCTGCTTCTGCAATTGTGAAAGCAGGCGACATGGTAACTAAAGGACAGATGATTGCTGAACCAGGAAAGGGATTAAGCGTTGGAATCCACGCATCCGTGAATGGTTTAGTTACAGAAGTAAATGAGAAATATATTGTCATAGAATCTCAGGAAGGACGTGCAGGCAATGAGTAAGGCTATTGGAATGGTAGAATATAAGACTGTTTCAGCAGGTATTACCGCAGCTGATGCTATGGTAAAGACTTCTGAAGTCAGCATAATCGAAGCACAGACAGTATGTCCGGGCAAATATATCGCGATCATTACAGGTGACTTAAGTGCCGTTAAAGCAGCAGTGGATAATGCAAAAGAGATGCATGGTCTTCACCTGATCGACAGTTTTGTGCTCGGTAATCCGCACGAGTCCATCTTCCCGGCAATCTACGGTGCTGCACATATTGAAGACGTATCCGCTCTTGGTATTATGGAGACATACGATGCATCTTCAATTATTGTAGCTGCTGATGAGGCTGCGAAGACGGCTATCGTTGATTTGATCGAGCTTCGTATCGCACGTGGTATGTGCGGAAAATCCTACATGCTGCTCACTGGTGAAGTGGCTGCTGTAGAAGCTGCAATCGAAAAAGCTAAGGAAGCAATCAAAGATAGAGGAATGTTCCTTGACTCTTCCGTTATTGCTCATCCGGATGCTCAGATTCGCGACGCAATCTTATAATGAACTCTGCTTTAATGTCTGAGGGAATTATAGTTCAATACCAGTAACATTATATTGGACTTAGGACAGGAGGCAGTTAGATGCTTGCGATAGAGAGAAGAAATGAAAATATTAGAAAAACTGCAGAACGACAGAAGAGTCGTAGTAAGCGAACTGAGTCAGATTACGAGGTTTCCGAGGAGACAATCCGAAGAGACCTCGATAAACTGGTTCAGGACGGTTTCGCTATAAAGAGCTATGGCGGTGCCGTAATTAATGAAAATGTGAATATCGAACTTCCGTTCAACATCAGAAAGAATCGCAATATTGTTGGTAAACAGCATATTGCGGAGCTTGTGAGTGAACAGATCAAAGACGGGGACAGCATCATGCTTGATGCAAGTTCTACAGCAGTGTATGTTGCAAAGACACTTCTTGAACAGGGAAAGAAGAATCTTACCGTGCTCACAAACTCTGTGGAGATTATCATAGAGCTTTTTGGGGCGCAGGATTGGAAGGTTCTCTCTACCGGAGGAGAGTCAAGAGAAGGATCCTTTGCACTGGTAGGTTATCAGACAGACCGGATGCTTCGCTCTTATCATGTAGATAAGGCAATTATCTCTGCAAAGGGAATCGATATGAACGCTGGACTTACAGATTCAGATGATCTGCATGCGAATAATAAGCGAACAATGCTGACAAGAGCAAAAGAAAAAATTCTTGCTGTAGACAGCAGTAAGTTCGATCAAGTAGCATTTGCTGAGATAGGTTCATTAGATCAGATCACAACTATAGTTACGGATGCAAAGCCGGAAACAAGATGGCTTCAGCATTTTGATAAGATTGGTGTAAAATGTATCTATCCAAAGTAAGGAAGGGCAGTTATGAAAAGCTTTCAGATTAAAACTAGAGTAAATTTTGGAGATAATGCGCTGGATCGACTGGCAGAAGTGCCATATAAGAAGATCCTGATTGTTACAGACCCATTTATGGCGAAAAGCAAAAATCTGAACCTGATTCTCGATCCAATCAAAAAAGCAGGTAAGGAATATGATATCTTTCAGGATATTGTTCCGGATCCACCGATTGAGAAGATCAGTCTCGGTGTTAAGAAGATGCTTGAATATAAGCCGGATGCAATTGTTGCAGTTGGTGGCGGATCAGCAATTGACTCCTCCAAGTCAATCCGTGAATTTGCACTTCGCGTAGATCATTACGCAGAGGTAGGGCTGATCGCAATCCCGACAACAAGCGGTACAGGATCAGAGGTAACTTCATTTGCCGTTGTATCAGACCCGGCAGAGCAGAGAAAATATCCACTTGTATCCTGGGAATTGACACCGGACGAGGCAATCCTCGATGCAGAACTTGTAAAGAGTGTGCCAGCGGCGATTACAGCAGATACAGGAATGGACGTATTTACACACGCACTTGAAGCATGTGTAAGTACAGATAGAAGTGATTTCTCAACAGCACTTGCAGAGAAATCAATTGAGTTGGTTGGAGTATTCCTTCTCAGAGCATATCTGGATGGAAATGATACTCATGCACGTCAGAAGATGCATTCTGCATCCTGTCTGGCAGGATTGGCATTCAACTCAGCATCTCTCGGACTGAACCATGGTATGGCTCATCAGTTAGGTGCAAAGTTCCACATCCCACACGGACGTGCGAACGCAATGCTTCTTCCACATATCATTGAATTCAACAGTGATATCAATAAACATAGTAAGAGTCAGAAAGAATATCTTCCGGCTGTTAAGCGTTATGCAACCGTAGCTCAGATCCTTGGACTGAGCAGCTACAATGAGATCATGACAGTAAGATCCCTTGTAAACTGGGTACAGTTTATGTTAAAAGAGATGGATATTCCGCTGTCAATCTCTCAGATGGGTACAATCTCAGAAGAAGAGTACTTCAATGCAATCGACAGTATGGCAGATGCCGCACTTGAAGATGGATGTACAGCAACAAACCCGAGAGTACCAAATAAGGAAGATGTTATTGAAATCTACAAGAAATTGTGGAAATAATAAGTGTAAAAAGAAGTAAAAAAGAAGCTGCATATTGTAGCTTCTTTTTTTACACTCTCTTTTGCTTCTATTTTTAGGCATGTTTTTAAAGTTCTCGGGTAACGGTACCTATTTATTAATTGAGTGTTATCTGAAAGAATTCTTGTATATACTATATCAAATACCTGGGAAATGGACAGGAAGCGTGAAATGAGATTACCTATTATATAGAAGCAGCAATGGGAGTTTTTCTGGTAGTGATTCTGGCAATGGCAGGAAGAAACGGAATGATTCCTCAGAACCAGAAAAATAATGTTATGAAACAGTCAGAAGTAGAACAGAAATCAGATTCTGACATACAAAACGAAAAGGAAGGAGTTGCGGAAGAGGCAACAGATTCGATAGAAGAAGTTGCACAGACTGACAGCGTAGCAATAACAGCACAGATGTGTTCTCCGGCCGGGCAGTATCCGGTTATGGGGGAGAGTGTTGTTACGGTGGATGAGCTTGCAGATTATTTCAATCAATCGGGATACGAATATCCGTCGGAAGAACTGGCAAAAGGTGGAGCAGATACCATAGAAACATTCTGCCAGATCTACTGTGAAGAAGCAGAGGCAGAAGACATCCGGGCAGAGGTTGCATTTACCCAGGCAATGAAAGAGACTGGATTTCTTCAGTTTGGCGGTGATGTAAGTATTGAACAGTTCAATTTTGCCGGAATAGGAACAACCGGGGGAGGAGTGCCGGGAAATTCTTATCCGGATGTCAGAACAGGAGTGCGGGCACAGATACAGCATCTGAAGGCCTATGCGACAGATGAACCGCTGAATCAGACTTGCGTGGATAACCGTTATGAATATGTGAAAAAAGCTTCCGCACCTTATGTACAATGGCTGGGACAGAAAGAGAACCCGGAAGGAGCCGGTTGGGCGACAGGAGAGAACTACGGGTATGATATTGCAGGGATGTTGCAACATTTACTTCTAAAAGAGCAAGGTTAAGAAGATATGGCTGGACTTCCGGCTGTGGTTATGATATTTTAAGATTTCTTAAAGAAAGGGAAATCCCTTGACAAATCAGCCTTTGACAGCTATAGTAGTAACAGTTAAAAAGTATTTAACAACTATGTAAAGATACAGGTGTTGAAGAAGAGGAGTACATCATTACTTCCCACAGAGAGAACCGTTCAGATTGCTAAGAGGATCTGGCTGTGAGACGGTTTGGAAAAAGGATGATGGAAGGTAGCTTCGGAGCCGGAATTCTGAAAGGTCGAAGAGGTTGGATAGGAGTTCCCGGAGTCGTTCACGTTACAGAACGAAGAGATGTATATGTAAAGAACAAGGTTAATAAAAACAGTAATAAGTTCTTACATATATAAATAAGGTGGTACCGCGAGATTTTCGCCCTTTACGTGAAGTAGAGGGCGTTTTCTAGTTATAGAAGAAAGAGATATCCACTTTTAAAACAATGAGATTGTGGAAAACAACTACAAAATTAACATAATAATGTGGAAAAAGGAGAACAATCATGAGCAAAGAACTCGCAAAGACTTACGATCCGAAACAGATCGAAGAGAAACTCTATGAGAGATGGTGTGAGAACAAGTATTTTCATGCTGAAGTAGACAGAAGTAAGAAACCATTTACAACAGTAATGCCGCCTCCGAATATTACAGGAAAGCTGCATATGGGACATGCACTTGACAATACACTGCAGGATATTCTGATCCGTTACAAGAGAATGGAAGGATATAACGCACTGTGGATCCCGGGAACAGACCATGCAGCGATTTCTACAGAGGTTAAGGTTACAAATCAGCTCAAAGAAGAGGGAATCGACAAGAAAGAGCTCGGACGAGAGGGATTTCTTGAGAGAACATGGCAGTGGAAAGAAGAGTACGCAGGAACAATCGAGAATCAGCTGAAGAAGCTTGGTATCTCCTGTGATTGGGACAGAGAGCGTTTCACAATGGACGAGGGATGTTCCAAAGCTGTAGAAGAAGTATTCATCAACTTATACAACAAGGGGTATATTTACAAAGGTTCCAGAATCATCAACTGGTGTCCGAAATGTAAAACATCTCTGTCAGACGCAGAGGTAGAGCATGAGGATCAGGACGGAAACTTCTGGCACATTAAGTACCCGATCGCCGGAACAGACCGTTTCCTTGAGATTGCAACAACACGTCCGGAGACACTGCTTGGAGATACAGCGATCGCCGTTCACCCGGATGATGAGAGATACAAAGATATCGTAGGAAAGATGGCAATCCTTCCGCTTGTAAATCGTGAGATCCCAATCGTTGCGGATTATTATGTAGATAAAGAATTCGGAACAGGTGCTGTTAAGATCACACCGGCACATGACCCGAATGATTTCGAAGTAGGAAAGCGTCATAATCTTCCGGAGATCAACATCATGAATGATGATGCTACGATCAATGAGAAGGGTGGAAAATACGCAGGAATGGATCGTTACGAGCCAGAAAGGCAATCGTAGCAGATCTGGATGAGCAGGGATACCTTGTAAAGGTTGTTCCGCACATGCATGCAGTAGGAACTCATGACCGTTGTGGTACAACAGTTGAGCCGTTGATCAAACAGCAGTGGTTCGTAAAGATGGAAGAACTTGCAAAACCGGCGATCAATGCACTGAAGACCGGCGAGCTTCGTTTCGTGCCGGAGCGTTTTGACAAGATTTACCTTCACTGGCTTGAGAATATCAAAGACTGGTGTATCTCCCGTCAGATCTGGTGGGGACACAGAATTCCGGCTTATTACTGTGATGAGTGCGGTGAATTTGTAGTTGCGAAAGAAGCGCCGGAGAAATGCCCACACTGTGGATGTACACATTTCACACAGGATGAAGATACACTTGATACATGGTTCTCTTCAGCATTGTGGCCGTTCTCCACACTTGGATGGCCGGAGAAGACAGAAGACCTTGACTACTTCTATCCGACAGACGTTCTTGTAACTGGATATGATATCATCTTCTTCTGGGTAATCCGTATGGTATTCTCAGGATATGAGCATACAGGAAAAGCTCCGTTTAACACAGTACTGATCCACGGTCTTGTAAGAGACTCTCAGGGACGTAAGATGAGTAAGTCTCTTGGAAATGGTATCGATCCGCTTGAGATCATCGACAAGTACGGTGCAGATGCCCTGAGGCTGACACTGATCACAGGAAATGCACCTGGTAACGATATGCGTTTTTACAACGAGCGTGTTGAGGCAAGCCGTAACTTTGCAAACAAAGTATGGAATGCATCAAGATTTATCATGATGAACATGGAGAAGAACGTTGTAGAAGAACCGGAAGACTTCGTGCTCAAACCGGCAGACAGATGGATTCTTTCCAAGGTAAACAGCCTGACAAAAGAAATGACAGAGAACATGGATAAGTTCGAACTCGGTATCGCAGTCCAGAAGGTGCATGACTTTATCTGGGATGAGTTCTGTGACTGGTATGTAGAAATCGCAAAATATCGTATCTACCATGCGGAGGAAGATTCTCAGTCCGCAAACTGTGCTCTGTGGGTACTTAAGACAGTACTTGGACAGGCACTGAAGCTTCTTCATCCATTTATGCCATTTATCACAGAAGAGATTTATGGAGCACTTGTACCGGAGGAAGAGTCACTGATGATGTCAAGCTGGCCGGTATACAGAGAGGATTGGGAGTTCCCATATGCTACAGAAGTTATGGAACATGTAAAAGCAATCACACGCGGAATCAGAAATATGCGTGCTGAGATGAATGTTCCGAATAACAAACGTACAAAGGTTTATATTATCAGCAGTGATTCAAAACTGCTTACAGCACTTGAAGTATTCAAGGAATCTGTAAAACCGTTGATGCTGGCAAACGATATTATTCTTCACTATGAGAAGAAAGATGTTGCTGATGATGCAGTATCTATCGTTGTTCCGGGAGCAACAGTTTACCTGCCGCTGGAAGACCTTGTAGACTTCGAGCAGGAGAGAGAAAGACTGAAGAAAGAGGAAGAGAGACTCAACAGCGAGATAAAGAGAGCACAGGGAATGCTTGCGAATGAAAGATTCACAAGCAAAGCACCTGCAGATAAAGTTCAGGCTGAGCGTGATAAACTTGAGAAATATACAAAGATGCTTGAGCAGGTAAAAGAGAGAATCGATAGTCTCAGATAACTGTGGGGGGAGAAAAGCTGCAAAAAAGCAGGAAACTGTAAACAGCAGTTTAGACACAGTATCAGGTATTAGACGGCAAAAAGTCGCACGGCAGAAAGGAGCTAAGATCCCATGCCGTGCATTTTGCTATAAGAAAGAGGTTATAGATGAAGCGGATTCATATTAAAAAACCAGATGTCAAAGGATTTTTTACAAAGGTCAAAAATCTGAAACCAGAAGATATCAAGAGACACTATCAAGAGAAAAAAGCAAGACGCCAGAGGATCCTGGAAGAAAGAAGAAACAGTAAATTTGCGAAGAAGATGCAGCCGGTTTATAAGTGGATGAACAGATTTTCACTCGTTCTTCACTATCTGCTGGCCTGTGTTTTGAACTTTTTGATCGAGGTGATCTCAAGGCATTCCTTTTTTGAAGCATGGAGCTACATGACAGGAACACCACTCGTGTTTTTGTTTAACGCATTTTTAATATTTGCAACATTTATGATTGTGTATTTGTTCCGCAGACGTGTATTTGTCAGAATCCTTCTCTGTGTATTCTGGCTGTTTCTGGGAGCATGTAACGGGTATCTGCTCCTGAAGCGAGTGACACCGTTCAATGCGCAGGACTTGAAAGTTCTGTCAGATGCTTTGGAACTGACAAGCAATTACTTTAATGGCTTTGAGATCGTGATGCTAACCATTGGAATCGTTGCTGTTGTTTTGTGGGTGATTTCCATGTGGCGCCGCGGTGGGCAGTATACTGGAAAGATGCACCGCATTATTGCAGTGATCGCTGTTGTGGCATCTGGATTTGCTATGTAGGGCTTACTGATGTTGCAATCGACAAGAGAGTGATCTCAAATTATTTTGGAAATATCGCATTTGCTTATGAAGACTATGGATTTCCATATTGCTTCGCAGCAAGTTTATTTAATACAGGAATCAATCAGCCGGCCGGTTACAGCGAAGAGACGATGGCGGAGATAAACAAGGATGGATGCCTTAACGTGAGTGAGACAAGCCGTTCGAAAGAGGAGCTGCCGAATATCATGTTTGTCCAGCTGGAATCTTATTTCGATCCGACAGAGGTAGAATGGCTGCGATTTTCCGAGGATCCGATCCCAAATCTCAGAAAGCTTTATGCTGACTATTCTTCCGGATATTTTAAAGTTCCATCTGTTGGAGCAGGTACAGCGAATACAGAGTTCGAGGTGCTTACCGGAATGAATATGCGTTTCTTCGGACCGGGAGAGTATCCATACAAGACTTATGTGAAGACGACACCTCTTGAGAGTGCGGCGAGTGCACTTGCATCTCTTGGGTATGGTGCAGAAGCACTTCACAACAACGGCGGTAATTTCTACAGTCGTGCCAAAGTATACAACAACATGGGATTTGACCATTATACAAGTAAGGAATTTATGAATATCTTAAAGACGACGCCGAAGGGATGGGCGACAGACGATATTCTTGTTCCGAACATCATGGAGTCTCTGGATACAACAGACGGAACAGACTTTGTATGTACAATCAGTGTGCAGGGACATGGAGATTATCCGACAGAGCCAACCTTGGAAAATCCAGAGATCAAAGTGACCGGAGTGGAAGATGAAGGTAAGAGAAATGCATGGGAGTACTATGTAAATGAAGTTCATGAGATGGACAAGTTCGTCGGACAGCTGATTGATGCAATCGAGCAGAGAGGTGAACCGACAGTGCTCGTATTCTACGGAGACCATCTCCCGACACTTGGTCTGGAAGCGAAAGATCTGAAAGGAAAATATCTGTACAATACGAATTATGTTATCTGGGACAACATTGGACTGGAAAAGAAAGACGGGAATATCGCTGCTTACCAGATTATGGCAGATGTCTTTGATCGTTTGGATATTCATACAGGAACTATTTTCAATTACCATCAGCAGAGAAGACAGACAAAGAATTATCTTGCTGATCTGGAATTACTCCAGTATGATATCATGTACGGAAAACAGTATGTATACAAGGACAGTGGAGCTCCGATCACAGAAGGACATATGGTCATGGGGGTAAAGGATGCGACGATCACCAGTGTTGTGGAGCAGCTGAAAGGAACTTATAGCATTTACGGAGAGAACTTTACAAAACAAAGTAAGGTTTATATCAACGGAGAGAAGCAGACAACAAAATTCCTGAACAATACAAGATTGGATCTGAAAGAGTCAGAAATCAAAGATGGCGATCAGATCATGGTTGCACAGTGCGGTTCAAGCAATACAATCTTCCGTACATCGAAGACTTATGAATATACAGGAGGCCAGCTTGTAGAAGTGACAGACCAGGATACGGATGTTGAGAATGGAAGACAGGCCTTTGTAGAACAAAAGGAAGAAAAGAAAAAATGACCTATAAGGAAATCGTAACCTATATAGAAGAAATTCCAAGATTTACAAGAAAGCACTCTCTGGATCATACCAGAGAGATGTTTCTGTTTTTGGGAAATCCACAGAATGGAAAGAAGATCATTCATGTAGCGGGAACGAATGGAAAAGGTTCTGTATGCGCTTATCTGGATGCGATGCTCCGGGCAGAAGGAAAAAGCACCGGATTGTTTACTTCACCGCATCTGGTGAAAATGAATGAACGGATCGTTCTGAACGGAAAGCAGATCAGTGATGAGGATTTCTGCGAAGTATTTGAAGAGACTATGCAGGCTGTCCGCAGGATGCAGGATGCAGGATTGGAGCATCCGACATTTTTCGAATTTTTATTTGCAATGGCGATGAAAGCTTATGACAGAGCAGGAATGGAATACATTGTCCTTGAGACAGGACTTGGAGGTCGGCTGGATGCAACAAGTTCTGTAGAACCGGTCGCCTGCGTGATCACATCGATCGGTCTGGATCATATGGAATATCTTGGTGATACAGTGGAACAGATTGCGGGAGAGAAAGCAGGAATCATCGGCCGGAAGTTCCGGTGTTTTTTGCACAGACAGCACCGGGAAGTGACTCTGTAATTGAAAAAACAGCAGAAAAAGAAGGCTGTTTCTGTAAAAAAATAGGGAAAGATGCGTACGAAATTCTCGGAATTGAAGATAAACATATTGCATTTTCCTGCGCAAGTGCTTATTATGGAACTACCACGTGGAAATTAAATAATATTGGAACCTATCAGCCGGGGAATGCACTGCTTGCGATGGAAGTGATGCGTTATCTTTTCAAAGAAAACGGTCATCCACAAGAGTGGAGAACAGCACTTGCCAGGGTGAAATGGGCAGGAAGAATGGAAGAGATTCTTCCAAAAGTATACGTTGACGGAGCGCATAATGTGAGTGCCATTCAGGCATTTGCAAGAAGTGTGCCGAAGAATCCAGATGGAAATATTATTTTATTTTCGGCGGTAAAAGATAAAGAATATGAAGAAATGATTTCGTATCTATGCAAACATGCTGATGCGGAAGAATATGTAGTAACATTGATCGATGGAGATCGTGCGACAGACGCACACATTCTAGGTGAACTGTTCCGGAAATATACAGAACAGCCGGTGACTGTGATTGAATCTGTCAAAGAGGCAATGCAGTATGTATTGCGGATTCAGGGGAGAAGAACGGTATATTGTCTCGGTTCTCTTTACCTGACAGGAATGATCAAAGAGATCATACAGGAATCTTTAAGCGGATGTGGGGAGGTTTGATTGCAGATGCTTAATTATGAAGAAGAACTTAGAAAATTCAAGCCAAGTCTCGAGGTGGACCAGATTGAGGAAGCTGTTTACAAGGAAGATCTGACAGATATGCAGGACATCGTAAAAGAGGTTATGGCAAAGAAAGAAAAAACGGTGAGAAGATAGAAAGATAGTGGTGGGTATAAATGGATTACACAAAGAAGATCATGTATCAGTCAAATTCCTGGTACAATGATGGACTGCGCAAAGCCCAGGTGCGAGATATGCCGGGGCAATCGTTTCTTTGCAGCAGAGCCTGCAGTATAACAGGGAGAATATTGCAGCGCGGAATCTTTTAGGTCTTGTGTATTATGGCATAGGGGAAGTTTCAGAAGCTCTTGTGGAGTGGATCATCAGTAAGAATCTGTGCCCAAGAGAACAATAATTGCAGATTATTATAATTAAAAATGTACAGAATGCAGCGAATGAATTAGAATCACTGAATCAGGCAATTAAGAAGTTTAACCAGTGTTTGGTTACTGTCAGCAGAACGGAGAAGATCTTGCTATCATCCAGTTGAAACAGGTGATCGCGTCTCATCCGACATTTCTGAAGGCGTATCAGCTTCTGGCTCTGATTTATATACAGACGAATCAGAATACAAAGGCAAGACAGATTCTTATAGAAGCAAAGAAATTAGATACAACAAATGAACTGACACTGACCTATCTAAGAGAAGTCACAAAACAGCGTGGCAGACACGGGAAGGATGCAGAGAGAAGTTTCCGGAAACCAAAAAGTGCAGCAGTAGAATATAGTCTTGGAAATGAGACGATCATTCAGCCAAAACGTTCTAAGATCCGGGACATGGCACAGCAGCTTGCATTTGCCAATATATTGATCGGAATGGTTCTTGGTGCTGCTTTGATCTGGTTTCTTGTTGCTCCGGCGGTGAATCAGAACCGTTCGGAGAAGTTGAATAATCAGATGCGTGCATACAGTGAACAGATCAACACACTGGAAGCACAGGTGAGTGCCCAGACAAGAACACTGGATCAGTATCGAACAGCCGGAGACGAGGCACAGAAAGCAGTTGATCAGGCAAAGGCAACATCTGACAGTTATGAGAAACTGCTTCAGGTTTCAAGTCAGAGCCATTCCGGAGAATATAGTTATACAGATATGGCAGACGCGTTGCTTGAGATTACAAGAGATTCTCTTGGAGACAGTGGAAAAGAGATGTATGATACACTTTCTGATTCTATTTTCCCAACAGCATGCAGGAGAAGATATGCAGCCGGTGTAGATTCACTGGAATCAAAGAACTATGATCAGGCGATTGAGTATTTGACAAAGGTTGTGAAGATGGACGAAAGTTATAATGATGGACAGGCCATTTATCGTCTGGCACAGGCTTATCAGGGAAAAGGTGATACAGAGAATGCAAAGACCTGGTATCAGAAGATGGTAGATACTTATAATAATTCCAAATATATTGATGATGCGAAAAAGCAGCTTGCAATTCTGAATGGAGATGCCAGTGCAGACACAAGTTCAGATACAAGTGCAGATAGCAGTTCAGTATCAGAGAACTCAGAAAATTCCGATAACTCCAATCGCTATGATAATTCTCAGGATAATGGGGAGAATGGAGATTCCGATAATTCTGACAATACAGAGGATAACGAATAAGATTACGAAGGAAAAGGATATGCGAAGAAGCATATCCTTTTTTAGCGTACGGATTCAGGTAATTAAATGGAAAATGAGAAAAGCAGGAGGCATGAAAATATATGAGATATCAGGTACAGGAAAATTGTCTGACGATCTATCTTCCAAGAGAGGTAGACCATCATAATGCAGATGAAATCAGGAAAGAAGCGGATGCAGTGATCAGCAGAAATCATATCAGATATGTGATCTTTGACTTTGACAGGACAGATTTTATGGATAGTTCAGGAATTGGAATCATTATGGGGAGGTATAAGACCGTTAGTCTGATCGGAGGAGAAGTCTGGGCGGTACATACGAACGAAAGAATCCGGAAGATTCTTACATTTCAGGAGCAACAAAGATTATGCAGATTTATGAGGGGAAGATTGATGGAGGCGAGTAATACACAGAATAATGAGATGGAGATCCGTTTTGACAGCAGATCAGAAAATGAGGGATTTGCCAGAGTATCAGTAGCATCCTTTTGACACAACTTAATCCAACGGTGGAAGAAGTGGCAGATGTGAAGACTGCAGTGTCAGAAGCTGTAACGAATGCGATTATCCACGGATATGAACAGCGAGTAGAGACAGTAAGGATACACTGTAGTATAGAAAACCAGCTTTTTACAGTAGAAATATCGGACCGTGGGAAAGGTATTGCAAATGTAGAAAAAGCAATGGAACCGATGTTTACAACAAAACCGAGGATGATCGGTCAGGAATGGGATTTTCTTTTATGGAAGCATTTATGGATAGTGTGGAAGTAGAGTCCAAGGTAGGGGAAGGAACCAGTGTAAAAATGACTAAGACAATAGGTAAAGGGAGCAGAATATGGACGACACAATCGCTTTAATCAGAAAGTCACATGACGGAGATAAAAAAGCGAGAGAAGAACTTGTCGAGAAAAATATAGGTCTTATCTGGTGCGTAGTAAAGCGATTTTACGGAAGAGGTGCAGAACCGGAAGACTTGTTTCAGATTGGAAGCATTGGACTGCTTAAGGCAATTGATAAATTTGATCTTTCTTATGAAGTACAGTTTTCAACCTATGCTGTTCCAATGATATCAGGAGAAATCCGGCGTTTTTTGAGAGATGACGGGATGATAAAAGTCAGCCGTTCATTGAGAGAGCTGTCCTATAAGAGTCTGCAGGCGAGAGAAAAGATGACCAGGATACTCGGGAGAGAACCGACATTGAAAGAATTATCAGAAGAGCTTCAGATAGATTGTGAGGAGATCGTCCAGGCAATGGAGTCGTCAGTGGAGGTAGAATCCATATATAGCCGATCCATCAGAAGGAGGGAAGCGAGATTCTTCTGATGGATAAGCTGGAAGAAAAAGACAGACAGGAAGAAAAGGTGCTTGACCGGATTGTATTAAAAGAAGTACTGGAAACACTTGAAGCGAAGGAACGGACGATCATTTATCTGAGATATTTTGCAGGAAAGACGCAGGCTGAGATAGGAAAGAAAATGGGAATGTCTCAGGTGCAGGTGTCAAGGACAGAAAAAAAGGTGCTGGAGCGGATGCGGAAAGAAATGAAGCGGTAGAGTTTACCATCTCTTCCAAAAAAACAATCCTGCTCCGATTCCTTTCCCTAATGCAATCATTACCACAAACACTGCGAGATACCGGACAATCCTTGCCCGTCTCATAAAAATGGGAAATACATTCAATATTTCTGCAAGTGCCATTGCCCAGCAACCAACAAAAATCCCTCCGAAAAGTCCATAAATTGCAAGAAATATCATTCTTCCAGGAAGATTAACTTCAAAAATCTGAAACAGGTTTCCAAGGATCGCACCGGCTGCTACCATATCTTCATAAATTAAAATATGATTGCCGGTATGGGTACGATCTGCAAAATCTGAGATCACACCAAGTTCCACAATGAAAGAAAAGACACCGCCAGCTACTACCATTCCGGCACTTAAACCAAGCAATGCCAGGAAAATTATCTGCAACAAGTTCATTTTCCGACCTCCAGTTCTTTCTTTTGTCGTGTGGCATTTTCTACTAAAGTTGTCTGGATATCATTTTCATAAAGACGCATCTGTATTTCCATCGGTGTAGGATCTACTGTAAAGCGTTTCTTACCAAAATGATTAAAAAATATTAGAATCCCGATCGCAAGCCCTATGGAATACGTGACTTCCAGAATAGAAAAACCATCTGTCTTCTTTCCCATGATCAGTTCATAAATCTGACCAAACAGCTTCGTTACCCCAACATCATTGTTGAATGCCATGATCGAGAAGGCAGATCCAAAGAAAATCACTGCTGATACCAGTATTACCTTTAAAATGTGCCAGAGAAGCGGTGGTGTTTTCTGATTTTCATAAGTAACAATAATATCTGTTTCTCCCAGATTCTGAATCTCAAGTCTGGGATATTGTTCATGAATACAAGCAATGATTTTCAACACGGAAATTACATAGCGCTGTTCTTTTTCCTCCCGGATCTTCAAGATCCGCAAGTTTTTACTTTCATCAGGATGGCCTTGTCTGAACACTCCATATTCACGAGGTCTCCTAACATGATGTTTTGCTTTGATACCTCAACATTCCTGTCTGCTTTGAGATAAAGAGTTGTTGATTCAGATGCCATGGACGATCACCTCCAGTTTCTTATCCGGTAACGAATATTTCACAAGATATCCCTCATCATTTTGCATTTTCTTCTGTCCTTTCCAATAAAACAGAACCAATAACAACTGCGCATAGTAAGAGGATGATTAAAGCAAACCATCTCTTTTTCTCTCTGTTTTTCATTTCATCAGACCTCCTGAAGTATTTTTTTACATTATTTGCAGCTTTAATAAAAATATACTTACATTCATTTTGTAATATCTTGACAATCAGTAAATCCTGCACTAAAATAAATACATAAGAAAAACCGAAACGTTTCGGTTTTAGAAATAAGGAGGACGATACGATGCCATTAGTTACATCAGAAAAGATGCTTTTAGACGCAAAGAAGGATGGATACGCAGTAGGTGCATTCAATGTAGAGAATATGGAGATGGTTAAAGCAGTCATCGCCGCAGCGGAGGAGCTGAACGCACCGGTGATGCTTCAGACAACACCTTCTACTGTAAAGTATGGAACATTGGAGACATTTGCAGGAATCGTGAAAGCAGAAGCTGCGAAAACAAAGATCCCGGTATGCCTGCATCTGGATCACGGCAATAGCTTTGAACTTGCAGTCCAGGCAATGAAAGCTGGTTACACATCTGTTATGATCGACGGTTCCCACGAAGATTTTGAGAATAATATCGCAGTGACGAAGAAGGTTGTAGATGTAGCAAATGCATTTGGCATTCCGGTAGAAGCTGAACTTGGTAAAGTTGGCGGAAAGGAAGACGACCTTGAGGCTGATGCTGATACGAACACAGATCCGCAGGAAGCGAAAGAATTCGTAGAGCGCACAGGAGTTTCCTCTCTTGCAGTAGCGATTGGAACAGCGCACGGCTTTTATGTAGGAACCCCGGTTCTTGACAAGCCAAGAGTAAGCGCGATCAAAGAAGTTGTAGATGTTCCACTCGTGCTTCATGGAGCTTCCGGACTGAGTGAAGAAGATGTAAGAGAATGCGTAGAACGTGGAATGTGTAAAGTCAACTTTGCTACTGAGCTTCGTGTTGCATACACAGATGCCGTGAAGAAACTGCTTGAAGAGAAGCCAGAGACATTCGATCCGAAGAAACTCGGTGTTGTTGCGATGGAAGCCGTAAAAGAACAGGTGATCGCACGCATGAAGATGTGCGGATGTGATGGAAAAGCAGAATAAAATGAGTAATAGCTTACAAGATACAGAATAAGGAAATAAGCTTATGGGTGCAACGATGAAAGACATTGCCCGAGAGACTGGGCTTGGACTTGCAACAATTTCTTCTTATCTAAATGGAGGAAATGTGCGTGAGAAAAACAGAATCAAGATCGAAGAGGCAATTGAGAAGCTTCATTTTGAGGTAAATGAAGTTGCAAGAGGATTAAAGACAAACCGAACGAAGACCATCGGAATCATCTTGCCCGAGTTAAACAACATTTTCTTTTCAGAGATCATTACAGCAGCGGAAGATTTATTAAGAAGTCATGGATATGCGACGATGATCTGTGACTGTCGATCCGATGTGAAGCGAGAAGAAGAGGCAGCAGAATTCCTTCTTCACAGAAGAGTGGATGGCTTGATCATGATGCCATCCGGAGCAGAGAAGAAAGTATTTGATAGATTTAGAAAATCCGGAAGACCGGTTGTACTGATCGACCGAAGGATGGAGAACGGAGATTGTGACTGCGTTCTTGTAGATAATGAAGGAGCTGCGCAGAACGCAGTGAAACGGCTGATGAAAAAAGGCCATAAGAAGATTGGTATGATCACAGGACCGGATAATGTATATACAGCCAGAGAACGTCAACGAGGATATAAGCTTGCGCTACAGGAATCATCAAAAGCTCAATCAGAACAACAATCAGATTTAAAAGACAAAACAGATAGAAAAGATACAAAACTTCTGGCAGATGGTAACTACACGATTGCCGGAGGAGCGAAAGCAATGCGCAAGCTTTATGAAGACAATCCAGATATGACGGCAGTATTTATCTCCAACTACGAGATGACAGTCGGAGCAATGATGGAGATCAATGATCTTGGAATTAAGTTCCGGAACAGTTGTCTGTGATTGGATTCGATAATGTGGATTTTGCAAGAGCTGTAGTACCAAGACTGTCAATCGTGACACAGCCAACAGAAGAGATTGGACAAGCGGCAGCGAATCTGTTATTGAGCCGTCTCGAAGATAAGGATGAAACATCAGATAAAACATCAGACAAAACAGAAACAACAGAGACAATCTGGCTGAAAACCGGATTCGTAGAAGGAGAATCAGTGGCGGATATTTCATAAAGAGGAGGAGACCATGGGAGAATATTTATTAGGAATAGATATCGGAACCAGTGCCTGTAAGATTGCAGTCTTTGCAAAAGACGGAACCGTCAAGGCAACCGGAACCGGTGATTATCAGGTCTATTACCCACATCCAGGATGGGCAGAACAGAATCCGGAAGAATGGTGGGAAGCAGTTTGCAATGCAATCCCAAAGGTGCTCGCAAAGGAAATATTTCCCCGGAAGAGATCAAAGGAATCGGGATCGATGGGCAGAGCTGGTCTGCAATCGCAGTAGATAAAGACGGAAATGTACTTACGAATACCCCAATCTGGATGGACACAAGAGCCACAGATATCTGTGAAGAATTCAATGAAAAGATTGGGAAAGACAAGGTCTTCGAGCTTTGCGGCAACTCTTTGCAGCCGTCTTATACAACTGCAAAGATTATCTGGTATCAGAGAAACCTGCCGGAAGTCTATGCAAAGACTTATAAGATCCTTCAATCCAACAGTTACATTGCATACAAACTGACCGGTGTGATGACACAGGACCTTTCTCAGGGATATGGCCTTCACTGCTTCGATATGAGAACAGGAACCTGGAAGGAAGAGATGTGTCAGGCATTTGGATTTTCTTCTGAGCTATTGCCGAAAATCCATGCCTGTCATGAAGTGATCGGTGAGGTAAATGAGAAAGCTGCGAAAGAAAGCGGACTGGCAGAAGGAACACCGGTCGTGGCCGGAGGACTCGATGCAGCATGTGGAACTCTCGGTGCAGGAGTGATCCACAGCGGAGAGACACAGGAACAAGGCGGACAGGCAGGTGGAATGAGTATCTGTACCGACCAGTATCGTGCCGATGAACGGTTGATCCTTGGATTTCACGTCGTGCCGGATTGCTGGCTCTTACAAGGCGGAACAACCGGAGGCGGTGGAGTGATGCGCTGGCTTGAGAGGGAGTTCGGAGCGTACGAAAGAGAAGAAGGAAAACGTCAGGGAAAAAGCTCACTGGATTTATTTAATGAAGAGGCGGCAGCAGTAGCACCGGGAAGTGACGGAGTGATCTTCCTCCATATATGTCCGGTGAGAGAACTCCGATCTGGGATCCAAACGCAAAAGGTGTCTACTACGGATTAGATTTCAGTAAGACAAAAGGACACTTCATTCGTGCGGCAATGGAAGGAACAGCATATGCATTGAAGCATAACCTTGATGTTGCGGAAGAAGCCGGAGCGAAAGTAGAAGTCCTGCGTGCGATGGGCGGATCAGCAAACTCCTTGTTGTGGACACAGATCAAGTCTGACATCACAGGAAAACCAATTGTTGTTCCATCCTCTGACACAGCAACAACACTCGGTGCAGTGATCCTTGCCGGAGTCGGAATCGGAATGTACAAAGACTTTGACGAGGCGGTGAAGCTTACTGTTGAAGAGAAGCGTTCCCACGAACCGAATAATGAAAACAGAAAAGTTTATGATAGAAATTACGAAACATATATAGAGCTTTATAAACAATTAAAGGACACTATGGCGAAAAACCATGAATAAGAAATAAATTAACAAAAGACCAAAAAGGAGGATCTTGAAAATGAAAGCAGCAGTTGTATGCGCCAACGAAGACGTACAGTATCTTGATTACGAAGAACCGACACCGGGACCGGGCGAAGTTAAGGTCAAAGTAAAATGTTCCGGTATCTGCGGATCTGATATTCCACGAGTACTTCATAACGGAGTTCATTTCTATCCAATCGTACTTGGACATGAGTTCTCAGGAGATGTTGTAGAAGTAGGTGAAGGTGTAACAAAGGTTAAGGTTGGAGATCACGTATCCGGTGCACCGTTGAAACCATGTATGAAATGTGATGACTGTCAGAACGGAAACTTCTCTCTGTGCAAACATTACAGTTTTATTGGTTCCAGAGAGCAGGGATCCAATGCCGATTATGTAGTGATCCCAGAGCAAAATGCAGTTGTATATGATCCAGGCATTCCGTATGAACAGGCGGCCATGTTTGAGCCTGCAACTGTAGCGATCCACGGAGTGTTCCAGAATGATTATCAGGGCGGACAGTATGTTGCAGTACTCGGCGGCGGAACGATCGGAATGTTCACAATGCAGTGGTGCAAGATCTTCGGATCCAAGAAAGTTGTAGTTTTCGACATCAGTGATGAGAGACTTGAACTTGCGAAACGTCTTGGAGCTGACGAAGTTGTCAACACAACGAAAGGGAATTTCATGGAAGAGGCAATGGCGATCACAGGCGGCAAAGGATATGGATTTGTATTCGAGACAGCCGGACAGGTTCCGACCATGCATATGGCCTTTGAGCTTGCAGGAAACAAATCCCATGTATGCTTTATCGGAACACCACATGTGAATCTTGAGTTCACACCGGCAATGTGGGAGAACATGAATCGTAAAGAGTTCAAACTGACAGGATCCTGGATGTCCTACAGCGCACCGTTCCCGGGCAAAGAGTGGGAGCTGACAGCACATTACTTTGCAACAGGACAGCTAAAATTCGACAAAGGATTTATTTACAAAATGGTTCCGATGAGTCAGGCACAGGAAGCATTCCAGATGTTTAAGACACCGGGACTTGTACAGGGAAAAGTAATGCTTGTAAACGAAGATTAATCAGAGAGGGGGACAAGAGCTTTGATCTGTCAAAGCTCTGTACCGAATATGATACTTACAGTAACATTAAATGCAGCAATCGACAAAAGATATGTTGTGGAAGGCTATCAGGTCGGTGAAGTCAACCGTGTGAAAGAATGTGCGTATACGCCAGGTGGAAAAGGATTAAATGTATCCAAGCCGGCATCTATCGCAGGAGCGGAAGTGGTCGCAACAGGATTTGTCGGAGGTCATGCAGGAAATTATATCGAAGACGCGCTGAAACCATTTGGAATCAAGAGTGAATTCTATCATCTGGAAGAAGAGAGCCGATCCTGTATCAACATATGGGATGAAGTTAATCACGTGCAGACAGAATTTCTTGAGCCGGGATTCACGGTATCTGAGGAAGAATTTGAGGGATTCGAAAAACATTTCACAGAACTGGTGAAGAAAGCAGATGTTGTTGCTATGTCAGGAAGTGTTCCAAAAGGACTTGACGGAACAGCTTATCAGCGTCTTGTAAGAATCTGCAAAGAAGCAGGAAAGAAAGTCATCCTTGATACAAGTGGAAAACTGCTTGAGATGGGAATCGAGGCAAAGCCGACGATGATCAAGCCCAATATTGATGAGATCCGTATGTTGACAGGAAAAAGCTGCGACAACTTCCAGGACATGGTAGATGCGGCAAAACAGATTCATGCAGATGGAGTCGAGATCGTGGCAGTGTCACTCGGTGGAGACGGTTCTTTTGTCGTATGTGATGACGGAATCTTTCGCGCACGTGTGCCGAAGATCGATGCGGTAAACACAGTAGGATGCGGAGATTCCATGATCGCCGGGTTCGCTCTTGGACTTAGCGAAGGACTTTCGGTTGAAGAGACATTGAAGAAAGCAAGTGCAATCTCAGCGGCAGCAGCACTCAGAGAAGAAACAGGATTCTTCGTAAAAGAAGATATGGAAAAGATCTATCCACAGGTGGAGATTGAGAAGATCGGTTAGATTAGATAAAAGGAGAATTATCATGGGTGAATTTATTAATCCGGCAGATGTGCCAAAAGTAAAATTCTACACAGGTGATGAAGCACCATGTATCGGAATGGGAACCTTTGGTTCCGACAGATTTACAGCAGATCAGATTGCTGAAGCAGTAGACGGAGCAATCAAAAGCGGATACCGCATGTTTGATTGTGCCGCATGCTACGGAAATGAACCGGAGATCGGTAAAGTATTTAAAAATGCATTTGATGAGGGAATCGTAGAACGTAAAGATCTCTTTATTATGACAAAAGTATGGAACGATATGCACGAACATGTCGAAGAAGCTTGCAAGAAAAGTATCACAGATCTCCAGTGTGATTATGTGGATATGTATTATATTCACTGGCCATTCCCGAATTACCATGCACCAAAATGCGATGTAGAGTCAAGAAATCCGGATTCTAAACCATTCAGTGTGGAAGAATTCATGAATACATACAGACAGTGTGAAAAACTCGTCGAAGACGGACTGACAAGATTCATCGGAATCTCCAATATGACAATTCCGAAACTTGAAGCAGTACTTCCATTGATGAAGATCAAACCGGTTGCCTGTGAGCTTGAGATCCATCCTTGCTTCCAGCAACAGGAACTTTACGATTACCTCGTAGCACACGATATCCAGCCGGTAGGTTACATGCCAATCGGTTCTCCGATGAGACCGGAGAGAGATATGTGTCCGGAAGATGTAGCAGATCTGCAGACTCCGGTTATGCAGGAGATTGCGAAGGCTCATAACTGTCACCCGGCGATTATTGCACTGAAATGGGCAAGACAGAGAGGCGAGATTGCAATTCCGTTCTCACTTCACAATTATGTAAGCAACTTAAAAGCAATGACAGAAGATCCGCTGACAGAAGAAGAGATGGCGAAGATTGCAACACTCGAAAAAGGAACCGCCTTGTAAAAGGACAGGTGTTCTTGTGGCATGGAGCAAAAGACTGGCATGATCTCTGGGATGAAGATGGAGAAATCGTGACATTGTAAAAAATAAGATAAAATGATGTTGAGAGATACAGTTCTTGTAGGAAGGTGAGACTTTTTACAGGAACTGTATTTTATTATAAAAAATTAATTTTTTCTTTGAATTGGCATACATTTAAAAGTTGAAAATATACTCCTAAAGGAGTATAGTGAAAACAGGATAAGTTATCACGGTTACATTATACGTGGTCAGCGACTTAAAAAAGAATGAAGTAGAAAGAAGGTGTCCCTTTGTCAAAACAAATGAAAAGAAAAATCTATCATGGTTCATCTAAAATCATTGAGAAGCCTGAGTTCGGGTATGGAAAGCCATATAATGATTATGGACTTGGATTTTATTGTACAGAGCAGATTGATATGGCAAGAGAATGGGGTGTGTCTAAAGAGGAAGGTGGGATTGCAAACTGCTATGAAATTGATTGCTCAGGATTGGAAATTCTGAATCTGAATGATGAAAAATACTGTATTTTACACTGGCTGTCGATTCTGTTGGAGAATAGAGAATTCGAAGTGTCATCAGCTCTTGCAGAAGAGGCGAAAGAATATATCCTCAAGAATTTTAAAATAGAGTATGAAGAATATGATGCAATTGTCGGATATCGTGCGGATGACAGTTACTTTTCCTTTGCTCAAGATTTCATTAATGGGGCTATTTCCTATCGGCAGTTAAACCGGGCAATGCATCTTGGAAAACTGGGACAGCAGTTTGTACTGAAAAGCAAAAAGGCATTTCAGCAGATTGAATTTACCGGTTACGAATCAGCTGCAAGTAAAGAATGGTATAGGAAAAAGATGTTGAGAGACAGGTCTGCCAGAAGAGAATATTTTGATGTAGAACGGAATAAGAGACAAAAAGGAGATTTGTATATAATACAGATCATGGATGAGGAGATGAAATCAGATGATTTGTGCTTACGATAGAGTTTATTTGGAGTCCGCAAGAAGGAACCTTGCGAGAATGTTGGATTTTGCTGTATATGATATGTGCTATGAGTTACAGCAGTTTTATCACTGGTTTTTGATGTCGGGAATAGCAGAGCAGTTTGGAAGCGGTGACTATAGATTTCTTGCCGGCATGTCTGGAGTAGAACTGGCTTATGAAGTACTGGATGCATCACAGATCGCCTATGAGCGCCGGAAACCATGTTATTCCGTAGACCGCAGTGAAGAATATTGGACAGGCTGGGCATTAGCTTATTATCAGTGGGAGACATCCCTTACATTCAGGGAAATAGAAAAGTATATTCCAATCACAGAAGTCTGCGGTTTGTATTCACCGTACCATGAAATGGATATCCGTCAATTCTCTGATAAGATGAATGAATTATACATGAAAGCAAAGAAGGGAACAAGTCTGAAAATATTACGGAAATATGCAGGAATGAGCCAGAGAGAACTATCTGAATTATCCGGTGTTCCGTTAAGAACGATCCAACAATATGAGCAACAACAAAAGAATATTAACAAAGCCCAGGTAGAATATTTAGTGAGATTATCGAAGACGTTATGCTGTGAAATCACAGACTTATTAGAAAAGACAAAATAGTAAAAACAGAGTAGAAAAAAGGAACGGATTTTCTGTATGAAATAAAAAAGTTGACATGCACACATTTTTATGATATTATATCGCTCGTAACATTTTTGTAATAATTGATAATAAAAATGAAACAAATGCATAATATTAAGATATCAGGGTTAAAAGGTCTGAAACCACCGGTGCCTGCACGAAACAATCCGTAGGTATCCTAGTGGGTGACTTTTGTCCACAATATCATATAAATGGCAAAATTGTTAGGAGGGTATATGAAATTTAATAAAAATAAAAGGATTTTTCTGGCGATGTATACAGCAATGATGAGTGCGGTCATGCTGACGGGATTTGCAAGTTCCACGGAAGCACAGGAGCAGAGCGTTGCAGAAGCAGAAGTGTCAACGGAGGCAGCTGAGCAGGAAGAAACTTAGATGACACACGGTTTGCAGAGGGTACAGGTACAGACTGGGTGTATCACAGGAAGTGATCGATGTGCAGTCAGGATGATCGAGAATGTGAAGATTGCGGCAGCTGAAGCGAAGATTGCTTATGAAGCAAAGCTGGAAGAAGAGAGACGTGCGGCGGAAGAAGCAGAACGGATCGCCAGAGAGAAGGCGGAGGCAGAAGCGGCAGCAGCGGCACAGGCAGAAGCAGCGGCTGCACAGCAGGCAGAAAAAGAACTGCTGGCATCCCTGATCTTCTGTGAAGCGGGAACCAGCCGTATGAAGGACAGGTTGCGGTTGGAGCTGTTGTAATGAACCGTATCAATAGTTCCTCTTATCCGGATACAATGGAAGAAGTAATCTACCAGTCCGGTCAGTTCTCACCGGCAATGTCCGGATGGCTTGACCGCGTAAGAGCAAACCAGGGCTATACAGAGGCTGCGATGCAGGCGGCAGAAGATGCACTCGCAGGAAGCAATCCAATTGGAGATTGTCTGTATTTCAGTGTAGGCGGTTACGGAACACGGATCGGAGATCACTTATTTCATTAGAATGCTCCACTCACAACATCTGCTCAAACAGAGTCGATCAGATACTGTGGAATCCTTTTCCGATAATCTCACTTGTATTAGAGATTAGAATAAATGCCTTTGGATCGGTCATCTTGATGAAATTACGCAGGCGGACAGCCTGGGTACGGTTCAGTGCAGTCAGGACAATCGCTTTGTCCTGACCGGAATAAGCACCCGTTGCGTGAAAGACGCTGGCACTGCGGTTCAGCTCATGAACGATGAAAGCACAGATCGGTTCCGGGTCGTCACATACAACATTAAAATATTTGGACAGATTAAAGTTCTCGATAAAGGTGTCTACCATGAAAGAACGAATCGTAAGTCCGAGCAAAGAATATAATCCAGTTTTGATATCGAAGATAAAGAATCCGGCAATAGTGATCAACAGATCAGAAAGCATAAGAGCCGGTCCGATATTGAAGCTGGAATATTTTTTTAAAATCATAGCAATAATATCTGTACCGCCACTGGAACTGCCGATGTTGAACAAAATGGCAGAGCCAAGAGCAGGAAGTGCAATCGCAAAACAAAGCTCCAGCATCGGCTGGTCAGTCAAAGGAGCTTTCATCGGGCAGACGCGCTCCAAAAAAGAAAGCGTTACCGAGAGCAGAATACTGCAATAAGCTGTCTTAGCTGCGAATTTCTTACCAAGAACAATCATTCCGATCAACAGAAGCGTCATACTGGCAACAAAGTTGAAATCACCGGCTGTCATAAGTCCTGTCTTTGCAATAAGAACAGCAAGACCGGTGATGCCGCCAAAGGTAAAGTTATTCGTGAACTTGAAAAAATAAGTACCGATCGCCATGATCAGTGTGCTGACTGTCAGTAAAAGAAAATGTTTCCCCTTGTCTAACATAAATAAATTCCTCCCCAAAAGAAAAATGATAGCTTTCGTGTGCAACATCCGCTATAAAAAGCTGTCATAAATGTTTGTACATATGATTGTAAGCGCTGAAAAGTGAAAAGTCAACGCATGAAGTTATCCAAAAAAGGAAATACTGAAATTAAGCAAAGTACGAAAACAGCATACCAAAATAGAACGAAAAGCACTGAAAAGGAGGTTTTAGAGTGTGGAACCAGAAGTTAGAAATAAGCTGGATCTTGCAGTAGAAATCCGTGATGTTTATGCAAGAGAAATTCTTGATTTCGCCGGAAATCCGGCCATTGAAGTAGAAGTTCTGGCAGGAGGAGAAATCATAGGAAAAGCATCTGTGGCAGGAAAAAATTATAATAAAAAAGAGCAGACAGAAAAACAGCAGATGGATATCGAAGGAAAAATCGAATTGCTTAACAGTCAGATTGCACCGGAAATAATCGGTGAAAATGTATTTGAACAAAGAAAGATTGATACAATTCTGAAAGAAAACGGAAATGAACAGACATCCTTTGCAATATCACTTGCAGTGGCGCGGGCAGCAGCGGCTGCAGAAAAAATTCCGCTTTACAGGTATCTTGGAGGTGTACGTGCAGTACATCCAAGTATGCCGCAGTTGGTCAGAAAAGAAGAAATTGAGATAGAAAAGATAAAAGAAATTAAGGTAGACGAGAGTACGATTCTTACGAAACTGTTTGAAAGAATATTAGAAGAACAGAATGAAGGGAAGAAGCTGATTCTCAGTCAGGAAACAGCAGGAACAGAAGACAACTTTCTGGTAGATCTTGCAGTTGCGGCGAATATTACGCTGATTTTGGTTGAAAACAGAGAAAGCGCTTATTATACAGTACTGAACAATCGATTGTTACAACTGGAAGAGAAGATTGGTGGATGAGAAGACCTCAAGAAATCAGGGAGAAATAAATAATGGGAGCATAAGCTCCCAATTGTTATTTAGCGATTTTATTTTACACTCTCTAAATACATCTCTGTCAGTTCAACAGCATCTGCAATACACTGAGGACATGGGACAACTTTCCCCTTTCCAGAGACTCCCTTTAAGTCACGACAATAATAGGTTCCGTTCTTTTGACGGAATTTTTCTGCAAATTCCTTTGTTTTCTTATAGGTATCTGCTTTAGTAGATTTCCCATTTTCAAGATTTCCGATGCTGTTGTCCATTCCAATAACCATCATCATACCGGTTACAGCTCCGCACATGTCCATCATGCCCATGCCAAATCCAAATCCCTCAGAGATTTTAAACATTGTTTCCTGGTCTACACCAAATTCCTCACAGAAAGAACAGGCTACAGCTTGTGCACAGTTATACCCTTTGCCATGTAGTTCTAATGCTTTTTCCACTTTTGTACTCATTTTTTTCTCCTTATGATTAGAAATTCCCAACTTATTTTTTGATTTTAAATTGTTTTTTATTATAACGCTCTTTTCTGTTTATGACAATTGGTATTACGGATTTTGAAAGAATTTGAAAGAATGAAATCAAAGGAAGAATATGATATTATAAAATAAAAACGGAATTATAGAGAAAAGCACCTGTCAAAGAAGCTTGCGTAACCGTATATTTCAAATGTATAAAGGGAGGCGAATGAGGTGAAAATCGTTCGAGGAATAAATTTTATAGAAGGAAGCAGAGAAGAAGAATTACCAAATTTTGAATCAAATTTTCCATATATCGCTTCGCGTGTAGAATTAAATCAATATGCAGAAGATAGTATTCCATGGCATTGGCATAAAAGCGTAGAAGTGTTTTATGTAGAGCAGGGAAACCTTGAATACCGTACGCCTAACGGACATTATATTTTTCCGCATGGCTCAGGAGGCATGGTTAATTCTAATGTTCTTCATACAACGAAGCCGCAAGAAGACAATACGGTACAGCTAATTCATATTTTTGATCCATCATTTATTGGGCGGTGAAACAGGAAATAATAATTGTGAAAAATATATTATGCCAATTATCACATCTGGAGAATTGGATATGATTCCATTATATTCTAATAAATTTGGAACAAAAAAGAAATATTAGATCTTATAAGGAATGCATTTAATTTATCAGAAAAGGAATTTGGATACGAACTAAAACTGCGGGAGCGATTAACTGAAATTTGGCTATCACTTTTCAAAATGTCATTTTCTGTGATTGAAAAAAAGAAAACTAGTACGAGAGCGAACGACAGAATAAAATTGATGATGGTTTATGTTCATGAAAATTTTGCAGATAAAATTACTGTTTCTGATCTTGCAAAAGTTGGCTACATAAGTGAGAGAGACTGTTTTCGAGTTTTTCAAGAGTGTCTTCACATGACGCCGATAGAATATATTACAAACTATCGGCTGCAAAAAGCCTGCTATATGTTAGTACATAGCAAAGATACTATTTCTGCAATCAGTCAGGAGTGCGGATTAGGAAGCAGTAGCTTTTTCGGAAAGACTTTTCGAGAACATATGGGGATGACACCAATGGAATATCGAAAAAAATGGCGGAATAGTGATATATAAAGGCATTAAAAAGATATTTTATTCTTTAAAATTGCAGTATGATGATAATCAAGAACAAAACATATCTTTTATGAAAGGATAATGTTTGGATTGGAAGTGGTAGCATTCTCTTGCCGGGAGTTACAATCGGTAAAAATAATGTTGCGGCTAGCAATCCATGTAGAGTAATTCGTTGCATAAGGGAGTAGAAAAGAAATGAATCAGGTAAAAATTATTTTTTTTGATATTGATGGAACATTGTTGGAGATGGGAAAAACAGAGATAACACCGAATACGAGGAAGGCGTTATGTTCATTAAAACAAAATGGTATAAAAATATGTATCGCAACAGGGCGTTCGTTTGCTACCATACCAATGTTTGAGGGAGTTGTATTTGATGCGATTTTGGCATTTAATGGATCTTTCTGCGTTGCAGGTAATCAGGTAGTGGCAAAATGTCCTATTCCGAAAGAAGATATAGAAATAATTATTGAAAATGCAAAGAGAATGGAAAGACCTGTTTCTATTGCAACAGCGGAAGAGATTGTTGCAAATGGAAGCGATAAAGATTTAGAAGATTATTTTGCGATTGCACATCATAGGGTGAATGTATCCGAGAAATTCGAAGAATATGTGGACAAAGATGTGTTTCAAATTATGTTGGGATGTGACTTAGAAGAACGTAAGTATATATTAAAGGGAACGAAAAATGCCAAATTAGCAGCGTGGTGGGATAGAGCCATAGATATTATTCCAAAAGAAGGTGGAAAAGGAGCTGCGATTGAACAGGTTCTTGCACATTATAAATTCTCAAAGGAAGAAGCCATTGCGTTTGGAGATGGAGAAAATGATATTGATATGCTACTATCCGTTGGAAAAGGGATTGCAATGGGAAATGCATCTGAAAAAGTGAAAGAAATTGCGACTGATATTTGTGAAAGCGTGACAGATGATGGGATTTATTATTATCTGAAAAGCCAGAAGATAATAAATGAGTAAAAGGTAGGTGGAAAATGCTCTGGCAGAGTTTTTCATACATATAAGCACAAATTAATCTGCCAGGGCATTGGGTTTAAGTGTTGTTTCGATTGAATCAGCATACTTCGAAGAGCATAATTTACATCAGGAGAGTTTATATGACCGTCCATTTTCTAACGGGGTTGAATTTCTGTCCTTCTGATAGCTCTCTTCCGCAGGAATCTTTATATACAAGTGGTTTGGCTTGGAAAATCCACCAGATTTTCTTACCAGTAGTCCGGCTTCATCCAATTCCTTTAATGCAGACTTTATGGATGATCTGCATTTCCAAGTATGTTTTATTAATTCCGTAATCGGATAGATTACATAGATCCGGCCATTTTCATCCAGCCAGTTATTCATTTGTGAGAGTCGCGCCCGGTCATACAGCAGCATATATACAACCTTGCCGTTTTGAGAAATCGGGTACTTCAACAGGAACTTAGGGAACTGGAAGTATGCAACCGAAAATTCTTTCTTTGTTATGTAGTTATAATTCAATTCTTCACCTCTCATTTCGACTTTTTGATATTGACATATAGGGGTAAGTTCTTCAGATGGTAGGCTCTTTACCCCTTCACATATACAAAAGGAGTAGGAACAAAAAAAGGCTCAGCATTAAAATTTAAAAGAATGAATAAAATGAATCAGTAGATTTGATATTTTTTGTGAATGTGTTAGTGACTATTAATGATAAAATCGATCTGTATTAAAAATACGATGTCTAGACATTGGATTTACAACTGAAATTGGAAAGGCATAGTATGTATAGCTACGAAAGTCAAAGTGCCTTTTCATGCCATATTCGATACGTTGACAGAAAGAATCAGGACCACCCGTTGGACGGGTGGTCCTGATTGCTTTAAAATCCGCGATTATGGGCATGCATATCGATTGGTATTCGAATATCTGGAAGCATTCTACAATACAAAACGGATTCATAGTCACTGCGACTATATGTCACCAAATGATTATGAAGATCTCTATCGTAGAGTGCAGCAACACAAATTGCTGATGGTAGGTTAAAATGGGGAAAACCTCATTTTAACTTGTACTAAATCTTGACATAGGACCATTCAAATATCGGTAAGCTGAATGTACAGTTGAAATAGCGACAATTAACGAACAATGACAGCCTAATGACTACTTAAAACTTTGCCACAAGGATTTTATACCCTTTTGACAGGTTAATTGAGTATGTTATAGCTGTATGGATCAATTTTTAGATTCATGGTGCAGCTATAAGTTCAGATACTGTTCCGTGAATAATTCAGTCTTAAGAAGAGCATACTGGAAAATGGTACAGAAACTTCAGTAGAACTAACATGGTTTACCTTTTTATTGACGTATTTCGACAATCCGAGAAAATAGTCTGCAGATACATGGTAGTATTGACATAATTTTATAAGATGGCGAATAGGAAGTTCATTAGCACCACGTTCATAGCGAGCATACATTGTTTGTGAAATCCCAAGAAAATCAGCAATATCTTGCTGTGTCTTATCGTTATCTTCACGGAGCCCACGCATAATATCAATATATGATTTGTTCATTGATTTTCTATTTATCTCTTTCATAAAGATAAAATATCATAGTACATATGTTTACTATTGATTTTAGTAAATATATGTACTAAAATTAAATCAAATCAAGCACCAGAGAAGAAATAATGCATAAAAATAATGAAATTTGCAGGAATAAAAGAACAATTTGTACTAGAAAAACAAAAGGCTCAAAAAGAACAACCTGTTGTTTTGCTATAATCTGCAAATAAAACACAAAAAAGAGGAAACAGAGTATGAAAAAGAAAGCAAAGAAGTGGTTTAGCTGTATAACGGCGGCTGCACTGGTGATGTTTACGGTGAACTTGCCAATAGATGTACTTGCCAGCGACTTTGAGGATGGGGTGGAGACTTCGGTAGAGGATGAGCAGATGGATTTTTCAGATATGGAAAATTCAGAGGACTTGGAAATCGAAGATGTTCCAGAAGATGTACTAGTGGAAGAGGAAACAGATACAGAGGAGGGAGCATCAGATTTAGAAATAGAAACAGAGTTATTTACGGATACAGAGGAAATAACAGAATCAATAGATGAAATTTTAAGTGAAACTGGCTCAGAAATAAATACTTTTTCCAGCCGGGCAGGAGGAATGACAACAGGAGAAAATGGATATTCACTTATAAAACAGTTTGAGAGTTGTCGTTTGACGGCATATAAGGCAGTTTCAACAGAAAAATACTATACAATAGGATGGGGACATTACGGCTCAGACGTCTATGCAGGGATGACAATTACTCAGGCACAGGCAGACCAGTATTTAAAGCAGGATGTTGCGAAGACAGAGAATTCGGTAAATAGTTTTCTTAATTCTAATAGAATTACAATAGGACAAAATCAGTTTGATGAGTTGGTTAGTTTTACATATAATTTGGGAAATGTATGGGTTAGTACGGAAACTTTTCAATTAAAGACAATTTTGAAAAATGGGCATTTTCCGTAATCAGCACCATGATTGCGAAATACTTTGCAGTAGCGTGCACGCCCGAATTTACAGACCGCAAGCGGAAAACTGTCAATGATGCAGTAAGGACTGATGGGTACCGGGAAATCCGAAAGCAATTTTTGCCGTAATAATTCTGTTGTCTGCATCAATGCCCGCCTTGTTCTGTTAAAACGGCTTCTGCTGCAAAGCTGTGGAAAAAGGTGTCGGTAATTCTTTTTTACAAAAGAAAACCAAGCATTTTCAGAATCAATACCGACCAACTCTCCACAGAGAGCAATCGTAATGATTTCGGAATCAGATAGTTTTGCATCCAAAACATGGCGACGTTTTCTGACTTCCGAAGGTGCAAAGCGGTGATACAATTCATCAATAATAACGTAAGTGGTCAAAATAAAGTCTTCAAAAGTTGC
>ENA-OQCX01000168-OQCX01000168.1-human-gut-metagenome-genome-assembly--contig:-NODE-168-length-34546-cov-2.866266_pt1 | contig 34546 bp, 38 predicted proteins | sample MGYA00242762_ERZ504587 | MGnify/ENA primary metagenome ERZ504587 (study PRJEB26092, sample SAMD00036337) | human gut metagenome | host: Homo sapiens | study: EMG produced TPA metagenomics assembly of...
AAAAAAAGAAAACGGATGGTGTTATTTACAATATTCCGGGAAAAGCTCAGGTTACCGTATTCACTCCAAACAAACGTTATTTTGACGGAGAACTACCTGTTACACAATTTGGAACAACGGAATGTCTGATAGATAACCTTTTTAATAAAAAAGTAAATACACGAGTGATCTTTAATCCTAATACCGGAGGAATTGTGAAGATTGATAAAGACTAAAGCTCCATCTCACCCCTACATAGCAAAATGAGGGTATCCATAATACACTGGACACCCTCATTTTCACTAAAAGACAATCAATTATTTTTTAATATTTGGTTCCTCCAATCCATACCCCTTTTTCTTATTCTCACCTTTCAGCCACAAAGCAAAGAACAATGCAGCCACACCAAAGCCTGCAAATATCCACATGGGAAGTGTATAATCATAAGTCTGCATTCCATCTACTACCGGTCCTTTGCAATACTCATTCAAGACAAAACCAATCAAAGCAGGTACACCCATCAACCCCCAGTTTTGTACCCAGAAGATCAAAGCGTAAGCTGTACCCAACTGCTTTTCCGGAATAATTTTTGGAACAGAGGGCCACATAGCCGATGGCACCAAAGAAAAGCCAATCCCCAATATAATCATAATGATAGTGGCAAACCACCATACATTCAAGACAGGTAACGCAAACATTGTATGAACAAAAATCAACAGCACAGAACCGATGATCATCAGCGTAGCTCCCTTGCCTATCCGATCGTACACATTACCGAAAAGCGGAGTAAGGAACAAAGTTCCCAATGGTAACAGGCTAGGAATAGTACCCGCCAATTCCGGATCTACATTATATTTCTGCACCATCAGGTCTGTAGCATATTTCAAGAAAGGGAATACGGCAGAATAAAACAACACACACAGCAACGCAATCAGCCAAAATCCTTTATTGGTTACAATCAACCAAATATCTTTCATACGGAAAGGCTCTTCAGGTTCCGCCCCTTCTTCTTCTAAAGAAGCATCCAGTTTCTTATCATAGAAGTATAAATAAAAAATGCTACCGTACCAATACAAAGCATAGTAAGGCACAGCAACAATGGAGCAGGGATATTAGGATGGAACACACCCTCATCATCAGTAATACCAAAGAAAGTAGCGATAGGAACCGTAACAGCCAAAGCCAGCATAGTGCCTAAACGCTGTCGCCATCTCCATACCCATGGCCAGAGCCATTTCTTTTCCTTTAAACCACTTCACAATAATTTTTGAGACCGTGATGCCTGCAATCTCTACACCGACACCAAATATAGCATATCCCAACGCAGCCAGTCCTACCTGGGTTTTCATTCCAAGCAAAGTGCTTCCCTCAGCAAATGTAGTAGAAATAGCATAATATTTTAACCCACAGCCCAACACCATCAAAAGGCATGCTCCCATACCAGTAAAGCGCACTCCCATCTTATCCAAAATGATACCACCGATAATAAGCATAAAGGCAAAGACATTGAACCAACCGTATGCACTGGTAAAAATACCATAATCCAGACTATCCCACAGCAGCTCCTTTTCAAGCATCGGTTTTAAGGGGGACATTACATCGGTCAAAAAATAACCGCATAGCATGGTGAAAGCCACCAACGCCAACACACTCCACCGAAGAACCTTGGAGTCATTGAGCTTTTTTTGAATTTGTTCTTTCATTCTTTTATAAGATTTTTGATTAATAGTTTTTCATGTTCAGCTTACAAAGATACAGTTTTTTAGGTAGAGAAGCCTCTTTCCATAAAAAAGTTCTATCTTTGCGTGACGATTAAATCGTTTTATTGTAGGAAATCGTCATAAAATTACTTTTTATAAACTTAACTTTATTGATCATGAAAAAAAGCAAAACATTTCTTGTTTGCGCCATGTTGAGTGGCAGCGTCTTATTTTCATCATGCATCGGTTCTTTCGGATTATGGAATAGTTTGAAAGACTGGAACCAGGGGGTAAGCAACAAGTTTGTCAACGAACTTATCTTTCTCGCTTTCCATATTGTCCCTGTTTATGAAATTGCTTATCTGGCAGACGCATTGGTTTTAAATTCCATCGAATTCTGGAGCGGTTCCAACCCTACAGCTTCTATCGGTGAAGTAAAAACAGTGCAAGGAGAAAATGGCGAATATTTGGTAAAAACCAACGAAAACGGTTATACCATTACCAAAAAAGGAGAAGACAAATCTGTAGATTTGGTCTATAACAAAGAAAACAATACATGGAATGCCGTAGCCGACGGACAGAGCTTCGAACTTGTGAAAATGAACGAAGACGGAACGGCTGTTTTGAGCCTGCAAAACGGAACCTCCATGACTGTCACTCCTGATGCACAAGGTATTGCTACCGCAAGAATAGCTACAGGAAACTCCTTGTTTTTTGCTGCAAGATAATAAACACAACATCATTTAAACACAAAGAAAAGAAGTTGCCCATGCAAACAACTTCTTTTCTTCCATAAAACAATACTACTATGAAGAAGCAAATCATGCTGGGCGGCCTACTCCTATTATTAGGCTCCTGTACTCCCCAAAAGAAAGCGAATGACCCGAATGCAATTGACATTGCCGTAAGTCTGGAACACCTCACAGAATTAAAGACCTCCCAATTGGGAAAACAAATCCGTTATATCCCTTTGGAAACAACAGACTCATCCCTGATTGGCAACTCCTATTCCATCAAGTTATCTAAAGACCATATCTTTGTTTCTACCAACGGACGATGCCTGTCATTCAACAAGCAAACCGGAAAATATCTTGGCAGCATCGGGCACAAAGGAGAAGATCCACAAGGCTACAGCAATGCCAACTGCTTTATTCACCCCCATACCAACAATCTCTACTTTTATCGCCAACCCGACAAGTTGGTAAAATACGATACAAAAGGTAACTATCTAGGGCAAGTACACCTACCACAAAAGATTTCCCCATCCCTTTACTTTACTTTTTCCGACTCCCTTATTCTTGCTCATTATGGAGAAGGAATAGGACAACCGCAAGCAAGTGCGTTACTTTACTTCAACGAACAGGGAGAAGTAAAAGACTCATTGCCGGAATTTGCCAATCCGGGTGATCCTATGGGCATGGACCAGATATCCAGCACCAACGTATTCAAGCAATTACCCGGTAACGCCAACATAGGAGGGTTAATATATATAAATTATCAGGATGGAACAATGACTGTTCTTCCTATAGACCAGCCTTCACTTTGGCTGAGCAACGGCAGCATACGTTTCAGAAAAGCGTTCAATGACACAATCTACGACATTAAAGGACACGAAGCTACTGTCCATACCACTTTCCATACCGGGCAATGGCATTTTCCGTCTGAAAAAATGGGACAAAAAGAGGATACAGACAACTACATCGTTATAACCGGTATTCTGGAAACTCCCAAACATCTCTTCTTTATATCTCTACAGGATTATACGACAAGAGAAAACCCTTCTACGGTATTTACGACAAAGAAAAACATATTACTTATATAAATGATGCCAATGTGGGGCTGACAGATGACCTGACGCATTTCATGCCTTTCTATCCCATCACTTGTACAGAAGAAGGAGAGTATGCCGCTTTATTGGAGATAGGGAAAATAGACGAATGGATGGATAAAAATCCGGGAATTGTCCAAGAAGGAAAGCTAAGCTTTTTTCCAGGAAATCAATGAAGAATCCAATCCGGTTTGTGTTATAGTGGAACCTTGACAACCATAAAAGAACGCTGCTTTCCTCACGGAGAGCAGCGTTCTCTTTCTTCAACACGTTGAAGATAACAGTATGCTAAATTAGTCACGACCTCCACCCAATGCCTGATAGAGATTGATTACGCCTTGCATTTCAGTAAAACGGTTAGCAACCTGAGTTAACTCCGCATTAAGCAAAGTCTGCTGAGCCGTCAAAACTTCCAAATAAGTCGTATTCCCATGTTGCATCAGCAAAGAGGTACTTTCCAAAGCTTTATTTAATGAATTTATTTGTTTATCATAATAAACTGATTTATCACGGGCCGTCTGATATTTCACCAAAGCCTCGTTCACTTCACTTCCTGCATTCAACAAAGCCTGTTGAAAACTCAGTTTGGCTTCTTCTTGCTGAGCTTTAGCTATCTTTAGCTGTGCTATGTTCGCACCTTTATTAAACAGTGGCTGGGTCAACGAAGCTACAGCCGTTGCAATGAACTTGCCCGGATTGACAATCATACTTCCTGCTGAATTAGTCCATCCCGCACTTCCACTTAAAACAATAGAAGGATAAAAGGCGGAACGAGCCTGATTTGTGGCATAGAAAGCTGCTTCCAACGAACGCTCCGCACTGCGTACATCGGGACGGTTGGCAAGCATTTGCACAGGGATGCCTACCGGGAAATGTTCCTTCATCATATAAGAACTGTCCCATGTGCCCGTTCTCTCAATAGCATGAGGAGATTCAGCCAACAACAACGACAAACTGTTTTCTACCTGGTTAATTTGTTCTTTCAGATCAAGAACTGAAGTACATATAGTATAATATGTAGCTTCCATTTGTGAAACGGCAGCTTCATTTGCCAATCCGGCTTCCATCAGAGCACGGGTTGCATCTACGGTTTCTTTCCAGGACTTTTCAGTCCGGACAGAAATGGCCAGCTGATTGTCCAGCATCAGCAAGGTATAGTAAGTATTAGCTATACCGGCTATCAGCTGTGTCCGGACAGCCTGTTTATAGTCACGGCTCTGTTCCAGCAATGCTTTCGCCTGGCGTTTCGCATTACGGATGCGGCCGAAAATATCAATTTCCCAACTTGCCGCCACCGGTAAAGTATAAGTTTGTACAGCTTTTCCTTTGTCAAAACTACTTGCTGTCCCCTGAGGTGACAGAGCGAAAGAAGGCAGATAAGCCAATTTGGCTGACAGCATAGCAGCTTCCGCCTCTTTCACACGCCATTGTGCTGACTGCAAATCCGTATTGTTCCGCAAGCCTTGCTCTATCAATTCCTGAAGCCGCGGATCTGTAAAAATCTCCTGCCAGCTCAGATTGCCGATATTATCCACGGTATCAGCAACTGCCACCTCTTCCCCATACAAATTATCGGGCACTTCGGTTGCAGGTTTATATTGGGTATATATGCCGCAGCTACTCAGTGTGAGCGCTGCGACAGTCAGAGTGATGATCTGTTTTTTCATTTTTTCTCTTCGTTTTTGCTTTCGATGTGGTGTTGTCTCTCTTCTTTTGCTTCTACACATTCCTCTTGAATCTGCCAATCGGCCGCCGGCTGAAACTGAATAGGACGTACCTTTTCCTGTAAATATTGGAATACGATAAACAAAGAAGGTACAATAAACAGCAACGCCAGCGTACCGATCACCATTCCACCCACAGTACCTGTTCCCAGCGAACTGTTTCCATTAGCACCTACTCCACTGGCAACCATCAACGGGAACAGACCGAAAATCATAGTCAGTGCCGTCATCAGAATAGGACGCAAGCGGGCTTTGGCGGCAGAAAGTGCAGCGGAAGTCAGGCTCATACCTGCCTTACGACGCTCGGTAGCGTACTCGGTCAGCAAAATGGCAGTCTTAGCAAGCAAACCTATCAACATAATCAAACCGGTCTGCAAATAAATATTGTTCTCCAGTCCCATCATCTTCGCAAACAGGAAGCTACCCATCAGCCAAACGGAACAGACAACAACCACCGCAAACGGAATGAGGAAACTTTCATAAAGTGCACTTAAAATCAGATAAATCATCAAGAAACAGATAGCAAAGATGATAATGGTAGTACCTCCCTGGTCGGTCTCTTCACGGGATATCACCAACTAGTACCGAACCCAATCGATTGGAGTGCTGTACGGCAGTTTCCTGAACGGCACGGATGGCATCACCGGTACTATACCCTTCGGCAGGCATTGCATTTACAGCAATAGAATTGAACATATTGAAACGGCTCAGCGATTCTGCCCCATAACTGCGGGTCAATGTCACAAACTGGCTGAGAGGAGCCATCTCGCCATTAGACATACGCACAAAGATATTATTCAACGAGCTTTCATCCACACGATACTTCGGATCTGCCTGAATCATAACCTTATATACTTTAGAGAAACGATTAAAATTTGAAACATACTGCCCACCATAATAGCCGGACAATGTGCTTAGCACAGCATCCGGAGTGATACCGGCACGCTTACATTTGGACGCATCCACTTCTACCGTCCATTGCGGATAACGGATATCAAAAGTAGAGTATGCCATCGCGATCTCGGGACGTTGGTTCAGAGCACCCAGATATTGTTGAGTGGTATTGAAGAAAGTGCCCACATCACCACCTTGTTTATCCTGCATATGGAGTTCCAACGCATTACCCATACCATACCCCGGAATCATACCCGGAGAAATAGCAAATATACTGGCATCCTTGATGTCTGCCGTACGGCCATATACCTGTCCGATTACTGCCTGAACATCATTTTCCTTTCCTTCACGCTCATCCCAAGGTTTCAGTTTCAGAATCAACATACCAAAAGAGTTACCCTGTCCGGCTAGCAGACCATAACCTGCCACACGCTGCACATGCAGCACCTGAGGAATATCCATCATGCGCTTTTCAATACGCATCATTACGTCATTAGTCGTTTTCAATGAACTACCTGCCGCCGTGCTGACATTCACAAATACAACCCCCTGGTCTTCATCAGGCACCAAACTGGTTTTAGTTGTATTCATCAAGAAAGCCAATAGTACTACCGAGGCCGCAAGAAGTGTCCATACCATCCATTTGCGTTTGATAAAGAACAATACCCCTTTCTTATATCGTTCAATCATTGCATCGAAAGCAGCATTAAACGCTTTACGGAAACGTGCTGCAAAATTGTTTTTTTCCGTTCCATCCTCATTGATATACGGTTTCAAGAACAAAGCACACAGCGCCGGACTCAAAGTCAGTGCATTGACGGCAGAGATACCTACGCAACCGCCATAGTCAAACCAAACTGAGTATAGAAAGTACCCGAAGTTCCACTCATAAACGAAACCGGAATAAACACAGCCATAAATACCAACGAAGAAGAGATGACCGCATTGCTAATCCCCTTCATCGCATCAATACTAGCCATATAAGAAGAACGATATCCCACATCAAAACGCGCCTGCACCGCCTCGACGACAACAATGGCATCATCCACCACCGTACCGATCACCAACACCAAAGCAAACAGGGTAATCAGTTGATACTGAATCCTGCTATGGACATAAAAGCAAATGTACCAATCAAGGACACGATGATCCCCACCAACGGAATAATAGTAGAACGGATATCCTGCAAAAATACATATACAATTAAGATTACCAAAAAATGGCCTCGAACAAGGTTTTTATCACTTCATGGATAGATGCATACAAAAAGTCATTGGAGCTCATAACCTGAACCATCTCCACCCCTTTGGGCAGATCCTTCCTTGCTTCTTCCAAAAAGGCATCAATATTATTGTTTACTTCTGTCGCATTCGATCCTGCCGTCTGAAAAATCATACAGGAATACCAGGATGACCATTCATAGCCCCATCGATAGGCATAGCTTTCCTCGCCCATCTCTATATCGGCAATTTCTTTCAGCTTCAACACTTCGCCATTATCCGAAGACCGGATCACAATTTCCCCAAACTCTTCCGGAGTAATCAGACGCCCTTTATACTTCATTGTATATTGATAAGTTTCATCAGAGTTTTCTCCGAATGAACCGGTAGCCGATTCAATATTCTGTTCAGCCAACACTTGGGTCACATCCGATGGAATCAATTTATACTGGGCCATCACGTCAGGCTTCATCCAGATACGCATACTATAGTCACCCCCCATAATCATCATATCACCCACACCCTGGATACGAAGAATAGCAGGTTTCAAGTTAATACTGATATAGTTGGACAAGAATTTCTCATCATACGAATCATCCGGACTATATAGTGAGAACATCTGCAAAATACTGGTCTGCCGCTTTGAGGTAGTCACACCCACCTGCGTTACTTCTGCCGGTAACTGTCCGGTTGCCTTCGATACACGGTTCTGCACATTGACCGCTGCCATATCGGGGTCTGTCCCTTGTTTGAAATACACAGTGATATCCACAACTCCGGCATTTGAAGCGGTAGAAGTCATATAAGTCATATTTTCCACACCGTTAATCGCTTCCTCCAACGGAGCGATAACACTCTTCTGAAGAGTTTCCGCACTGGCACCAAAATAAGAGGTACTTACCTGAATGGTAGGCGGAGCAATATCAGGATATTGTTCGACGGGCAAAGTGAACAGCCCGATGATACCCACTACCACTATCGAAATAGAAATAACAGCCGACAGGATGGGGCGTTCTATAAAGGTTCTTAAATTCATAGTCTTTCTTAATTCTGTTTTACTTTAATGGGAGTACCTTCACGCAGCAAACCTACGCCTTCCGCTACAATGACATCCCCCTCTTTCAATCCATCGTTCACGATATATTCCTGTCCTCCATTTACACGGGTCACACTGACAGGAGCTGATTGTGCCTTGCCGTCCACGACTTTATATACGTATGTAATATCCTGAATTTCAAAAGTGGTAGCCTGAGGAATAACCAAACTTCCTTTCATCGTAACCGGAAGAATCACATTTCCCGATGTTCCGCTATACAGCAACCCATTCTTATTCGGGAATACGGCACGCAGACTTGCGGTACCCGTATTACGGTCTACCACCCCACTGATGGTTTCAATGCGTCCCTTTTCGCCATACATAGACTTGTCATTCAATTGCAGTTCCACTTCCGGCATATTTTTCAACGCTTCTGCTTTGGAACCATATTGACGGGTCAGAGCCAACAATTGATTTTCAGTCATCGAAAAGTAGACATACATATCCGAATTATCAGAAACCGTAGTCAACGGTTGTGGCAAACTGGCACTAACCAATGCACCTACCCGATAAGGCAATGTACCAATCACCCCGTCCGAAGGCTTTTCACTTCTGTATACGAAAGGTCATTGCGGGCACTCACCTCCTGCGCTTTCGCCTGGGCCAACTGGGCCTTGGCAGTAAGCCATGAGTTTTCTGCCGTCCTCAAATCAAATTCAGAAACTACTTTCTTTGCAAACAATTCTTTCTTGCTATCGTATGTCAACTGTGCTGTTGCCAGTCCGGCTTTCGCCGATTCCACATTGGCGACAGCTGTTTCCAATGCCGCCTTATAAGGCACTTGGTCAATAATAAATAAGACTTGCCCTTTACGCACTGCCTGTCCTTCCTCCACACAAAGCCGGGTAAGGAAACCGGAAACTTGCGGATAAATATCAATATCCTGGCGGCCACGGATCGTAGCCGAATAAGTAGTAGACAAAACTTTGTCCGACGGTGATACCTTTAATACCGCATACTCCGCCTCCATTTGTGCAACAGGCGCCTGTTTACACGACGCTGTCAAAGCAGCACAACCAACCAATACCATTAGTCGCATCCATTTTTTGTTCAATGTCATCATATTCCAATCTTTTTAAATTCGGGGCAAAGGTAGTTGGAATTTCTCATCCCCAAGCGTTCAATTCGTAGCGGCAAATGTTCAAAACAGGAACAAACAACTCATTATATCAAAAAAAACATTTAAATTCGCGTCAAAATAAGAACAAGAATGGAAATTTTACACACCACTAATGAAGAGCCCTTTGTATCGGGGACCGGCCACTTTGCCGGCTGGGAGAACCGTTTGATGAAGCTAGAAGACACGGCTATCCTTTTCTGCCGGGAGGGACATGCGCATATCATGATTGATTTGCAGGAGTATGAGCTGGCGCCTAATACGCAAGTAGTTTTGCTGCCGGACACGATTGTCAATTTCACCAATATCAGCCCCGATTTCACCATCTCATATATCGCTTTCTCGCGCATATTGTTTCAAGAAGTGACGGCGCGCCTTGACCTTTCCTTCTTCCGTTTCCTCAAAGAGAACCCTTGCGTAACCCTTCCTGAGGAGCGCACGCGGAGCATCAACGGGCTTGCTTCGGGCATTGAAGACCTTTATCACGACCGGGACAACTGTTTCCGCCAGCAAATCCTGAAGAATTATATCCAGAGTTTCCTGTTGGATATCTACGACAAGACTCATCGCCTGTTTCTCATGAAACGTCCCGAAGGTATCAGCCGGCAGGAAGAGCTGTTCAAGCGGTTTATCCAGTTGGTACACAAGCATTGCACCACCCAGCGTGAAGTCTCTTTTTATGCCAACAAGTTGTTTATCACTCCCAGATACTTATCTACTGTGATACAGAATGTGACAAACACCACCGCCAAAAGCATCATAGACAAGCATGTCATTCTGGAAATCAAAGTGTTATTGAAATCAACGAACTTAAGCGTGCAGGAAATATCCAATCAGCTTTGCTTTCCGGACCAGTCCTTCTTTGGGCGTTATTTCAAGAAGCATACGGGGCTGTCGCCTTTGCAGTATAGAAACCAGAATTGACTACTGCATAGTAGTGGGTGCATTACTATGCAGTAGTTGGGCAACTACTATGCGGTAAATGCTTCATTACCCTATAGTAGAACCCTTCAATATGCGTTTATGACGGATAAAGTAAAAGGCTGCCTTCACCTCCGAAAGCAGCCTTTACCTTATTATATAGGATGAATTAATTATTCAGCCAATTTATTGTCTGAACCCAGCACGTTAATAATTTTGTGCTTGTACAGTTTTTCCATATTGTCACGAGCCGGACCTAAGTACTTACGCGGGTCGAATTCTGCCGGTTTTTCAGCAAAAGTCTGACGGATAGCAGCAGTCATAGCCAAACGAGAGTCTGAGTCAATGTTGATTTTGCAAACAGCAGACTTGGCAGCCTTGCGCAATTCTTCTTCAGGGATACCGATAGCAGCCTTCAATGCACCACCATACTTGTTGATTGTTTCAACTTCTTCCTGAGGAACTGATGAAGAACCATGAAGAACGATGGGGAATCCCGGAAGTTTTCCATTACAGCATCCAATACTTCGAATGCCAAAGGAGGAGGAACCATACGACCTGTAGCAGGATCAATGTGGCACTGTTCCGGAGTAAATTTGTATGCACCGTGAGAAGTACCGATAGAGATAGCCAATGAGTCGCAACCTGTACGAGTAGCAAAATCAATTACTTCTTCAGGGTCAGTATAAGTATGATGATCAGAAGAAACTTCATCTTCCACACCGGCCAATACACCCAATTCACCTTCTACAGTTACATCAAACTGATGAGCGTAGTCAACCACCTTCTTAGTCAAAGCTACGTTTTCTTCGTAAGGCAGGTGAGAACCGTCGATCATTACAGAAGAGAAACCTGAGTCGATACAGCTCTTGCAAGTTTCGAAAGTATCTCCGTGGTCAAGGTGAAGAACGATTTCAGGTTTTGCACAACCTAATTCTTTTGCATATTCTACAGCACCCTGAGCCATGTAACGCAACAAAGTAGCGTTAGCATACTGACGAGCACCTTTTGAAACCTGCAAAATAACCGGAGATTTTGTTTCTACTGCAGCCTTGATGATAGCCTGCATCTGTTCCATATTGTTGAAGTTGAATGCAGGGATTGCATATCCACCTTTGATAGCCTTAGCAAACATATCTCTAGTGTTTACCAGACCTAAATCTTTGTAATTAACCATTGTTCTAATATTTATAATTGTTAGTGAATTAAATTCCACTGCAAAAGTAATCATAAATGCGCTAACTATGGCAAGTTCACACCAAAAATATCTCATAAAAAATGATTTTATTAACTATTTTCTTCACTAAAACATACAAACTGATTATATTGTAATGTCTACCTTACAATACTATAAAAGAAGAAAATAAGGCTTTTAGAAGAAAAAACAGCCCGAAGTTTTTCTATTTCAAAGAAAAGCAGTATCTTTGCGGTCCAAAATGGACCATTACACCCAATATTGTTTACCAGACAAGTAAAAAAAATAATAACAATAAAATAATATACAGAAATGAAAAAAGGTATTCATCCTGAAAACTATCGTCCCGTAGTATTCAAAGACATGTCAAACGGTGATGTATTTTTGTCACGTTCAACTTGTAGCACAAAAGAAACCATCGAATTCGAAGGTGAAACTTATCCGTTGGTAAAACTGGAAATTTCTAATACATCACACCCGTTCTACACTGGTAAATCCAAATTAGTAGATACAGCTGGTCGTGTAGACAAGTTCATGAGCCGCTACGGCAACCGTATGAAAAAGTAATTTGTAACTTATACATAAGTTCCAAAATAAAAGGCTGCAACCCGATAAGTTTGCAGCCTTTTATTTTATCATACGTATCCACCTTTATTTCAAAGATACATCATTATAACTTCCCCCCTTCCATTCATACACTACAGGTTCTTTCCTGATGTATACAACCAATTTTTCCCGTTCCGTCTTTGCCAGATAATCCGGAGTAGTATAAGTAAAAGAAATAATAGGTTTGTCTTCTGATAAAGTGGCTTTCACCAACTCCATATCCGCCTTCTCTCTAATCGCGGCATAAGCCTCATCGGTCAGCGTATCCACCGGCAGATAAAAAGCCCCGACGGAGGGAAGCTGAATAAAATCCTCCTTCGCCAGTTGCTGCCAGTCCGTATTATAAAAACGAACTTCACTATCACAAGCCGGACCGCAAACAGTATTCACTACACAAATCACCTTTACAGAATCATTCAAGGGTAACAGTTTCATTTCCATAGAACTACTTCCGGTGGTTTGCAGAAACAAATAATCATCCGTCAGTCTTTTCAGTTCAGATACTTTGCCAAAACGATTTTTCACTTCCGCTTTCATATTGCTTGCCAGAAAATCCACACAATCCTCACGATTTACCTTTGTCAATAAAGGAGCCACCGAATCGGGCATGGCAATAAAAAGAGTTTTCATATCCTGAGCGTACAATGAAAGCCCACATAACAGCATACCTATTACAAACAATGTCTTTTTCATCACATTTTCAAATTAAAATCCTCCAAAGATACATATTTTGTCAGCTTATTCCCAACCGCATTATATTTTTTTCTATTTTTGTCGGACTGATAACCAACTAAACAGGAAATGCTATGTATTTACACAAAGAGTTAGAGACCCTGACACGACCCGAAATTGAGAAACTACAATTGGAACGACTGCAAAAGACTGTCCGCCATTGCATGAATTCCCCTTTCTATAAACAACGGTTTGCCGAAAATCATCTGAGTCCGGAAGATATCCGTTCATTGGATGATTTACAGAAAATCCCGTTTACCACCAAACAAGATCTACGTGACACTTATCCTTTCAGACTGGCGTCCGTACCTTTGGAAAAAACAGTCCGCCTTCACTCATCCAGTGGAACAACTGGAAATCCCACTGTCATTCTGCATACCCAAAAAGACCTTGACGAATGGGCTAATGCAGTGGCCCGTTGTCTTTATATGGTAGGATTACGTCCGGGAGATATTTTCCAGAACTCTTCCGGCTATGGAATGTTCACCGGCGGGCTGGGCTTTCAATATGGTGCTGAAAGGCTGGGAATGCTGACTGTACCTGCCGCTGCCGGAAACACCAAACGCCAGTTGAAATTCATCTCCGATTTCGGAACCACCGCCTTGCACGCCATTCCCAGTTACGCAGCCCGTATGTACGAGATAATGCAGGAAATGGGGATTGATCCGCGTCGTGACACCAAATTGAGAACATTGATCATAGGAGCGGAACCTCATTCCGAAGAACAACGCCGCCGCATCGAAGATATGCTGGGTGTAAAAGCCTACAACTCTTTCGGCATGTCCGAAATGTGCGGTCCCGGTGTGGCTTTTGAATGCCAGGAACAAAACGGATTGCATATATGGGAAGACTATTATATCGTAGAAATCATCGACCCGACACATTGGAACCTGTGCCCGAGGGTGAAGTGGGCGAACTGGTACTGACCACCATCAACCGCGAGGCGATGCCGTTATTGAGATACCGTACCCGTGATCTGACCCGCATTCTGCCGGGGGAATGCCCCTGCGGCCGCCATCACAAACGTCTGGACAGAATGAAAGGGCGCAGCGACGATATGATTATCCTGAAAGGGGTCAATATCTTCCCCATTCAGATTGAAACGATTTTATTGCAATTCAAAGAATTGGGCAGTGACTATCTGATCACACTCGAAACCGCCGAATCTAATGACGAAATGACTGTAGAAGTGGAATTGAGCCAACTGTTCACCGATGACTATGGACGCCTGCAAGCATTGACCCGGGAAATTACCCGCCAACTGAAAGATGAGATATTGGTTACCCCACGTGTGAAACTGGTACCCAAAGGAGCACTGCCTAAATCGGAAGGTAAAGCAGTCCGTGTGAAAGACTTACGTAAAACCTTTTAAAAAATAAGTTTATGACTATACAACAATTATCCGTCTTCATCGAAAACAAATCGGGGACACTACAGAAAGTATTGAACTTATTGAAAGAAGCAGGCATACAGTTGATTGCCTCTACCATTGCCGATACAGTAGAGTATGGTATTTACCGTATCATCTGCTCGGAACCCAAACGCGCATACGAGACGCTGAAAGAGGCAGGAATCTCCGTGGCACTCTCCGATGTGTTCGCCATCACACTAGACAATCAGCCGGGGCGGGCGGCAGACGCCATCACCATTTTCAGTGAAGCCCAAATAGGCATTACTTATCTGTATTCCTTCCTGTTAGGAAATAAAGGCATCTTGATTTTCCGGACAGACAATCCGGACAGAGCAAGGGAAGTGATTATTCTTAATAATCTCTCTTTTGTAGCCGAAAAAGATTTATCAACACTGATTTAAAGTATTCCTTGTAGGGCGGAGCTGCGTGTCCGCCCCCACAATTATCCTCTGCGTTTCAAGAAATCCGTAGGACTTTCTCCGAAATATTCCTTGTAACACTTGGTAAAATAAGAAGGAGATGTAAAACCTACCTCATACGTTATCTCGGATATGGTTTTCTCAGAAGAAGCCAACAAAGAAGCAGCTTTCTTTAATCTGGCAATACGCACCAGTTCATTGGGAGAATAATTGGTAAGTGCCTTAATCTTACGATAAAGCTGCACCCTGCTTAATCCCATCTTACTGCCTAATTCTTCCACACTTAACTCAGAATCTATCAAATTTGCTTCTATCAGCTCTCTGAAGCGCTCCACAAATCCTTTATCCACCTCGCTTACAGACTCTTTAGACAAAGTAATCTTATCTCCGAAAAACTGTTTCAACCGCTTATGGTTATCAATCAGATTCCGAAGACGCACCAGTAACAATTTGGAATTAAAAGGTTTGGAAATATAAGAATCCGCTCCACATTCAAACCCCTGTATCCGCTGTTCATCCAAAGAACAGGCAGTAAGCAACATCACCGGAATATGAGAAGTCTGTAATTCCATTTTCAGCTTCCTGCAACATTCCAATCCGTCCATCACCGGCATCATCACATCACAGATAATGGCATCAGGCACATATTTCATAGCTTTCTTTAATCCGGCATGTCCGTCGGCAGCCTCTATCACCGTATATTCCTCTTTCAATAATGATTTCACATAGCCACGTACATCCGCATTATCGTCAATTATCAAGATGCATTCCTTATTCTCATCCGGAAGCCGTTCTTCTGTTTCCGTTTCCTCCAATTCCTCCACCACCGTCGGCTGTGTAGTGTGCGGTTCCTGTATCCGATCTACAGACTGCTCCTCCACTATCTCCATAGGAATATCCACCGTAAACACTGTTCCTTTTCCTTCCACACTGTCCACCGTTATCACCCCGCCGTGCAACTCGACAAAAGCCTTTGCCAAAGCAAGACCAATACCTGAGCCCGCATGGTTCACATCCATCTGATAAAAGCGGTCGAAAATATGCCGGATGTGCCGGACAGAGATTCCCGAACCGGTATCAGCAACTACCAGACGGACATATCTTCTATTTTCCTCCTTTATTAAAGTAGAAAGTGTGACAGTGATAGTTCCATTCTCCGGGGTAAACTTAAACGCATTGGACAACAAATTAAAATAGACACGTTCCATCTTTTCGGCATCCAACGCCATCAGACAGTCTGTCCGGTCATCGTTCACGTCCAGAACAAAATGGATATGCTTTCTCAAAGCCAATGTTTGAAATGCATGGCTCCATTCCTGTAATTGCGCACGCAGGTCCATATTGGTTCTCACCAACTCCAGTTTACCATTTTCATACTTACGGAAATCAAGAATCTGGTTGACCAGCCTCAACAGAATATTCACATTCTTATGTACCACTTTCAATAAGGATCGTTGCTTAGAGGTCAAGTCTTTATCCTCTAAAAGCTGTTCCACCGGATCGGCAACCAAAGTAAGCGGAGTACGGAAATCATGAGAAACATTCGTAAAGAAGACCAGTTTGGCATGAGTCGCCTCTTCCAACTGCTTGGAGAGGCTGATCAGTTGGTCGCGTTGTTCCTCCAATTGTTTCTTTTGACGGGATAACTCCATGTTCATCCGGTTCTTTGTCCAATACGCACGGACGATGATCGCCAATAAGGCAGCAAACAGTAACAGGATAATCAGACATGCATACAGAAACATGGTCTGGGCAGAGTATCTTGACCAATATTCGTCCACCTGATTATTCAGCCGTTCTATCTTTCCGTCCTGTTCGGCAATGTGGTCTGTCTGCAACTGCATGACACGGGCATTCGTTTTATCAACAAGGGCTGTTGATAACTTAGTATCCCGTTCATACGGACGCTTCTCCAAAATATCCATCGCCACCTGCATCACTTTATCTCCTCCGGTAGGGTAAATAAAAGTGGCATCCAACACTCCTTCCAGTACCTGCTCCACTCCATACCCCTTGCCAGGCAACGCATCAATACCGACAAACAACATTTCCTTTTCCAACTGTCGCTGTCTGGCCGACAAATAAGCCCCGACAGCCATGCGGTCATTTTGGGCAAAAACCAGATTTATATCCTTATTGTCTTGAAGTATGGAATCCATTTTCTCCCCAGCCACACTTTGCAGCCAGGCTCCGTCCACGCTGGCGGTAATTTCTATTCCAGGCTCTGCCTTCAAGGCATCCGCCAATCCTCTATGACGCTCCATAGCCGGAGTGGAACCTTCCAGTCCCGTTATCTCCAAAATCTTCCCTTTTCCACCCAAACGGTTCACAATATATTGTCCCACATCTTTGCCAATCTCACAATTATCAGCACCCACAAAAGCCGTATAACGGTCCGACAAAATCTTACGGTCAATTACCACAACAGGTATTCCCAGCCCGTATGCCTTCTCCACAACAGGAGTGACAGCCGCCGCCTCATTCGGAGCGACAATCAATAAATCAACTTTCCTGTCAATAAAATAGTTGATATCTTCTATCTGATTCCGGTTATTATCTTTCGCGGTACGGATCTCCACCTCCACCCCATCATAAAACAAGGCTTCACGTACAATTTCATGATTCATTTTATGCCGCCATTCGTCATCACTACATTGTGAAACACCAATGTAATAGCGCGTATGTTTCTGACTGCACGATGTCAGAATTCCCATAAGGCATAAAATCAAAAACAAAAGATGTTTTTTCATGTTCCTCAAGGTATTTATAGATAACAAAGATAAAAGGTAACCGCTAATAAAACAAACATCTGCAAGAGAAAGTAAAAAAAGAACATCGCGAAGAACCTGATTACATCTACTTTGTATTTACAGGTTCTTCGCGATACAGCCTCAGACAATATGATTTCCAATCCAATTTGAATGAGTATCCGCAACCATTAAAATTTAAATCAACTCATTCTTTAAACGAGCCGGCAACTCAGGCATAGCCCCGTTTTGCGTACATACGTATGCAGAAACCTCAACAGCCAGTTTATGCGCCTCGGCAACCGGCTTTCCCTTCAAAATAGCAGCTACAAAAGTCGCCGTGAACGAATCGCCCGCACCTACCGTATCGGCCACCTCCACCTTCGGAGTCTCTACAAATGAAATCTCACCCGGAGTAAAGACATAACTGCCATTGACACCACACGTTAAAATCAACATCTTCAGATTATATTTCGCCAACAGAATCCAGCATTTATCCTGCAAGTCTATGCCGGGATAACCGAACATACGGCTCACTGTGACCAACTCCTCGTCATTAATCTTTAAAATATTACATTTTTTCATCGAGTTGCAAAGAATCTCCTTCGTATAGAAACCTTGGCGCAAATTCACATCGAAAATTTTACATTGTCCTTCTCCTTCGGGCATCACATCCAGAAAACGGTTGATTGTTTCCCTTGAAACCACACTACGCTGTGCCAACGAGCCGAAACATACGGAACGGGTATTCTTTGCCAACTCTTCCAAAGCAGGTGTAAAAGGTATATTATCCCAAGCCACCCCTTCTTTTATATCATACATAGGTACCCCATTAGGGTCCAGTTCCACCTGTACGGTTCCTGTGGGATAAGGCACTTTCTCTATCTGATACTTCAAGTTCTTACCATCAAAATTCTCAAGTATCTCATTACCCAGCTTGTCATCGCCAATCGCACTGACCACCCGGCTGTCAAAACCGAATTGTGACACATGATAAGCGAAGTTTGCCGGAGCACCACCAATTTTCTTTCCTTCGGGCAGCACATCCCATAGTGCCTCACCCATTCCTACGATGATTTGATTCATGATATTATTTACTGTTTACAATTAAAATCATTTCTTTATTTTCAAGGTATACATCAACAAATAGATAACTCCGACAGTCATCACCGCCACAGCGCCACTCTGCCCCATGGCATCACCGGCAACTCCCATGGCCAACGGAAATACCGTACCGCCGAACAGCCCCATAATCATCAATCCGGAAACTTCATTTTTCTTTTCGGGCATGGCAAACAATGCCTGCGAGAATATAATAGAGAACACATTGGAGTTACCGAAACCAATCATGCAATGCAAATATAAATAATTGTTTCCGAATGGAATATAAATAATCCCACCATTGCCAGCAACATGAACACGACACTGAGAGCAAAGAAAGACTTTGCAGAAGCCTTTTGCAAGATAAAGGCTCCGAGGAAGCAACCCACCGTACGGAAAATAAAATAAAGACTTGTTGCAAAACCGGCCTCAGCCAATGTCATATCCAAACGCTCCATCAAGATTTTAGGAGCCGTTGTATTCGTACCGACATCAATACCGACATGGCACATGATCCCAATGAAAGACAAGAGAATAAACGGTTTTCCCAACAAGGAAAAGCACGCTTTGAAGCCGGACGCTTTATCGGGTTTCTCTTCCTCAATAGGGGTCAGCCCCAACAACACGATGGCAAAAACGGCTATCACCATATAAACAGGAAATAATACCCGCCAGCCAAGCCCGAAAGTAGGAATAGCCTGCATCGCTCCCCACATGGCAATGTAAGGGGCAAGAAAGGAAGCAATAGCTTTTACAAACTGACCGAAAGTCAATGTACTTGCCAACTTTTCCCCCGCAATAATATTACTCAGCAACGGATTCAAAGAGGTTTGCATCAACGCATTACCGATACCCAGTAAAGAGAAAGAAATCAACATAAGCGTATAAGCCGTCGCCGAATATAGGGAGCAGCAAAGAGGGCAAAAGTGACAATCAGAACTCAGAAGAACTGTCTTCTTACGCCCTATCTTATTCATCAGAATACCTGTAGGTACGGAGAAAATCAGGAACCAGAAGAAGACCAAGGAAGGAAATATATTGGCTTGAGAGTCTGTCAGATCCAGATCCGCTTTTACATAATTCGATGCAATCCCCACCAGGTCTACAAATCCCATGGCGAAGAAACACAGCATCACCGGAATTAATTTGGCATACAGATTTTTATTGCTATTCATGACTTTATACTTAGTTTACAAACCTAACTTATATATTGTGAAATTTGAAATTTTCATCTCTCCTCCTTTACTATAAAAACGCAAAGAGTTATAAGGTTCATTCGGGAATACCAGATTAGTCATGGCAACGCGGCCACCGTCAACAAACAACTCCACACTTCCATTATCCACAAAAACTTGAATTTTATGTGCCTTCGCGGTGTTTATCGGAGCCCAAGTACCCAAAGCAAAATCATTTTTATAATTCACCGTAACCTCTTTATAACGAGCATAACTTTCTTCGGTATCCAAATCATGCGGTTTTACCTTCTTGCCAAAGTCTACAATACCGCTTTCCGCACGGTCCATTACCACACGTCCCTCCGAAGCATCCAGATAAATCTTCACCTTCTCACCCAAACTGTTCAGCAATTCAAAACCAGCCTCTTTACCAGCCGACACCAGTTGCAATTCCAGTTCAAAAGCGCCGTCGTTATTTTCAAAAAGTGTTTCTAAACGCTTCTCGCCATTTACTGTAAAATCATCCAGCTTTTTAGAATCTTTCCGCAAGTGCTCCGTTTCCTTTACCGGTGCGGCACTCAGATAAAGCTGTTTGTCTTCTCCCGTATACAGACTCAGCTCACGCGGCAAAGCATTGGCACTGCGGAACTGTTGTATAGGAGTATAGTTAGCATACTGCCAGTTGCTCATCCAAGGTACGGCAATGACACGGTCGCCGGTATTCGAGAAACAAACAGTGGCATAATGATCTTTCCCCCAGTCGAGCCATTTCACCACCTCGGGTTTCGTATCACATACAAACTGATGCCCGTCAAAGTCGCCTGTAAAATACATCGTACCGCTGCCTCCATAGACAAATCCCGGATTGATATTGACAATCATCACCCATTTCATCCTGGTCCGGTCACCATCTACAGGAAGTTGGATGAAATCCGGACATTCGAACTGATTGGGCTGAGGACCAAATCCTTCTCCAAACTCACTCATATATTCCCATTGCTTCAAGTTGGCAGATGAATAAAACGCATATTCTTATCCGCACTGACAATCATAATCCATTTCTGTTCGGGTTCATACCAAAAGACCTTCGGGTCACGGAAATTCTGTAGTCCGTCAAACGGAGTAAGAACCGGATTCTGTTCATACTTCGTATAAGTACGCCCGTTGTCCGTACTGTATGCCATACTTTGTACCTGGCTCTGCCCACCGGGTATATTACGGTGCGAAGTATAAAAAGCGACAATTGTATTTTCACCGTAGCCTGCGCTGTTATGTTTATCCACAATGGCACTTCCCGAAAAGATATGCCCCAATGTATCACGGGCAATCGCCGGGTCAAGATGCTCCCAATGAACCAAATCCTTGCTCACGGAATGTCCCCAGTGCATATTTCCCCATACGGAGCCGTATGGATTATATTGAAAATAAAGGTGATATTCACCGTCTTTATAAACCAGTCCGTTGGCATCATTCATCCAGCCATAAAGCGGAGTGTGATGATAAACCGGACGGAACTTATCCCTGTTTGCCGTATCAAATGTATCCGAAACCCGGATGCTGTCCCAACACAGCGCATCTGCCGCCACCTTCTTTATAATGACAGTAGCTTCCTCACTTCCCTGAGGCAAGGCAAACGGAACATAATATTCAACGCTGTCTGTAGCCAGACGCACATCCATATCGGTATCTGCGGGGCTCCCAGTATCCAGCCTTACCAGTCCTTCCTTGCTGCTCTCCTGAATCGGAAGCAACAAATAGTTAGCGGGACGGGCAATATGTACGATTGTCACCGTATCTCCCTGATGTTCGAAAACCAGGTCATTTTTTTGTGACTGACAAGAAACAGCGCCTCCTGTAAAGGCTAAACCTAATGCAAGGTTAACAAGATTTGTTTTCATGAAGTATAGGATATTAAAAGTTTTGTTTGATTGTTTTTCGTTATCGGCAAAGTTAACGGAAACCTGCCTTACCGGCTGAAACATTTGTTTCATTCTTATGTATAAATGTTACTTTTCCACCATAAAGAAGAATTAAATCCCTCTTGAATCAGAATGTTATTTTCGCCGCAAATTCTACGGTGAACGGACGGATATAGCTGCCTGCCATCCATGCGCCGTTATATGCCGCCGCATTCTCCTTATCTACCAGCTCGGCTCCCGAAATACTTCCTTTCGCCCCGGTCTGGTTCAAGAAGTTTATCACAGTTCCGCTTAAGGACAAATGTTTGTTCACATTCCAGTTTATTCCACCGAATGTTTCCCAACGGCCGTTGAAATAATAGGCATTTTTAATATTTGCATACGTCTTGCTGAAGTAACGGAAACTGGCCCATACCTTCAAGTCTTTGGTAATGTTGTAACTAGGGTCCAGTTCAATCAGCACCTTCGGAATTTCGGTAACGATATTGCCGGTGGCATTGATACCCGATGTTGTCCCGTCACTAAAGGTCACTCCCGTTTCATACTTCTTATACTTCGGGCTTTGGTAAGTGAACAGGAAGTGGAAATCAAATCCTTTGAAAGGTTTCACCACCGCATCCGTCGTCCACCCTATTGTTTCAATATCATAACTCAATGCGGCCGACTTAATATCCTTATCATTATTCGGATTAATCAGATTCAAGGTAGAGTTGTTGTTAGTCTTGGCAATGTAACTGAACAGTGAGGTCAGACTAATCCAGTCATTATTGAAATAAATACCCGCACGCCCCAACGGAATTGTAATCTTATCTACATTCGGCATCTCGGCAGGAGCAAAGTTCGACATATTCGGCCGCTGGGTATTGTAGGTGAAATCGGCGGTAAAGCCAAACTGCTTTGTCATTTTATAAGTGGCGGCAGCCGTGAAAGCCATGTTCAGCCAATTGTAACTGAAATAACGGGGAGCTATCTTCGTACCATCGGCTGCAACTGCCCCGATATGATAACCGGCAAAGCGGCCTACCGGATTGCCTTCGGCATTATATACCGCCAGGTTCTTTCCTGCCAGACGCTGGTACTCGAAGCGTGCGCCATAATACACATTCCATTTATCGGTGATGTCCCAGTCGTGAGTAGCATAAAGAGCCAGTTTGTTTTCATGTCCTTTGTAATATTCGGAAGCATTCTGGTTCAGATTATAATAAGGAGTGTTTCCGTAATGATGAATATCCTTCGTATCAGCGCTGTACAACATTTGGGGATATTCTTCCACCGTATGGTCATACATGGTAGTGTTCGAAGCATAGTCCACATCATAATACCATTCGTTCACCCCCACACGCCAAGTCATATCATCATACTTCCGCGACAACTCGGTGGTAAAGAAGAACTCATCTATATTCCCCCGGTTGAAACAGGACATGCGGCTCTGTACATATCCCTCATAAGGATTCAATGTTCCATCCAGTCCTTTGGTGCTATAGCCGTCGCTCCTACTTTCTGCTCCATAGACATCGGAGTCTGGTACAGATAGGAACCCAAAGCATGGTCATACTTCATATTGATTTTCCACTCCAACCCGTTATCCCACCGGTAACGGTTCAGAACCGTCAACTGATTTCCTTTACTGGCCGTAGCATCATACAGACTGATCTTTTTCATCTCGCCGGTACGCATGTCCATATAAACCATATCCGATACATTGGGCAGATAAGAAGAAGTCCCCAGTCCGAAACCGGGAATTTCCTTCACACTCCCATCGCCTACATAAATAAATGGTGCACCGGTGGTAGCATTGGACAACCAATGGCTGTTGCTGTAATGGTAGATGGCAGAGAGCTGTCCACGTCCTTCATTGTAGAACTTGGTCAAGGCAAACTTATAGATCTGAGTCCGGTCCTGATATTGCGCAAAACGCAGTTTGAACGAACCCGGATCAAAATTCTGATAGATGCTGCCGCTGTAAAACCAATCTTTTCCGATGCTTCCATTCAGATTGAAGTCAAATTGCTGTTTACCGAAATGATTGGTGCCGTAGTTCAGCACACCATTCATTTTCTTCTCTTTATCCAAGCCGAGTTCCGTAAACGAATTGACAGCATAACCTATATTACCGGTAGTAATCGCTGTTTCGGAAATCTTCAGCAATCCGGTATGTCCCAAGCTGCTGTCTCCGCGCCAATGCGTGTTTACATTATGAGGATTCGAATTATATACCACAGGCAGACCATTTTCGAGTACATTCACATCACCACCGGGCAGACCGATAGAGATTTCACGAGGACCATTGGCACTAGCCGCATTCAACATGACATTGCGATTGCCTTCCTCTTTCGAATCAGAGGACACTTTGGTAGAATCTTGTTGTGCATAACCATTCAAGCAAGCGGCGGCAAGTAAAATAATGACCGCGCCCATCCGGTTCTTTTGCTGATTTTTGTTCATAGCATTAAATGTTTTTAGAAGTTTTTCTGAGGCAAAGGTAGGGGACAGCCGGCAACCTCTATAAAACATTTGTTACAGCTGCCGGCATTTTGTTTCATTGCAACAAAAGTGACGGATTATGTAACATTTCTCGTGAACCATACGCCTTTTCACCTCTAAAAACAAATTCATGCCAATTTTCCTTCAGCCTTCAGTTTGGGCTGTTTTTCCCCATTCCATCGAAGAAAACACCTGAAGGATAATCCTTCAGCCTACTGTCAGCCCGCCTCCTCTTTTTCTATCCGAAGTATGCCGGTAATCAGCATAAAACACTTACCTTTACAGCACACCAACTGAAAAGAAAGACACCACAATGAAAGGAAAACCCCTCAAACCTTCAAGGGAAACATCTAATTTGCCCGTACAAGCTCTTTTCTCCTATGAATTAATAGGTTTTTCCAGTATGATTAAGTACTTTTGTCCTGAATACTAAGACAGACTCCGATGGCAGACTGTACAATCCACTATAGCAGACCGTACAGTCCACTACAGTAAACCGTACGGTCCATTGCCTGCGTCTATAGAAGTTAATAGAAAGAATCCCCTTAGCGTTCAGCAAGAAACGACTTAATCTCCCTATTAAAAAGCATTAAACATGGCAGCAAAGTATGATTTCAAAACCTCCCCCGACATACAGGGAGAGAAGGAACAGCCCACCCTGTATCCGCAAATTGTAGTATCGGCACAAAAAACCTGAAAGACCTGGCTAAAGACATCGCCCGGCGTTCTACCGTCCACGAAGGGACCGTCGTCGGTCTGTTATGTGACCTGGAAAGCATTATCGCCAATTACCTGGCAGACGGTTATAACGTAAAACTGGGAGAACTGGCACATTCTCGGCCACACTGACTTGCCGCAAGGTAACGGACAAAAGCGAGATACGCGCCGCATCGGTACATTTTGACAACATAAAGTTCAAACCCACCCGGAAATTCCGTAAGGAGGTACGAAGCAAAGGAAAGCTGGAACGGGCGGAATATGGTTTCCGGACCTCCTCCACCCGATATTCAGCAGAAGAACGCTTTGTACGGCTGACAAATTATCTGAAAGAGCACTCCATTATCACTTGCAAGGAATATTGTGCCTTGACAGGGTTGCTGAAAACAAAAGCCGGCAGCGAACTACGCCAATGGAGCAGCGAAAAGAAAATAGAAAGAAACGGACGCGCCCCGCACGTGATATACAGGCGATGCCGGAAGGCTGAAAAGGTATCCTTTCACCTGCTTCCCCCCTCTCCCGGAACCTTTATTCTTTCCGGGTGCGGCTGGTGCTATGAGATACGCCCCCAGCAGAATCAGCGGCACACTGAGCCACTGCCCTATGTTAAAAGTCATATCCGCCTCTTCGGCAACCTGCGGATTCTTCATAAACTCCAGAGCAAAGCGAGTGCCAAAGAATATAAGCAAGCTTACTCCGGTTATTAATCCCACCCTCTTTTGTAAATGGTATGTATGGTACATCACCCAGGCAGTTACACCGGCAACCAGGCAATACAGCATTTCATAAATCTGAGTAGGATGGCAAGGCAAACCTTCATACAGCTGATGCCACTCCCGGGAACGGACAAATTCAAATCCCCAAGGCAACGTGTGGATATCCGAATATCTCGGAATTCATTAAATTACCAAAACGGATACAGAAGCAGACAATCGCCACAGCAGGTATCATGCGGTCAAACAACCACCACACACTTTTCCGGGTTACTTTTTTCGAGTACCACATCAGAGCCAGAATGATGGCGAACACCCCTCCGTGACTTGCCAGCCCGCCTTTCCAAATCTTGAATATTTCAACAGGATGGGCGCCATAATAGTCCCATTCATAAAACAAACAGTGCCCCAGACGGGCGCCAATGACCGTACTGACTATGCAATAGACAAAAAGCTTGTCCACCCACTCTTCCGGATACTTCTCTTTTTTGAATAAACGGCTTACCATTTCATAAGCCAATATGAAACCAAGGCCCCACATCAGCCCATACCAACGCACTTCCCAACTACCTACTTTAAATAAGATAGGATCCACATCCCATACAATACTTGCTATCATTGTTCTATTTCTTTGTTTATGAACACAAAGGAAATAAAAAAATCTCTTCTCCGGAATAAAACAGAGAAGAGATTTTCAGAATATCGTTCTTTTTGAGGAAACCTCTTTATACCAAATGGGCAATCAGTTCCTCACGGTCGCCGCACAGCAGATCAATTACAGGAACTTCGATCATGGTATAACATCCGGGCTGCTGTTTCATGGAGGCGCGTGCCACGCAAACCAGCACCTGCGCGGTAAGAGCCGGATTATTAATCTTCATGTCAAACTCGAACAACTGATTGTGAGTCTTGCCCGATACCCCTTTGCGAACCAGGTTAACGCCATGACCTACGTCGTTCAAATCGTCCACACATGGAACTTGTTTTACATGTGTCTCGTCATTTACAAAATAAGGATCCGACTTGATGGCGGCTTCCACAGTCTTGAAGTCCGCACCTTCCTCCAGTTCCACATACACCATACGGCGATGGATACCGGTTCCCACAGGAATAGTCATGGACAAAGCATCCTCACTCCATCAATGGCACGGACTGCTACGGAATGCCCCATGCTGCGTCCCGGACCGAAATTGGTATAAGTAATACCTTCGGAGCGATGGCTTCCAGCAGTGTACGGACTACAGAATCGCTTCCCGGATCCCATCCGGCAGAAATAATAGCGACAGCCTTACCGGCCTTTGCCGACTCATCCAATGAACGGCGGAGAGAAGTGATTTGCGTATGAATGTCGAAACTATCTACCGTATTGATACCCATTGCCAGAATCTCTTTCGCATATTCTTCCACGCTACGGGTCGGAGTAGCCAGCACAGCCACATCCACATCTTTCAATTCCCTTATATCTTTCACCACAGCGTATGCTTCCAACTCGGCAGGCTTGTTTTCCGCACCGCTACGACGGACGATACCTGCAATCTCAAAATCGGGAGCAGCTTCCAAAGCCTCCACTACATACTGACCAATGTTACCGTATCCAACCACGGCCGCTCTTATTTTTTCATCTTTTATTGGGTTTAGTTTACTATTATCTGTTAATTCGCTGCAAAAATAAACATTTTGCCTCGTTTTTTTGTTCACTACGACCTAATAATTTAAAAATATTCTTGCCGAACTTATAATTTAAAAGATAGATGTCCTATTTTTGCAAAGAACTGTAAATTTTCAAATGAAACAACCATGATAGAATATATTAAAGGAGACATTGCGGAGATTACTCCGGCAACGGTGGTTTTAGATTGTAACGGGATGGGGTATGGCATCAATATCTCATTGAATACGTATTCGGCCATTCAGAATCAGAGCAATACGAAATTATATATTTATGAAGCGATCCGGGAAGACGCCTACGTACTCTACGGATTCTCGACCAAACAGGAACGGGAGTTGTTTTTGTTACTGATTTCCGTATCGGGCATCGGCGGCAACACGGCACGTATGATTCTGTCGGCCTTATCCCCTTCCGAGCTGTGCGGAGTAATCAGTTCCGGTAATGACAAATTATTGAAAACGGTAAAAGGCATCGGCCTGAAAACTGCCCAACGCATCATAGTGGACTTAAAGGACAAGATCGCCACTTCGGGCGTGGAGACGGTGAACAGTGAAATGTTTGCCAATCCGGGCAATACGGAAATTCATGACGAGCTGTCGCCGCACTCACCATGCTGGGATTCGCACAAGCCGCATCACAAAAGGTAGTGGCTGCCATACTGAAAGAGGAGCCTGCCGCCCCGGTAGAAAAAGTGATCAAGCTGGCCTTGAAGCGATTGTAAGGGCCGTACATGAAACAAGGAACACGGACAATGCGGACTTTGGGGAGGTTCTCTTCAGGATCCGCATTGTTTGTGTTCCCATCCACATCACTTCTCTTCCTCCTGTTCCTGCATTTTGCGGGTTACAAACTCTATTTTCAAGTTCGCTTCTTTCTTATCTTTACGGATTTGTTCCATGCCGGACAGGATGCGCGCCAACTCCGTCAATTCTGCAATCGCCTTACGGTCATTGGGTTGCATAGCCGTTTTATAAGTACGATCTCCGATAAACTGAAGTTGGATATTCTTATCTTTGTTCGCTACAATAAAAGCGATAACGCCGCCGTCTTCCCCCATCTTGTAATCGGCCTTCTCGATTGCACGGCCCAAGTCAGTGGTTTCATAGCTGTCTTTCGAGGCGGGAGTTCGGCAAAGGTATCCCCCACACTCACTTTCACCGCCGTGTGATGCAACGTGCCGCCAGCACAATAAATAGAGGTAAGGGACATTTCCCCCTGCTCGTTCACTTGCCCGCGCAAGAATGAACGGCCTATATTCTTTTCTACTGTCTGGGTGGGATAAAAATAGTTACCCACCTCCTGATATGCAGTATCTTTCTCAAGAACAAAATTACCCTTGACGGAATCCAGCTGAGCTTGTTTCACCACCATCATGCTATCCAGGTAAATCAGACTTTTCCGCTGTTCTTTCAAATCCACCTGCTGCATCAGCTTGACTCCCTGTTTTCTGGCTTCAAACGCTTTCGGATAAAGGATGCGGATACTGTCTATCTGCAATTTGGCCTCATTAAAGTTCTCTTTTTCTAAAGCCGCTTCGGCCTTACGCAAATTTTCTTGCGCTTTCTTCTCGCCGCCATCATCACAACCGGCCAGCAACAAGGCAAATAATGCTACTAATCCTATCTTTTTCATGTACTTGATCGTTTTATATGCAGGCAAAAATACAATTTAATTGCGTGATTTCTCCTTATCCTGCGCAAAAAATCGTAAATTTGCCCCTCTTTAAGATGAATATGGAACTAAAAGAACACTTTAATAATAAGATATTCAAGTTAATCTCCGAAACGGCAGACGAACTGGGATTGGAATGTTACGTTGTAGGAGGTTATGTACGAGATATATTCCTGAAGCGTCCCTCGAAGGATATAGATGTAGTCGTAGTAGGGAGCGGAATTGAAATGGCACAGGCCTTCGGCAGGAAGCTGGGACGTGGGGCACACGTTTCTGTTTTTAAAAACTTCGGTACGGCACAAGTTAAATACCATGACACGGAAGTGGAATTTGTCGGTGCCCGTAAAGAGTCGTACAGCCATGACAGCCGCAAGCCTGTAGTAGAGGACGGCACCTTGGAGGATGACCAAAACCGGCGCGATTTCACGATCAATGCCATGGCAGTGTGCCTGAACAAAGCACGTTTCGGTGAACTGGTAGATCCTTTTAACGGGCTGGACGATTTGAAAGAGAGAACTATCCGTACACCGCTGGACCCGGACATCACTTTCAGTGACGATCCGCTCCGCATGATGCGTTGTGTCCGGTTTGCCACACAACTGAACTTCTATATTGACGACACCACTTTCGAAGCACTGTCACGCAACAAGGAACGCATTCATATTATCTCCAAAGAGCGCATCGCCGACGAGTTGAACAAGATCCTGCTCGCCCCCATACCGTCCAAAGGCTTTATAGAACTGGACCGCTGCGGACTGCTGCCTTTGATTTTCCCCGAACTGGTGGCGCTGCAAGGAGTGGAAACCCGGAACGGGCGTGCCCATAAAGACAACTTCTATCATACCCTGGAAGTTGTGGACAATATTTCCAAACATACCGACAACCTATGGCTGCGTTGGGCTACGCTGTTGCATGATATAGCAAGCCACGTACCAAACGCTGGGAGCCACGTATAGGATGGACTTTCCATAATCATAACTTTATCGGTGAGAAAATGGTTCCGGATCTCTTCCGCAAGATGAAACTGCCCATGAATGAGAAGATGAAATATGTCCAAAAGTTGGTCAGCCTGCACATGCGCCCCATTGTTATCGCAGATGATGTAGTAACCGATTCCGCCGTGCGACGTCTGCTTTTTGAAGCCGGAGATGATATTGACGACTTGATGATGCTGTGCGAAGCGGACATCACTTCAAAAAATGAAGCACGAAAACAAAAATTCCTGGATAACTTCAAACTGGTACGCCAGAAGCTGAAAGACCTGGAAGAAAAAGACCGGATACGCAATTTCCAACCTCCGGTAGACGGAGAAGAAATTATGCGGATATTCGACCTGCAGCCCTGCCGTGAAATAGGCAGTCTGAAAAGTTCTATCAAGGATGCCATACTGGATGGAATCATCCCTAATGAGCATGATGCTGCTTTAGAACACATGTTGAAGAAAGCAAAAAGCATGGGATTAACTCCAAAAAACTTATAAGAAATTGACCATACACTATACCAAAGGAGAAGAGTGGGCCAATACCCTGTCACATGGCGTTGGTATCCTGATAGGTATCGCCGGCGGCGGTTATCTGTTGCTTACTGCCATGAAAAGTGGCAATCCGTGGGCAACAGGCGGCATGTGGCTCTACCTATTCGGTATGCTGTCTTCCTATATCAGCTCCACCTGGTATCATGCCAGCAAACCATCTCCTCACCGCGAAGTGTTGCGCAAATTCGATCATGCTTCGATTTATCTGCATATCGCAGGCAGCTATTCCCCCATCATGCTGATAGCCTTGCGGGAAGCAGATTATTGGGGATGGGGAATTCTTAGTTTCGTATGGCTATGCGCTCGCCGGGATCATTCTATGTTTTTGTAACCTGAAAGAACATAGCAACCTGGAAACAATTTGCTATATAGCCATGGGATGCAGCATTTTTGTAGGTTTCAAGCCGCTCTGCCAACATGTGCCTCCCGCTTTTATTTATTGGTTAATCGGTGAAGGAGTGTCTTACATCACCGGAGCTGTTTTTTATTCCTTCCCCAAATTGCCCTATATGCACTCTGTTTTCCATCTGTTCGTATTAGGAGGAACGGTCTGCCACATGATGGCATTGTGGTACATTTTATAACCTTCCCATCTTCAATAAGTTATCCGTTTTGGAAAACTTTTATCCATTTTTTAAATAGAAAGTTTCCCAAAATGTTATACCTTTGCAGCTGTCCGACAAGGTGAAGTTAACCACTTCCAAGAGGGAATGCCGTGAAAATCAGCAACAGTACCCGCTGCTGTAATTCTCGTAGACTGAAACAATATGCCACTACAAAACCATTTGCGGGAAGGCGTTTTAAGGGAGAGATAAGTCAGAAAACCTGCCTGGAAGGACAGCCAAGTTTTTTAAATTAACAATTAATTTTTCAAACAATGAATTACGCTGAGATTTGTATTATTAAGCGTGATGGAAAGCGGGAAGACTTTTCCATCAGTAAAATTAAAAATGCAATCGGCAAGGCATTCCATGCCTCCGGAATTGACAATGAAGACAAACTGATTGCTGAAATTACCATGCGGGTTATCAGCAATTTCGTATCTCCAACCATCAGTGTGGAAGAGATTCAGGATCTGGTAGAAAAGGAACTGATGAAAGTACGTCCCGAAGTGGCCAAGAAAATATATTATTTATCGCGAATGGCGGAATACGGAACGCGACCGTAAAACGCAAATGAAGCACATCATGGACGGCATTGTAGCCATCGACAAAAATGATGTCAACCTGAGCAATGCCAACATGTCCAGCCATACTCCCGCCGGACAGATGATGACTTTTGCCTCGGAAGTTACTAAAGATTATACCTATAAATACCTGTTGCCTAAAAAATATGCCGAAGCACATCAGTTGGGCGACATACATATACATGATTTGGATTACTATCCCACCAAGACTACCACTTGTATCCAATATGACCTGGATGACTTGTTCGAACGCGGCTTCCGCACTAAAAACGGAAGTATCCGTACTCCACAGTCCATTCAAAGTTATGCCACTCTGGCCACCATCATATTCCAGACAAACCAGAACGAGCAACACGGCGGACAGGCTATTCCCGCCTTCGACTTCTTTATGGCGGAAGGGGTACGGAAGACATTTCGCAAACATCTGAAAACTTTAACCGAGTTTTATATAGAAGTAGAGGGAAAAGAACCCGGAACAGAGGCTCTCAAGAAAATTGAAGAGAAAGCATACGCCATGACACGCAAAGATACACATCAGGCCATGGAAGGATTCATCCACAACCTGAACACCATGCATTCGCGAGGGGGAAATCAAGTCGTGTTCAGTTCCATCAATTATGGAACAGACACTTCTCCCGAAGGCCGCATGGTCATAGAGGAACTGCTGAAAGCTACCATCGAAGGCCTGGGTACCCGTGGCGAAGTACCGGTCTTCCCCATACAGATATTCAAGGTTAAAGACGGAGTATCTTATTCCGAAGAGGACTATAAGAAAGCCATGGAAAACTTCGAAGCGGCACTGGAAGGCAAAATGGAATTCCAAGCTCCCAATTTCGACTTGTTTCTGAAAGCCTGCCGTACCACCGCAAAAGCCTTGTTCCCTAATTTTATGTTTTTGGATACTCCTTATAACAAAAATGAGAAATGGGATATCAAGGACCCTAAACGTTACCGCTATGAACTGGCAACTATGGGATGCCGTACCCGCGTATACGAAAATATAGCAGGTGAAAAAAGTTCATTAGGACGTGGCAACCTGTCATTCACCACCATGAATATGCCCCGGCTGGCCATCGAAGCACGCATCAAGGCAGAAAGTCTGGAAGAGTCAGGCAAGAAAGAGGCCATAGAAAGAAAAGCAAAAGAAATATTCATGGAAAGTGTACATGCTTTGTCCGAACTGATTGCCGAACAATTGTATGCACGCTACCAGTATCAACGTACAGCCCTGGCACGCCAGTTCCGTTCATGATGGGGAATGATGTGTGGAAAGGCGGAGGAAAACTTTCGCCCAACGACCAGGTGGGGGATGTATTGCGTCAAGGCACATTAGGGATAGGCTTTATCGGCGGACACAATGCCATGATGGCTCTTTATGGAGAAGGTCACGCACATAGCCAGAAAGCATGGGATACATTATTCGAAGCCGTTACGGAAATGAATAAAGTGGCAGATGAATACAAACAGAAATATCAGTTGAATTTCTCCGTACTTGCCACTCCTGCCGAAGGACTTTCCGGACGCTTCACCCGTATGGACCGCCGCAAATACGGCATCATTCCCGGCGTGACGGACAATGACTATTATGTAAACTCTTTCCACGTAGATGTAAAAGAGCCCATCACCATCACCGAGAAGATAAAACGGGAAGCTCCTTTCCACGCCATTACCCGCGGAGGGCATATCACTTACGTGGAACTGGACGGAGAAGCTCAGAAAAATGTAAAAGCCATAGCCAAGATTGTAAAAGTAATGCATGACGAAGGCATTGGATACGGTTCCATCAACCATCCTGTTGATACTTGTCAGGCTTGCGGTTACAAAGGAGTCATTTACGACAAGTGCCCTGTTTGCCAGAGCGAGAATATAATGCGAATGCGTCGCATTACCGGGTATTTGACAGGCGACCTCAGCACTTGGAATTCAGCCAAGCGTGCTGAAGAACGTGACCGGGTAAAGCATGGATAATCAGCATGAACTTGTTATTTACCTATCCTGAAACAATAGTCGACGGTGAAGGCATCCGCTATTCCATCTATCTGGCCGGATGCCGTCACCATTGTCGCGGTTGCCAGAATCCCGAATCCTGGAATCCATCGGCAGGCACTCCGCTCACACCGGAAAAAATAGAAAAAATGATCTGCGAAATAAATGCCAATCCATTATTGGACGGAATCACCTTTTCCGGTGGAGATCCACTTTATCATCCCCAAGAATTCCTGGCTCTGGTCAAACAGATCAAAGAAGCTACCGGACAAAACATCTGGTGTTATACTGGATATACATTTGAACAGATACAAAACGATGAAATGTTAAAACCGATACTGGATTATGTGGATGTTATAGTAGACGGACGATTTGAGCCGGATTTGTACTCTCCTTACTTGGAATTTCGGGGCAGCAGTAATCAACGCATCATCCGTGTGCGATAACGCTAAAAGAAATAAAAAAGGGGTGTTTTCTTGATATATATCATGAATTCACCCTTTTTTATGTTTTTCAGCATATATTTACTTGCTAATTTCAAGAAAAGCCGTACCTTTGCAATGTGGTTGTGAAACCAAATATTAAGTTAATAAAGAAAAGAACAAAATTAGGTATTAAGTATTAAGGTAAAGATTTTAATTTAAGGTATTAGATTTAGGTAAAGAAAGATTGATTTAGAAAGGTATTAGTAGTAAGATTTAAGGTAATTAGAAAAAGAAAGTTTTCAGGAGATTAGTTTTATAGGTATTAAAAGAGTTGTTTTTTTTAGGTAACAAGAGAGAGAGGATAACACAACTGAGAC
>ENA-OQCX01000169-OQCX01000169.1-human-gut-metagenome-genome-assembly--contig:-NODE-169-length-34439-cov-5.780806_pt1 | contig 34439 bp, 36 predicted proteins | sample MGYA00242762_ERZ504587 | MGnify/ENA primary metagenome ERZ504587 (study PRJEB26092, sample SAMD00036337) | human gut metagenome | host: Homo sapiens | study: EMG produced TPA metagenomics assembly of...
TAAAAAAGCAGTTGACATCTAACGTACGTTAGCATATACTAACAACTGAAATAGAGATGAAACTCATTATCATACACAGGAGGTAATTGACTATGCCTTTAACGATGGCAAATCCAAGGCGAATGTTACACAATCAGAAAAGTCGGCGGAAAAGAAGAGACCAGAAGATTTCTTGAAAATCTTGGCTTCGTCGTTGGCGGAAACGTGACAGTCGTATCGGAAATCGACGGCAATCTCATCGTGAATGTGAAAGATTCCAGGGTGGCCGTTGGAAAAGATATGGCAGCCAAAATCCTGATTTGATAGGAAAGAAGGAGAGAAGATGAAGACTTTAAAAGAGACTTCCGTAGGAGAAACCGTTAAAGTTGTAAAACTCAACGGCTCCGGTCCGGTCAAAAGAAGAATCATGGATATGGGAATCACCAAGGGTGTTGACGTATTCGTGCGCAAAGTTGCTCCGCTCGGCGATCCGGTCGAAGTAACCGTCAGAGGATACGAATTATCCTTAAGAAAAGCAGATGCCGAAATGATTGAAGTAGAGTAAATTTTTTTTGCCTGCTTGTTAGCGGATGCTAACAAAAGCAAGCTGTAGCCAATATTGGTAAGGCTTGTGAAGTTATTAAAATCAGTAAAAATCAAAGAAAGAGGGGCATGGAAAAAATGGCAATTAAGATTGCACTCGCAGGAAACCCGAACTGCGGTAAGACAACATTGTTCAATGCACTGACAGGCTCCAACCAGTTCGTAGGAAACTGGCCAGGTGTAACCGTCGAGAAAAAAGAAGGAAAGCTCAAAGGCCACAAAGATGTCACCATCATGGACCTTCCGGGTATCTATCTTTATCTCCGTATACACTGGAGGAAGTGGTAGCCAGAAATTACCTGATTAATGAAAGACCGGATGCGATCCTGAACATCGTAGATGGTACCAACATTGAGCGTAACCTTTATCTGTCCACACAGATCATGGAACTTGGTATTCCGGTGATCATGGCTGTCAATATGATGGATATTGTTGAAAAGAACGGAGACAAAATACATATCGACAAACTGGCGAAAAAGCTGGGCTGTGAAGTTGTAACCATCTCTGCGCTGAAAGGAACCGGAATCAAAGAAGCTGCTGATAAAGCAGTACAGATCGCACAGAAAAAAGGTGCTGCTGTACCGGTTCACGAGTTTGACAAGGATGTGGAGGCAGTCATCCGCACCGTTGAGAGCAAACTCGGAAGTGATATTGTAAATGAGCAGAAACGCTTCTTTGCAATCAAACTTCTGGAGAAAGATGATAAGATCACAGAGCAGATGAAATCCGTTCCGGATGTATCTGCCGAGATCAAACAGCTGGAAGACAAGTTTGATGATGATACCGAGAGTATTATCACAAACGAGCGTTACGTTTATATTTCCAGCATCATCGGCGACTGTGTCACAAAGAACAAGAAAAACGCCATGACAACATCGGATAAGATCGACCGGATCGTAACTAACCGCTGGCTGGCACTTCCGATCTTCGCGGTTGTTATGTGGGTTGTATATTATGTATCTGTCACAACAGTAGGTACTTTTGTAACGGACTGGACCAACGATGTACTCTTTGGAGAGATCATTCCGCCGGCCATTGAAAATCTGCTGAACGCGATCCACTGCGCTGACTGGCTGCAGGGTCTGATTCTCGATGGTATCGTAGCCGGTGTTGGTGCCGTACTTGGATTCGTACCGCAGATGCTGGTACTGTTCCTGTTCCTGGCATTTCTGGAGTCCTGCGGTTACATGGCGCGTGTTGCATTCATCATGGACCGTATCTTCCGTAAATTTGGACTTTCCGGAAAATCCTTCATTCCGATGCTGATCGGAAGTGGCTGCGGTGTTCCTGGTATCATGGCTTCCCGTACCATCGAGAATGACCGTGACCGTAAAATGACCATCATGACAACAACGTTTGTACCTTGTGGAGCAAAACTTCCAATCATCGCCCTGATCGCAGGCGCCCTGTTTAATGGAGCTTCCTGGGTTGCACCAAGTGCTTACTTCGTTGGTATCGCAGCAATCATCTGCTCCGGTATCATCCTGAAAAAAACAAAACTGTTCGCCGGTGATCCGGCTCCGTTTGTTATGGAGCTTCCGGCTTACCACTGGCCGACGGTAAGCAACGTTCTTCGCAGCATGTGGGAGCGTGGCTGGTCCTTCATCAAAAAAGCCGGTACCATCATCCTGATGTCCACCATCGTTCTGTGGTTCCTGATGAACTTCGGATGGGTTGACGGATCTTTCGGAATGCTGGAAGCCGAGCAGTTAAATGACAGTATCCTGGCTTCCATCGGAAGCGTGATCGCTCCTCTGTTTGCACCTCTTGGATGGGGCGACTGGAAGATGGCTGTTGCAGCTGTTTCCGGACTGATCGCAAAAGAGAACGTTGTTGGTACCTTTGGTATCCTGTTTGGCTTTGGTGAAGTTGCAGAAGACGGTGCCGAGATCTGGGGACAGCTCGTAGGAAGCTTATCTACGGTAGCAGCTTATTCTTTCCTGGTATTCAACCTTCTGTGCGCACCGTGCTTCGCAGCAATGGGTGCAATCAAACGTGAGATGAACAATACCAAATGGTTTTTTACTGCAATCGGATATCAGACACTGCTTGCCTATGTTGTATCCCTGTGCATTTATCAGATCGGTAACCTGTTCATCGGCGGCGGTTTTGGAATCGGAACGGTAGTTGCTGTTCTGCTCATCATTGGATTTGTATATCTGCTGGTAAGACCTTACAAAGAGAGCGCAACTCTGAGCGTTTCCACCAACAAAATGTTCAGCAAATAATTGCTGTGACAGATAGAGAACATGTATCTGATGAAGAGTCCGTATCCGGCATCCGCTGCAGGATGCGGACTCTTTTGAAAAGAAAGGAGTTGTTTCTATGGGAACTTTTATCACACTTGTAGTCGTTGTTGGTCTGGTAGGACTTGCAGTACGCAGTATGATTAAAGATAAAAAAGTGGCAAGGGAAGCTGTGGTGGTAACTGCGGGCAGTGCAAGGGACATTGCGACTGACAGGACAGGAATCATCATCAGGAGGTAGAACGTATGCCGCAGGAACAGACAAAGCATGAAGCCAGAAATTATCACAGAACACAGATGAAGCGAGAACTGATTATTCAGAAGCTCCGGGAACAGGGATGCAGAATAACCAGACAGAGACGGATTCTGCTCGATATTATCCTGGAAGAGGAGTGCTCCTGCTGTAAAGAAATTTACTATAAAGCTCTGCAGAAAGACAGCAGCATCGGGCCTGCTACGGTGTATCGCATGGTGAATACACTGGAGAGCATCGGTGCAATCAGCCGCAAAAATTTTTACAAGATTGCCTGTGGAGAAGAATGCTTCAAAGATCAGGGCTGTACCGTAGAACTGAGCGATCATACCATCTGCCGCTTAAGCGGAGAGATGTGGATGGACGTGATGAAATCCGGACTGAAGGCAAAGGGCTATATTCAGAATCAGGATATTGAAAATGTGATTGTTTCAGCGGTGGAAGGCTGAAAAACGGGGAAAACGGGTGAAAATTCCTTCCGTTTTCCCTGTTTTAATGAAAATAATTATCAAAAAGAACTGTACGTATTGTCTAACCGAGCAGGTGAGTGCTATACTGTGAACCACAGCGGGGGAAGATGTAAAATTCAGGAAAAATTTATTTTAACAATAGGAGGAAATGTAATATGACAATCAAAGATTTAAAACATCCAGGACTTTTCGCAGCAGGAGTATTATTCGGAACAGCAGGTATCAAAGCACTGTCCAGCAAGGATGCGAAAAAACTTTACACCAACTGCACCGCAGCTGTTCTTCGTGCAAAGAAAGTTGTTATGGATACGGTAACGACCATCCAGGAGAATGCGGAGGACATCTATGCTGACGCAAAACAGATCAACGAAGAGCGTGAAGCAGCAGAAGAGGCAGTAGAGGATGTAGCTGAAGAGACAGCAGAGGAAGCTGTTGAAGCAGAAGCAGAGGATACGTTGAGGCATAAGCTGTACACAGCAACATCTGATTTACGTCGTATTCATACGGAAAAAACGAAGCGCCTGCAGAATTCTCTGCAGGTGTTTTTCTAGGAGGCATAAGATTTGAAATTTTATATTAAACACGAAAGCAGAGGCAGAATCCGAATCCATCTGGCACAGAAGCGCATGTCCTCCGTACAGGCAGAGACACTGCTGTACTATCTGCAGAATCAGAACCAGGTATCTTTCGCGAAGGTATATGACAGAACCGGCGATGCCGTGATCTGTTACGAGGGAGAACGAGCCGCTGTGATTCGGATGATACAGCTCTTCCACTACGAGGAAGTAGAGCTGCCGACCGGACTGCTTGAGAGCTCCGGCAGAGCGTTAAACAACGAATATCAGGAAAAGCTGATCAGCAAAGTGATTTACCACTTTGGAAGAAAATGGCTTCTTCCGGCACCGATCCGTGCCATCTATACTACGGTTGTTTCCGTAAAATATATCTGGAAAGGAATCCAGACACTGGCACAGGGAAAGATCGAAGTTCCGGTTCTTGATGCAACCGCAATCGGTGTTTCGATGCTCCGCGGCGACTATGGAACCGCAGGCTCTGTCATGTTCCTGCTCGGCGTAGGAGAGCTGCTTGAGGAATGGACGCATAAAAAATCCGTCGGAGATCTGGCACGCAGCATGTCGCTGAACGTCGGAAAGGTATGGCTGAAAAAAGACGGCCAGGAAATTCTCGTTCCGTCTGAAAAAATTGTTGCGGGCGACGAGATTGTCGTACATATGGGAAATCTGATTCCATTCGACGGCGAGGTATCCAACGGCGAGGGTATGGTAAACCAGGCTTCTCTGACCGGAGAATCTGTTCCGGTACGCCGTACCTTAGGTTCCGTTGTCTATGCGGGAACGGTTCTTGAGGAGGGCGAGCTTACCATTCTTGTGAAGCAGACCGGCGGATCCAGCCGTTACGAGAAGATTACCGCGATGATCGAAGAGTCCGAGAAACTGAAATCCGGACTGGAGAGCAAGGCAGAGCATCTGGCAGACCGTCTTGTACCGTATTCCCTTGGCGGAACGGCGTTGACGTATCTTCTGACCAGAAATGCAACGAAAGCACTCTCTATTCTGATGGTAGACTTCTCCTGTGCGTTAAAACTTGCCATGCCGATTTCCGTTCTCTCTGCAATCCGCGAGGCAAACCAGCACAAGATCACCGTAAAGGGCGGCAAATTCCTGGAGGCTGTGGCGGAAGCGGATACGATCGTTTTCGATAAGACCGGAACACTGACAAAAGCGCAGCCGACCGTAGCAGAGGTGGTATCCTTCAGCGAAACAAAGAGCCCGGATGAGCTTCTGCGCATCGCAGCCTGCCTGGAAGAGCATTTTCCGCATTCCATGGCAAAAGCCGTAGTAGACGCGGCAAGAGAGAAATATCTGGATCACGAGGAGATGCACTCCAAAGTAGAATATATCGTTGCACACGGTATTTCTACAACGATCAATGGCAAAAAAGCGATTATTGGAAGTTATCACTTCGTATTTGAGGATGAGAATAGTATCATTCCGGAAGGATGGAAGAGAAGTTCCGTCATCTGCCGGAGGAGTATTCTCATCTCTATCTTGCCTTAGAAGGTGTACTTGCAGCAGTTATCTGCATTGAGGATCCGCTTCGTCCGGAGGCGGCCGAAATTATCCGTCAGCTGAAAAAAACAGGTCTGAAAAAGATCGTCATGATGACCGGAGACAGCGAGCGCACGGCAAAAGCGATCGCGAAGAAGGTCGGCGTGGACGAGTACTATGCTGAGGTACTACCGGAGGATAAGGCAAACTTTGTGGAGAAAGAAAAAGTAGAGGGACGTAAAGTCATTATGATCGGTGACGGTATTAACGATTCACCGGCACTTTCTGCCGCAGACGTTGGAATCGCCATCAGCGAGGGCGCAGAGATTGCGCGTGAGATCGCGGATATCACCGTTGCCGCAGACGATCTGGCAGAAATTCTGGTGCTTCGTATGCTGAGCAACCGTCTGATGAAACGGATTCATAAGAATTACCGCTTTATCGTTACGTTCAATGCCGGACTGATTCTGCTCGGCGTGGGCGGCATTTTACAGCCAACCACTTCCGCACTGCTTCACAATACATCTACTCTTTACATTGGCTTAAAGAGTATGGGCAACCTGCTGGACGAGCCGGTATAAAAACAGAACAGAATAGCAACGGGAAAGCCGCTGGAGTCTCCTTCTTAAGATTCCAGCGGCTTTTTAACAAAGGCAGGGAAAGTCTCTGCTTCCATTGCGAATATTCTTTCACCAGCGTGATGTGAAAAAGAAAATGATACAATTTTCTCAAGAAAAGCTGGAAAAATTTGCAGGATATCCTTGACAAAATCCGACAAAAACGGTATGATATACCCAACAGTTAGATACAGCTAACTAAAGTACAACGGATAAAACCAAAAATCATACGGGATCCCGGTAGAGGGATTCTTTCTTAAAACACAGGAGTTAGAATAAACTAATTTCAAGTAGCATAAGATAACAACAGAAAGGCAGGTAGAGAAGATGAGTGTCGTAATTATCGGTGGAAATGAAAGAATGGTGTGTCAATATACAGATATCTGTAAAGACTATGGATGTAAAGCAAAGGTGTTCCCGAAAGAGCATGGCTCCGTTAAGAAAAAAATCGGGAATCCGGATCTGATGATTCTCTTTACCAACACCGTATCCCACAAAATGGTCATCACTGCTTCCCAGGAAGCAAAGAAAAACAATATTCCGATCGCAAGAATCCATACCAGCAGTGCCACCGCACTTCGCTCGGTATTAGATGAGCACTGCGCAGCAGCAATGTAAGAAGGAGACGTAAAAGGCATGATTGAGAGATTTCTGATCGAACACTGTTCGGCAACGCTGGCTTCCATCAAAGCCGCAAATTTATGTAATATGACATTTTCATCCAAAGAAGAACTGGAAGATCAGATTTCATACTGGAGTGCCTGTCTGGAACCAAAAGGAATTCACATCTTTGTATTGCGGGAGCATGAGACGAGAGCACTGGTCTATGTGTACCGTGAAGGGCTTCTCCAGAAGGAGCTGGAAAATCCGGAGAATGCAGCGTTTTTAAAATCCTATGGATATGAAAATACAGACATTGCCTATGCACTGAATCGCCTGAAAACCCGGGTAGCAGAGTGTAAAGAAGGATTTCCGCATGAGATCGGTGTGTTTCTCAACTATCCGCTCGGTGATGTGATCGGTTTTATTGAGAACAAAGGCCACAATTATAAATGCAAGGGATGCTGGAAGGTCTATTGCAATGAGTGCGAAACACAGAAAACATTTCAGCGCTATCAGAAATGCAGAAACGTGTATCTGCGTCTCTGGAAGCAGGGAAGAAGCGTTTTACAGCTCACCGTAGCTGTTTAACATAAAATCCTGCATACCATAAAAAGGGCAGTAGGATCGGGGAAAGAAAAATCCCCCGGAATCAGAAAATAAAGAAAGAAGGATTTGAAACATGAGCAAAGTAGCAGTAGTTTATTGGAGTGGAACCGGCAACACAGAAATGATGGCACAGAAAGTAGCAGAGGGAGCAAAGGAGGCAGGCGCAGAAGTTTCTGTTCTGACTTGCGCAGATTTCTCTGCGGATGATGTAGATGCATACGATGCAATCGCTTTCGGATGCCCGGCTATGGGGGCAGAAGAGCTGGAAGATACCGAGTTCGAGCCAATGTTCTCCGCATGTGAATCCAAACTCTCCGGAAAGAAAATCGCTCTGTTCGGTTCCTATGGATGGGGAGACGGCGAGTGGATGCGCACCTGGGAAGAAAGCTGCAAAAATGATGGCGCCGAGCTGGTATGCGACAGCGTGATCTGCGCAGACGCGCCAGATGATGAAGCTGAGGCAGCATGCATTGCACTTGGAAAAGCACTCTGCTAAGCATAAATAAAAGGAAGAAAAAGCGGCAGCCCTTTTGTCTGGGACTGCCGCTTTTTTTTTCGGACAATGAGAAAGACTCGCTGTCATTTGGCTGTTAAAATTCGGTATCATCCGCATCGGATGGCCGTGACGGTTTTAAAAGAATTCCGTTGATTTCCACTTCATCGGCTGCCTCGATCAGAATATACGGTGTTCCGTCGATCGTACGGGTTTCGATGAGCTGGGCCTTTTCCGGGCTGACTTTGATGATAACATCCGGGGTGCGGATCTCGTAGTTCCGTGTACTGGCCACGTTCGAGGCAACGAAGCTTGCTTTCTCATCCGCAATGGATTCGTACTTCTCGTCGAACTCGTCAAGCTGTTCATTCGGTACGCCGCTGCTGGCGAGCAGACGTTTTACCTCGTGTTTATCGAGCACCACCGGTTCCGGATCGTCTTTCCGCTCTTCAATCATGGTATTTAAGTTCTCCTGAATGGTCATAACAGTAGAAAAATCACAGGCGGAATCGAGAGTTTCTTCTATAATAGACTGAAACGTTTCTTTCTGAGATTTCGCGGAGAGTGGCGCCTGACAGCCCAGGAAGTGGTCGAGAAAGTCCGGCTGATCCATCTCTGCGTTTTTCGTGAAATACAGCAGATTGTGGATATCCGTGTTGCGGTCTGTGAAGGCCGGGAAGAGAAAACCGTTTTCCGGTGCGCCGACCACCCAGTCCTGCACGCGGTTTTCAATCGTATTGTGGGACACATTGTAGCAGAGGCCCGGTTTGTCGAGTTTTACCGGGCAGATGCTGCAGAGGATAAATTCATAGACGTAATCGGAAGCATCGTCCATATCCAGATTATCCGAAGCGCGTCCCGGTACATCGTAGGCACCATGGATCAGAATAATATAGTAGTTTTCCGGATAGAGATAATCCGCCATCACCTTTTCATAAAATTCATCAATCAGCGCTTCGTTCTTCAGCTCACTGTTGCGGAGTTTTAAGAGAAACTCCTGTGTGCCGCCCTCACTTTCCTGGGAGAGCGGGAACTCCATATTCAGCAGATTCTTTCCGATGGTACCGGAGAGGGTGCTTTTAAAAATCTTAAAATACTTAAACATTTCTTCCTCTTCGAGAGAGAGAAACGCTTCTTTTAATTTTGTCTTAATATTCTTTTCCGCATCCACATAGCATCCGCAGATTCGCGTGATCGCACAGTGGGATGGGGTAAACAGTTTTTTAATTTCAGCAATTTCCTTTTTGTTCATATAGAATGCTCCTTTATCAGCAATTTCGTATCTTAGACAAGTACTTTTTATTATAGACCATAGGGAAGGGAAAAGGCAAGAAAGAAAATAGCGACTATATCTTTTTACACTTTAAATATAATTTCAAAAATCTTGACAGAGGTACCGATTCTGTTATACGATTAGGTCTAATAAAGGGGAGTAATTTAAGTTTGAAAATTTGCGTTTGCAAGTCTTCCGATTATTCAGTTGCTTAAATGGATACGCATGAAATTAAGAAAAAGAGGAGAATGATAGTGGATATAAGTAAAAAATCTGTAAAAAAAATCCGGGAACTTATTGTGTTTACAGCATTTCTTGTGGTCGCACTGTGGAAGTTTAATGTGGTACTCGATGTGTTGAAAGCAATATGGGGGATCGTATTTCCATTTGTACTTGGCGGAGCGATCGCATTTGTGACCAACGTGCCAATGAGCTTTTTGGAAAAGAAAATTTTTGGAAGGGCAAAAAAAGAAGATAAGATAGTCGAAAAACTGGCAAGACCGATAAGCCTGTTCCTCACGATCGTATTTGCGGTTGGCGTGATTGTACTGGTGATGTTTGGTGTGATTCCGCAGCTTACGCGGACAATAGGAACCCTGATGAGGAGTATCGCTGATTTTATTCCACAGATGCAAAGCTGGATCCGGGAGTTTTCCCATAATAACCAGGAAATCATGAAGCTTGTAGATCAGGTACAGTTTAATCCGGATCAGGCGATCAAGTGGGGGATAAGCCTACTCGGAAATGGTGCAGGAAATATGATGAATATCACAATGTCAGCAGTGGGTTCCATAGTTAGTGGATTGGCAGCCTTTTTTGTTGCATTTTCCTTTGCCTGCTATGTCCTTTTTCAGAAGGAAACGCTGCAGGTGCAGATTCGAAAAGTATTTTTCGCTTTTCTTCCAAAGGAAAAAGCAGATGCTTTTCTTAAAGTCTGCTCTCTGACTTATCAGACATTTGCAAATTTTCTTACAGGTCAGTGTCTGGAAGCCGTGATCCTTGGCTGTATGTTTGTTGTGATATTGAGCATTTTGAGGATGCCATATGCACTTTTGATCGGAGTTTTAATTGCGTTTACGGCATTGATCCCGATTTTCGGAGCCTTCATCGGGTGTGCGGTGGGAAGCTTTTTGATCTTTATGGTAAATCCGAAACAGGCAATTTTATTTATTATAGTATTTCTGGTGCTGCAGCAGATCGAGGGAAATCTGATCTATCCTCATGTTGTGGGTGAGTCTGTAGGGCTTCCATCGATTTGGGTTCTTGCAGCAGTTACGATCGGCGGAAACCTTATGGGAATTGTAGGTATGCTTGTTTTCATTCCGTTGCTTTCCGTGTTCTATACTATTTTTCGGGAATTCGTATATCTGCATCTGAAAAAAAAGCAGATCAAACAGGTGACAAAGACAGAAATAGAAGAATATACGGCGGAAGAAATGGTAAATAGTGACATATCAGAGGTGAAATGATAGAATCCCATCTTTGAAGCTGTAAGGTGATAAAACGGTTACAAACCCAGTAAATATGGGTATTGTGGCCGTTTTTTTTGTGGATCATTATTTAACCGAATCAAGCAAGTCCCAACCCCCTGCTTCTATTGCGTGAAGCAATAAGCAGTGGTTGGGACTTGCTTGTATCAGGAGTGGTACAAGCCACTCCTGATAAGCTGCGAAGCAGCTATTCAGTTATGAGCAAGTAGCGAAGCGGATTGCGAATATCCGCTTTGACCCGTCAAACTTCCGGGTGTTTTTATAGCAATCCCAGAAAATAATGCAAAACTTCAGCGCTGCAGAACGTGAATTACTGCGTCACAGATTTTTATATCTTAGACAAGTACTTCCTATGATAGACCACAGGGAAGGGAAAGGCAGGAAAGAAAAAAATGGACAATGGATATTACAACTGTCTTGTCACATGACAAAAGTTGTGGTATACTAAGCGCTAAAGTGTTAAAAAAATATTCATGATTCAGGGTTCTGAATCGTGATAGTAAAAATAGGAAGGAAACAAAACCAATGGATACCAGAAGAGAAAAGCTGGAAGCAATTAAAGAAAGAAAAAACGCCGTCATCATGCACACTATTACGTGCCGGATGAAGTGCAGGAAATTGCCGATTACATCGGAGATTCGTATTACTTAAGCGACGTGGCGACGAAAGTGGACGCCAGTGTTATCGTTCTCTGCGGCGTTCGTTTCATGGGTGAGAGCGCCAAAATCTTAAACCCGGCAAAAAAGTACTGCTCCCGGATCTGCATGCCGACTGCCCGATGGCTCACATGGCAGCGATTGAAAAAATCGAGGAAGTCCGGAAAGAGTACCCGGATGTGGCTGTCGTATGCTATGTCAATTCCACCGCGGAATTAAAAAGTCATTCCGACGTCTGTGTCACATCCTCCAATGCAGTAAAAATTGTAAAAGAACTGCCGAACCACGACATCTTCTTTATCCCAGACGAGCATCTTGGTACCTATGTGGCTGAGCAGGTGCCGGAGAAACATATCATCTTAAATGACGGTTTCTGTCACGTACATGCTGCCATCCGTCCGGAAGCTGCAAAGGCTGCAAAGGAAGCGCGTCCGCAGGCAAAGCTTCTCGTTCACCCGGAGTGCAGAAGTGAAGTCGTTGCACTTGCCGATTACGTCGGAAGCACCGCAGGCATCATCAAATATGCCGAGGCAAGTAAAAATACCGAGTTTCTCGTTGCAACCGAGCTTGGCGTTTTCGCAGAGCTGAAAAAGCGCTGCCCGGATAAGAAGTTTTATGCAGTGGGAAATACGCAGATCTGCCCAAATATGAAAAAAGTGACATTGGACAAATTAATAGAAGCACTGGAAAATGAGGAGAATGAAGTTCTGTTAAGCGAACAGGAAATTTCAGACGCACATGCGCCGCTGTTAAGAATGCTCGAGCTTGCAAAGTAACAAAATAAGCAGAACGCAGAAGCGGAAAAGAGGAAATGAAATGAAAAAGTATTATGATGCAGTGATTGTAGGATGCGGTGTGGCAGGATGTTTTGCGGCACTTCATCTGCCCCAGGAAGCCGATATTCTGATGATAACAAAAGCAGATACCGAGGACAGCGACTCCTTCCTCGCACAGGGCGGTATCTGTGTTCTGAAAAACGAGAGCGATTACGATGCGTTCTATGAAGATACGATGCATGCCGGGCACTACGAAAATACGCCGGAATCCGTCGACATTATGATCCGTTCTTCCCGAAATGTTATCAATCAGCTCATTGCCTGGGGTGTGGATTTCCGCCGCGATGAAAACGGGGAACTCTGCTATACGAAAGAAGGCGCACATTCTACCAATCGCATCTTGTTCCACGACGATGTAACCGGAAAGGAGATTACGAGCAAGCTTCTCGCGCAGGTAAAAAAGCTGCCGAACGTGACGCTTCTTGCGCACACGGAAATGTGTGATATTCTTTCCTGCAAAAATGTCTGCGAGGGTGTTTTGATCCGGGATGAAGAAGGAAAGCTGGTTCCGGTTTATGCCAGGGATGTGATCTGGGCATGCGGTGGCATCGGCGGAATTTACGATAATTCCACGAACTTCCCGCATCTGACCGGAGATGCACTTGCAATTGCAATCCACAGGAACGTAGCACTGAAAAATGTCAATTACGTACAGATTCATCCAACAACGCTGTATTCCCAAAAGAAAGGCCGCCGTTTTCTGATTTCCGAATCTGTCCGCGGAGAGGGCGCTGTTTTGCTCGATAAAAACGGTGAGCGTTTCACCAATGAGTTGCAGCCGCGTGACGTGGTATCCCGTGAGATTCACCGCCAGATGGAAAAGGATCACACGAAGCACGTATGGCTTTCCCTGAAAACGATTCCGCTTGATGTAAAAGAACGGTTCCCGAATATTTACCAGAAATGTCTGGAAGAGGGATATGATATCACAAAAGAACCGATCCCGGTTGTACCGGCCCAGCATTACTTTATGGGTGGCGTCAAGGTAGACAGCAATAGCGAAACGACGATGGATCATCTGTATGCAGCAGGTGAGACGAGCTGCAACGGCGTGCACGGTGCAAACCGTCTGGCAAGCAATTCTCTGCTGGAGAGCCTTGTATTCGCAGAGCGCGCGGCAAAGAAGATGGCTGCCGAATGGGCCGCAGAGGGTCTTGTAGAGAACGCAGACCGCAAAGAAACGGCAACGGAGCCGAAGGAAGATGAATGGAAGCTCCTTGCAAAACGGTACGATATTAGAAAAGAAGATTACCAGGATATGGAAGAATATGCAGAACGCTGCAAAGAGAGCATCTGGGATGCAATCAGAAAGGAAGACGAATATGAATCCAATCACAAGAACACTAAATGTGGATAATCTGCTGCTGCTTGCACTGCAGGAGGACATTTCCAGCGAGGATGTAACGACAAACGCCGTGATGCCAAAAGCATGCCAGGGAACGGTACAGCTGCTCTGTAAACAGGACGGCGTTATTGCCGGCATGGAAGTTTTTGCAAGAGTATTTACCTTGCTCGATGAGCAAACCGAGATGATTCCGTATGTGAAAGACGGCGATGAAGTCAAAAAAGGCGATCTGCTGGCAACCGTAAACGGCGATATCCGTGTTCTGCTGTCCGGTGAAAGAACCGCGCTCAATTATCTGCAGCGGATGAGCGGAATCGCAACGTATACGAGAAGTGTTGCGAAGCTGCTCGAAGGTTCCAAAACAACCCTTCTCGACACCAGAAAAACAACCCCGAATATGCGTATTTTTGAAAAGTATGCAGTCAAAATCGGTGGCGGCCAGAATCACCGCTACAATCTGTCCGATGGCGTTCTGTTAAAGGACAATCATATCGGAGCTGCCGGCAGTGTCACAAAAGCGATCGAGATGGCACGCGATTATGCCCCGTTTGTGCGGAAGATTGAAGTCGAGTGCGAAAATATTGATATGGTTCGCGAAGCAGCAGATGCAGGCGCCGACATTATCATGCTCGACAATATGACTCCGGCGCAGATGAAAGAGGCGGTAGCCGTCATCAACGGCAGATCAAAAACCGAGTGCTCCGGAAATGTGACAAAAGAAAATATCGCCACGATCCTCGACACCGGCGTAGATTATGTTTCCAGCGGTGCACTGACGCATTCTGCACCGATTCTTGATGTATCATTGAAAAATCTGCATCCAGTAGAATAAGTATAAAAATAGGAATCATTTCCTTATAGATATAAAAATCGCGAAATAAAAAAGCTTCTGTTCCTCCCGGAAAAAGGGAAGAACAGAAGCTTTTTTAAACAGGAAACTTCGTTGAATTTTCTTATAAAAAATTCTCCGGGTTTAGATTCCTTTCTGAAACAGGAGAAAGGAATATCCGATCGGAATCAAAACCAGCGCTGCGATCGTGAGAAATAAAATCCATTCAAGCTGCAGAAAGCTGTTTACGATCATGCAACGCCGCCGATGATCCAAACCCAGCCGGCGAGGCGGTGAGTGCGGTTCCAGTTTTCCTGACTGTGAAGGGTCCATGGAACCTTGATGCCGGTTGTGTAGTTCTGTTTGCATTTTGGCATGTAATTGCCGATGAGAATAAAGAGAAGGCCGACAATTCCATTGGCAACAAAACCGATATCAACTGCAATGCCGACTGCGTTTGCATAGATGGAGCAGCAGACTATCAGGGAGGTTACAGGTATGATCCACAGAACAAGACGGATCATCTTCGGGCCGATGTTCTGCCGTTTCGGATCAGAAAAAGTGAAAACAGCGGTAAAAATCTGCAGAGCGGCAAGAAACAGAGGAATACCGATCACTGCCATCGTTTTGCTGCTCCAGCCGTTGGGAACGTTGTTTGTGCCAAAATGGGTGGCAATGGTGTCCGGCATGCGATTCCAGAGCAGAAGTCCGATCACCGTCGGAAAAAGAGAAATGAGTGTTGTCAGAATCAGTGTTGTTTTATATTTTTTCCACATCAGAAGTGCCTCCTTTGAGCTCTGAAATCCAGAGCATGATTTCTTCCAGGACGGAAGTGTTGAGTTCATAATAAATAAAATTTTTCTCCCGGGATTCCAGCACAAGGTCTGCTTTTTTCAGAATACCGAGATGGTAGGAGATGGTTGCACCTGTCATATCAAAGTGCGATCCGATCTCCCCGGCAGAAAGTCTTCCGTTTTTCAGAAGCTCCAGAATCCTTCGCCGGACAGGATCGGAGAGAGCTTTAAACGTTTCTGCGAATGCCACGGAAACCTCCTTTCCAGTAGTATGTACTCTCGGAGTCTTTCTGCACTTGCTTTTGCGGCTGATTTTCCGCCAGTTGCACCCGAATTTCATCAACGTACGCACCGCGTACGCCTCAGAAATTTGGGCACAACTGACAAAAAATCATCTCACAAAATCAAGCACAGAAAGACTCCGCGAGTACATTAGTATGAATGCAATCTAATTAGAAATTCATCTAAATACTTTTTTATCACAGGGGAAGCGAAAAGTCAATAAGCATTTCGAAAAAAATCTAAATAGTTTTATTGCTGATTTTGAGTTGCTATTTTCTGTAGAATACGCTACGATAAGGGAAAAGTTGTAGAAAAAGGGGGACAAAAACATGAAAAAACACCTGTCCGTGCGCTATGGCACGATTCAGGGCTGCTACTGGATGGGATACGCGGCACTGATGGGGTATGCCAGCGTCTATCTTCTTGAAAAAGGCTTCACAAACACACAAATCGGCCTTCTGACGGCAGTTGGCTGTATCGTGTCAGCGGTTCTGCAGCCTGCGCTGGCATCCTACGCAGATCGGCCGGAAAGCCCGTCCGTACGAACAATGCTCCTTGGAGCGAACCTGATTCAGTTTGTTCTTGTCATTTCCCTTGCTGCAACGGCAGAAAGCAGTTCTATGGTGGTAAGGACACTGCTGTACGGCGCAAGCATTACGATGCTGATGCTGATGATTCCGTTCGTTAATTCTCTTGGTATGGAGACGATCCGCCAGGGAGAGGAACTTGATTACGGAATCGGGCGCGGCATGGGTTCCGTTGCATATGCGATTGCATCATGGCTGCTCGGCCGGCTGACCGCATCCTTTGGAGCAGACATGATTTCGATCTGGGCTATCGCGCTGACCATTCTTTTTCTCGCCTGTGTATTTCGTTTTCCATTTAAAAAGGACAGAAAAAAGCAGAAGCAGAAAAAGAAGAGACAGGAGCAGCCGGTCCGGTCGATTTTCTGAAACGGTATCCGTCCTTCGCGGTAGTACTGCTTGGCTGCATTCTGATCTTTATGTCACATAGCCTGATTAACAGCTTCAATTATCAGATTGCAATGGCAAAAGGTGGTGGCAGCGGTGAGATGGGAAATGCGATGACCATCTCTGCGGTTTCCGAGCTGCCAACGATGTTTCTGTTCGGCTATCTGCTGAAAAAGAAGAGCAGTGTTTTCTGGTTCCGCCTCTCCGGCCTGTTTTTTGTCCTGAAAAGCATAGGAACCTTCCTGGCCTTTAATATTCCGACATACTACGCTGCTCAGCCGTTCCAGATGTTCGGCTGGGCGCTGATCAACGTCGCCTGCGTCTATTACGTGAACGGCATCATGGAGCCGCAGGATTCGATTAAAGGACAGGCATATATGGCGATGACCATCACCGCAGGAAATGTAATGAGCTCCCTGTTTGGCGGCTGGCTTATCGATGCAGCCGGTGTTGGCGCGATGCTGATCTGCGCATCTCTTGCGGCCTTCATCGGCTGGCTGATTGTGTGCTTGGGTTCGAAAGAAGCAAAAACTGCATAGGAAAGATAAAAGAAAGCGCCCGAAACCGAACGTGGTTCCGGGCGCTTTGCCGTACAGCTCTTATTTATTTCTGTTTCCTGTATACTTCTCATCACAGTATTTGCAACGGTAAACTTCTTTTTCCGGGTCAGCCAGGATAAAGACATGTTTTAATCCCTGCTCAATGGAGGTGATACAGCGCGGATTTTTGCATTTGATAACATCAACTACCTGTTTCGGCAGATGAAGTTCTTTTTTCTCCGTAATTTCGCCGTCTTTAATGACATTGACAGTAATATTGTGATCGATAAAGCCTAAGATGTCAAGATCCATCTTATCAACCGAACACTCAACTTCAGAATGTCCTTTTTTCCCATTTTTTCACTTTTGGCATTTTTAATAATGGCTACGGTACAGTCCAGCTTGTCCAGTCCCAGATCATGGTAAATGGTCATAGCCTTTCCTGCTTTAATATGGTCGAGCACGAAGCCCTCTTCAATACGTCCTACGTTCAGCATAGCGAAAGATGCTCCTTTCTTAATCGACTTTGATGTTCAGCAGCGTCAGAATCAGGGCCATACGTGCATAAACACCGTACTGAACCTGTTTAAAGTAAGCAGCGCGCGGGTCGTTATCCACGTCAACGGAGATCTCATTGACACGCGGCAGCGGATGCAGAACCAGCATTTCCGGAGAAGCAAGATCCATTTTGGACTGATCCAGAATATAGAAATCCTTCATGCGGATGTAATCATCCTCGTTGAAGAAACGTTCTTTCTGGACACGGGTCATATAAAGGACATCCAGCTTCGGGAGAACATCTTCCATTTTAATAACTTCCTCAAATGGAACATTGTTTGCGCGCAGCACATCATCACGGATGTAATCCGGGAGACGAAGCTCCTCCGGGGAGATTAATACAATTTTAATGCCGGTATAACGAACCAGCGCTTCAATCAGGGAGTGAACCGTTCTGCCGAATTTAAGATCACCGCAGAAACCAATGGTAAGATTGTTCAGGCGACCCTTTAAAGAACGGATGGTAAGAAGATCGGTAAGAGTCTGCGTCGGGTGCTGATGTCCACCATCGCCGGCGTTGATAACCGGGATACGGGAATACATAGATGCTACCAGCGGAGCGCCTTCTTTCGGATGACGCATCGCACAGATATTTGCAAAGCAGGATACTACACGAATGGTGTCCGCTACGCTTTCGCCTTTCGATGCGGAAGAAGAATTGGCAGAAGAAAAACCAAGAACAGTACCGCCAAGATTCATCATGGCAGCTTCAAAGCTGAGACGGGTGCGTGTGCTTGGTTCATAAAATAAAGTAGCAAGTCTTTTGCCATCGCAGGCATGTGCGTATTTTTCCGGGTGTTTCTCAATATCATTTGCCAGATCCATTAACTGATCCAGCTCTTCGACAGAGAAATCAAGGGGACTCATTAAGTGTCGCATATATTACCTCCTATGAAGATCCTTATTTTTGTTACCGTTCACAGTTTCCCTGCGAATGTCTGAATCACTTTCTTACGCAGCGAAACAGCAGGTGTTTCCCTGCTGAGTGAACAGTAACTTATTTTTTCTGTGTTCCACCTTAACACAAAAACAGGATAAATGCAAGATAAAAAATGGCAGGAAAAAGGTCGAAAAGCAGAGTAATATGAAATGTGAAAAAATAAAGTGAAATAGCAGTCAAAAAGGAAAAAGATTGTACAAAAGCCGAATTTCGGAAGATCTTTTCTTGTAAATTAAACGGAGATGGAGTAAAATATTGATATCTGCAACAAATGCAGAGTATCAGGAGGACCAGATATGCTAGACTTAGGAAAAATCCGCGACGAGATCGATGCCACCGATGACGAGATCGTCCGCCTGTTCCAGCACCGGATGGCGCTGACGGCGGAGGTTGCGCAGTACAAGATAGAGACAGGAAAAGCCGTTTTTGATGCGGAACGTGAGCGCCAGAAGCTGGAAAAGCTGACAGGCGAGGGAACAAATGCATTCAATACAAAAGGCATCCAGGAGCTGTTCCAGCAGATCATGTCGATCAGCCGGAAGCGCCAGTATCAGCTGCTGACCGAGAACGGCGGCGAGGAGATGACCGATTACACACAGGTTGACCACCTCCCGACGCACGGCAGAAGAGTTGTCTTCCAGGGTGTGGAGGGCGCCTATAGCTTCGGTGCCATGAAAGAATTTTTCGATGATACGATCACCAGTTCCACGTAGACACCTGGAAAGAGGCGATGGAGGCGATCACAAAGGGCGAGGCTGATTACGCTGTGCTTCCGATCGAGAACTCCACAGCAGGCATTGTATCCGATATTTATGATCTTCTGGTGGAATATCCGCACTATATCGTCGGTGAGCAGGAATTGCCGGTGGAGCATGTGCTGATGGCACTGCCGGGAGCTAAAGTCGAAGAAATCCGTACCGTAATTTCCCACCCGCAGGCACTGGCCCAGTGCCGCCGCTTTCTCGATTCCAATGAAAACTGGAAAACAGAGGAACGACTGAATACGGCCGCCGCTGCAAAAGAAGTATCTGAGAGCGGTGATTTGACGATGGCAGCCGTCGGAAGCCCATATGCAGCAGAACACTTCGGACTGCAGATCTTAAAAGAAGGCATTTTTGACGCCCGGGGCAATACGACACGCTTTGTTATTATTTCCGGTCAGAAACGCTTTGTAAAGGATGCACAGAAAATCAGCGTATGCATGGAACTGCCGCATCAAAGCGGTTCTCTTTACAATGCACTGGCACATTTTATTTACAACGATCTGAACATGACCAAAATCGAGTCCCGCCCGATTCCGCAGCGGAAATGGGAGTACCGTTTCTTCGTGGATTTCGAGGGGAACTTAAGCGATCCGGCAGTCAAAAACGCACTGCGCGGATTGCAGGCAGAATCCGCGAAATTCCGGATTTTCGGAAATTATTAATCCAGAAGAGAGGGCCGTACCAAGCGGCCTTTTCGCATAAATAAAATGAAAAATGACAGGAAGGAAGAGACAAAAGATGATTAGAATAGAAGAATGTATCCTCTACCGCGATTTCGCAGAGGGGGAGGTACTGCGCGATATGACGATACTGGTGGAGACCTACAAAAAACTGGTCAATGCTCAGATTTCCCTGAAGGACCGCCGGTTCCGTGAGAATATGAGCGCATATGAGCCGCAGTTTTATGAGGCACTGAACCGCCTTGTCGAGATGGCAAACCGCTACGGCTTCTCCGGAAATCTCTGGCATGATTATCTGACGTATCTGCTGGTAAACAAAGAAAATGCATTCTCTACCTCGTGCGAGATTGTCGGAAAAGTAGAGGGAAGCATCAACCAGATGGCAAAACACGACTTTGTCCGTTTCAAAGAACTGTTTGATTTTGATATCTGTGTTTTTGATGAAATTTTTGAGTCCGGCGATGCCTCTGTCATCAGTTCCTATGAGAACACGGACAGTCCGAATAAACTGTTCAACAAAGAAGTCCGGGATCGTATCTGTGAGCTGGCCATCCGTCTGGCAAAGGCTGCATCCGCAGATGAATTTATGGCTGATATGGTTCAGTTTTACAAAGATTTCGGAGTGGGAAAACTGGGACTTCACAAGGCATTTCGTATTGCGCATACAGGAGAGAACGTTGAGATTATCCCGATTACCAACATTCCGGATGTGCGCCTTTCTGATCTTGTCGGCTACGAAATTCCAAAGCAGAAGCTGATCGACAACACGAAAGCGTTTGTCGAGGGCAAGAAAGCAAACAACTGTCTGCTTTTTGGCGATGCCGGAACCGGAAAATCCTCCAGCATCAAGGGCATCCTGAATGAATATTACGATCAGGGACTTCGTATGATCGAGGTTTACAAGCATCAGTTTCAGGATCTGAATGAGCTGATTGCACAGATCAAAAACAGAAATTATAAATTCATTATTTACATGGATGACCTTTCCTTTGAAGAGTTTGAGATTGAGTACAAATACCTGAAAGCTGTCATTGAGGGAGGCCTGGAAAAACGTCCGGACAATATTCTTATTTATGCAACCTCCAATCGTCGCCATCTGATTAAAGAGGATTACAGTGATAAAGAAGGAACAAGACAGGATATGCATACTTCCGACACCGTACAGGAGAAGCTGTCCCTGGTATACCGTTTCGGCGTCAGCATTTATTTTGGTGCACCGGATAAGAAAGAATTCCAGAAGATTGTTTCCACACTGGCCGAACGATACGGCGTGACGCTGAGTGAGGAAGAGCTTTTGGCAGAAGCGAACAAATGGGAACTGTCCCACGGCGGTCTTTCCGGCCGTACCGCACAGCAGTTTATCGATTATCTGCTCGGAAAACAGTAAAAAGAAAAAGGTCAAAAAGTCCGCTTGGTATTGGGAGCGGGCTTTTTGGGATATCCTTTGAAAAAGAAGGAGGAAAAGCATATATGCAGTATTCCACATTTGCTGCCATTGATATCGGCAGCTACGACGTCATTCTGGAGATTTTCGAGATCTCCAAAAAGCAGGGTATCCGAAGCGTGGATAAGATCTGCCATCGGATGGAGCTTGGAAAAGATACGTACACGCTGGGAAAAATTCGCCCGGAAATGGAAGAAGAGCTGTGCCGTGTACTCGCAGATTTTGTGCGGATTATGGAAGGCTATCGCGTGGACGATTACCGTGCAACGGCATCCAGTGCGATCAGTGAGGCGTCGAACAGTCTCTATGTCCTTGGAAAAATTCATCAGTTGACCGGTCTTTCTGTCACGGTTCTCTCCAACTCGGAGCAGCGTTTTCTTAGCTATAAAGCGCTCGCGGCGATGGAGGACAATTTTAACAAGATCATTGAAAAGGGAACTGCGATTCTCGATCTTGACGGTGGCAGTTTTCAGATTTCCCTGTTCGACAAGGATGCACTTGTCACAACACAGAACATCCGCATGGGAAGTCTTCGCATCCGCGAGCGTCTTGCCGGAATTCAGAGTGAGACGGAACATTACGAAGAGATGGTCGAGGAGCTGATCTGGAACGAAGTATCAAGCTTTAAAAAGATGTATCTGAAAGACCGCAAAATTGAAAACATTATGCTGATCGGCGATGTTTTCACCGACAGTGTTTATCAGAACATTGAAGAAAAAACGACAAAAATCATTTCCCGCGAAAACTTTAATACCTGGTATGAGAAAATTATCCGCCAGTCACCGATGGAGCTCGCCGTAAAACTTGGTATTCCGCTGGAAAACGCTTCACTGATGTATCCGTCTGCTGTGATTTATAAATGTCTGATTGATATGATGGGTGCGGAGCATATCTGGATTCCGGGCGTGCATATGACACGTGGTATTGCATACGAGTATGCGGAGCAGATGAAACTGCTGAAAGGCGGTCATAATTTCGAAAATGATATTCTGATGGCGGCAAAAAATATCGGAAAACGGTACGCAGTGAACCGTCCGCATGTCCAGAACCTGGAGATGACAGCGCTTGCCATGTTTGATGCGACGAAAAAGATGCACGGTATGAAAGAGCGCGAACGGCTGCTTCTCCAGATGGCAGTGATGCTGCATGACGTTGGAAAATACATCAGTTTCAATAATGTGGCGGATTCTTCCTATAATATTATCATGTCAAATGAAATCATCGGATTGTCGCACATTGAGCGTGAGATGGTGGCATTGATTGCAAGATACAACACGGTTACGCTCCCGTCCTACGATGAGCTGGTGATGGAATCGTCCTTGAGTGCCGAGCAGTATCTGACAGTATCCGAACTGACCGCAATCGTCCGTCTGGCGAATGCGCTCGACCGGAGTCATTTGCAGAAGATTCAGGCGATCCGCGCCACATTAAAGGAGCGCGAGCTGCAGCTTTCGCTCACGGTCAACCGCGATTTTACCCTTGAGCAAGGTTTGTGCCAGGAAAAATTAGATTTCTTCAATGAGGTATTCAGCATACAGCCGGTCATCAAACTGAAACGGCAGATGTAAAAGGAGGCGAAGAAAGATGGATATTGCACCATATAAGAAACCGGAATATTTCCGCAACCGGGAGTTGAGCTGGGTCAGCTTCGACGAGCGTGTTTTAAACGAGGCGCGGGATAAGAGTATTCCGCTGTTTGAACGTCTGAAATTTATCAGCATTACCTCCTCCAACCTGGATGAGTTTTATATGGTCCGTGTGGCTTCACTAAAAGACCAGGTGCATGCAAACTATACGAAAAAGGATCTGTCCGGCATGGATGCGAAGGAGCAGCTTGCCGGGATCAGCAAACGGACACACGAGCTGGTGCAGCTGCAGTACAATACGTACAATCGCTCGGCGGTTCCGTCTCTGGAGCACGTTGGCCTTACGATTATCAGCGAGCACGAGAAGCTGACGAAGGAGCAGGCGGAGTATGTGGATTCCTATTTTGAGGAGAACATTTACCCGGTTCTGACCCCGATGGCCATGGATTCGGCCCGCCCGTTCCCATTGATCCGGAACAAAACATTGAATATCGGTGCACTGGTGCAGAAGAAAGAGGATTCGCTTCTGAGCCGTGCGGAGGATAAGAAAGAGAAGAAAGGCAAGGAGAAGGAAAAAGAGAAAGAACTGGAATTTGCGACGGTTCAGGTTCCTTCGGTACTGCCGCGTTTTATTCTGCTTCCGCAGGATGAAAAGACGGGACAGCGGTATGTGATTCTTCTGGAGGAGATCATCGAGCGGAACATTGGAAAGCTGTTCTTAAGCTACGATGTGGTCTGTGCGCATCCGTACCGTGTTATGCGAAATGCAGATCTTTCGATCGATGAGGATGAGGCTTCGGACCTGTTAAAGGAGATCCAGAAGCAGCTTAAAAAACGTCAGTGGGGCGAAGTGATCCGTCTGGAAGTGGAAGATAAGATGGATAAGCGGCTCCTGAAGATGCTGGAAAAAGAGTTTGACATCGATGAAGACGACCTGTTCCGGATTCCGGGACCGCTCGATCTGACGTTTTTAATGAAAATGTATGGGCTCGACGGCTTTGATGAGTATAAAATTCCAAAATACATTCCAGCAGCAGTTCCGGCGCTGATGAATGAGGATGACATTTTTACAAACATCCGAAAAGGAGACATCTTACTGCATCATCCTTATATGACGTTTGATCCGGTCGTGCAATTTGTACAACAAGCAGCAAAGGATCCGGATGTACTGGCAATCAAACAGACGCTGTACCGTGTGAGCGGCAATTCTCCGATTATTGCAGCACTGGCTCAGGCGGCGGAAAATGGCAAACAGGTTTCCGTACTGGTGGAATTAAAGGCACGGTTTGACGAAGAAAACAATATTGTCTGGGCGAAGATGCTGGAAAAGGCGGGATGCCATGTAATTTATGGTCTTCTGGGACTGAAAACACACAGTAAGATCACACTGGTGGTTCGGCGCGAGGAGACAGGCATTCGCAGATATGTACATCTTGGCACGGGAAACTATAACGATTCTACGGCAAAGCTGTATACGGACTGTGGCCTGCTGACATGCAATGCAAAGATCGGTGAGGACGCAACAGCAGTATTTAACATGCTTTCGGGCTATTCGGAGCCGGATCGCTGGAACAAACTGATTGTTGCACCGCTCTGGATGAAGGACCGGTTCCTGCATCTGATTGCGATGGAAGAGGAGCACGCAAAGAAGGGACAGAAAGCGCATATTATTGCGAAGATGAACTCGTTATGCGACCGCGATATTATTGCGGCGCTTTACAGTGCTTCGGCAGCCGGAGTAAAGATTGACCTGATTATCCGGGGAATCTGTTGCCTGAAGGTTGGAATCCCGGGTGTCAGCGAGAATATTACCGTTCGCTCGATTGTCGGCAATTTCCTGGAACATGCGCGGATTTTCTACTTCTACAGTGGTGGAAATGAAGAGGTGTTTATGGGAAGCGCGGACTGGATGCCGCGAAATCTGGAAAAACGGGTGGAGATCGTGTTCCCGGTTGAGGATGAGCAGATCAAGAAAGAAGTAATGCATATTCTTGATATCCAGATGAAGGATAATGTGAAAGCCAGTATTTTACAGGCAGACGGAACGTATACAAAGCCGGATAAGCGCGGAAAGATGCTGGTGAATTCACAGGAGTATTTCTGCAGGGAGGCAACGGAAAGAGCGGAAAAACCGAAAGAACAGGAAAACAGCAGGGTGTTTGTGCCGGCGGAACCGGTGGAATAGGTTTGGACGGACGCCCCGTAACGCACACAAGGGTGATGCGCGGTTTCGGGAGCTAGTAATTCTAAGGCTCTGTCATTTTGCTAAAACCATGCGCCAAAAATCAAAACTCGCTGTCGCTCAGACAGTTGATTTTGCGCATAACGCAAAATGCCAGAACCTAAGAATTACACGCTCCCTGCAAATGCGCATCACCCTTGTGTGCGTTACGGGGCTGTGTGAAGGACGGACACGGATGTGGGAGCGGGAGCGCCCACTGCGTTGACATGAAAGAAGAATATGGTATGTTGTGATGAGAAAGAGCTGCAGCTTTGAGAGTTGCGGCGTTTTTTTTGTGTCAAAAATAATCTGTTGGGTATTGGGAAAAGGAATGGCTATTCAGAATTTGTTTTGAAAATTGGTTTTGCGGGTGATTTTCGGGGATTTTACAAAGAGTGATCTGGAAGAGTGGCTGGAAAAGAAGGGGATGGAGGTAAGGGAAAATGTGGACATTTTTTGTAAAGTAACCGGTTATTTTATTAACGGATATTTTACAAAGCGGTGGTAGTGGGCTTTACGGAAGGAAAGGTATAATGAATCTCGACAAGACGAGGAGGAAGAAAAACGAATGTCAAATATTGTGTTGAAGAATGTCTGTAAATCTTATGATAAGGAACATTATGCGGTTCAGGATTTTTCGCTTGAAATACCGGATCGGGAGTTTGTGATTTTTGTTGGACCTTCCGGCTGCGGAAAATCGACGACGCTTCGGATGATTGCCGGTCTTGAGGAGATTACGAGCGGGGAGCTCTGGATTGATGGACAGCTTTGTAATTATGTAGAAGCAAAGGATCGCGATCTTTCGATGGTGTTTCAGAACTACGCGCTTTATCCGAATATGACGGTATATGAAAACATGGCGTTTTCTCTGAAAATCCGGAAACAGCCCAAGGATGAAGTTGATAAAAAGGTACATGAGGCAGCTAAAATGCTTGGAATTGAGCATTTACTTGACCGGAGACCGTCAGCACTTTCCGGCGGTCAGAAACAAAGAGTTGCGATTGGAAGTGCAATTATGAGACGGCCGAAAGCATTTTTAATGGATGAGCCGCTTTCGAACCTAGATGCGAAGCTGCGGGCACAGATGCGGGTGGAGCTGGCAAAATTACATAAGGAACTGAAAACGACGGTGATTTATGTTACACATGATCAGACGGAGGCGATGACGCTTGGTACAAAAATTATTGTTATGAAAGACGGTGTTGTGCAGCAGGCGGATACACCGGAGCGGATTTACCGCCATCCGGCAAACAAATTTGTGGCTGGTTTTATCGGAGCTCCGAGTATGAATTTTATGGAAACGATGGTGATGGAAAGAAACGGAGCGGTTTATCTGGAGGCAGACGGAGGAGTTACCCTTCGTGCAAAAGGAGAGAACGAATGGTGCTTCGCCGCGCTTATCTCGGAAAAATGGTGATCTTAGGTCTGAGACCGGAGGATTTACAGGACGAAACAACCGCTTCCGCACATCGGATCTGTTACGAAGAGAATCAGTTGAAGGCATTTGTTGACCTGCGGGAGATGATCGGTGCAGAAGCGTATCTGCATATGAATACCGGAAAAAATCTGATTACAGCAAGAGTGCCTTCCGAGGTGCCGGTTACTGTAAAGGAAAGCATTACATTGTATGCAGATATGGAGAAAGCACAGATCTTTGATCCGTTTACAGAAGAAAATATTTTATCTCTGCCGGTTGAAAAAGAAGAACGTGCAACAGCATAAGAAGGAGCAAGAAGTGAAAAAAGTAATCGAAAAGTGTAAAAAAGCAGAAGTTTATATGTATCTAATCCCGAGTATGGTGATCTTTAGCATCTTTCTGTTTTATCCGTTTTTTAAAACCATTTATCTGAGCCTGTATAAGACAAACAAGCTTGGAGAAGCGAAATTGTATGTGGGACTGGATAACTATAAAAGCTTATTATCGAATCCATCCTTTTACAACAGTCTCTGGGTTACACTGGAATTTGTGGCGATTGTTGTAGTCGGAAGTATGGCGCTTGGCTTCTGGGAGCAGTTCTTTGCAGCAAGGCTTTCCCGGGAATCCGGTATTCAGTACTTCCTATGCACTCCCAATGGCAGTAGCATCGAGCTCAGGCGCCATGATTTTCAAGATTATTTTAAATCCCACGATCGGTATCGTAAACAAATTGCTGCATGTGAGCATTAACTGGGTCAGTGATCCGAAATATGCGCTGATCTGTGTGGCTGTCCTTACGGCATGGCTGAACAGTGGCATCAATTTCCTGTATTTTTCGGCGGGACTTGGAAACATTGATGATTCGATTTATGAGCGTGCTTCTGTAGATGGAGCGAATGCAGTACAGAAATTTTTTAAGCTGACACTGCCGGGGCTTTCTCCGATCATGTTCTACACACTGGTTGTTAACATTATTCAGGCATTCCAGTCATTCGGACAGGTGAAAATCCTGACACAGGGAGGACCGGGAGAATCCACGAACCTGATTGTATATTCGATATACCGTGATGCGTTTTTTAATTACCGGTTTGGAAGCGCAGCCGCACAGTCCGTTGTTTTGTTTCTGATTGTCATGGCGCTTACCCTGGTTATGTTCCGCGTGGAAAAGAGAGGAGTAAAATACTGATGTCTACAATAGCAACTACGATTGCCGGACCAAAAACTTATTCTGCAGAGGAGCTGCAGGCACTGCATCTGGCAATGAATGCAAAAGCAAAAAGAAAGAAAATGCTTCAGAAAACAGCGTTGGTTACCATGAACCTGATCGTTTGTCTGTTTATGCTGTTTCCGCTGCTTTATACCATCAGTGTAGCGTTTATGCCGTCCGGCGAGCTTTACACAATGGCAATGAACATCGTGCCAAAACATCCGACGCTGGAAAATTTCGTGGAAGCATTTCATAAAATTCCGCTGGTACGCTTTGTCCTGAACTCATTTTTGGTTGCGGGCAGCATTACGCTGGGTCAGATTGTAACGTGTTCTCTTGCGGCATTTGCCTTCTCTTTCCTGAATTTCAAAGGAAAAAATGTTCTGTTTATGCTGGTCATGGCGACCATGATGGTGCCGGGTGAGGCAACCATTATTTCCAATTATCTGACAGTAGGAAGTCTCGGATTGCTCGATACCTATATTGTTCTGATCCTGCCTTCTCTTACCTCTGCAATGGGAATTTTCCTGTTCCGCCAGTTCTACATGACCTTTCCGATTTCGCTTTATGAATCGGCGAAGCTGGACGGCTGCGGGAATCTGCGGTTTATCGTAAAAATCCTGATGCCGCTGACAAAGTCAGCAATGGGAGCAATGGCGGTTTACACCTTTATCAATGCATGGAATATGTACATGTGGCCGCTGCTGGTTACAGGTTCGGACAGCAAGCGTACCGTACAGATTGGTATCAGTATGCTGAACAGCGTCGACGCACAGTCGATTACCCTGATGCTGGCGGGCGTGGTAATGATTATCATTCCATCCATTTCCATCTTTATCGTAGGCCAGAAGGCTTAATCAAAGGAATGTTTTCAGGAGCAGTCAAGGCTGATTCCTGTGACAGAAAAAAGAATAGAAAACTGTATGAAAAACGAGGAGAAAAAAATGAAGAAAAAAGTGATTGCATCGATTCTTGCGGCTTCTATGGCAGCTATGGCGCTTACCGGATGTGGAGGCGGAAAAACAACGAGTGAGGCACAGGGTGCAACAACGGATGAAACCACAGCCAGCACAGAGGCAGGAAGTACGGCAGATGGCGCAGAAGCACCGGATTTAAACCAGGATACGAAGGGAACCACGATTACCTTCTGGCATTCCATGGGCGGTGTCAATGGCGAGGCAATGGATTATCTTGTCAATAAATTCAATGAAGAGAATACCGATGGCATTACCGTTGAGGCGGTTTATCAGGGAGAATATGATGATACGATTAACAAACTGAAAAGTGCACAGATCGGAAATATGGGAGCAGACCTGGTACAGATTTATGATATCGGAACACGCTTTATGATTGATTCCGGCTGGGTCATTCCGATGCAGGAGCTGATTAATGCAGATGGCTATGACATTTCCCAGATCGAGCCGAATATCGCTGCTTATTATACGGTAAACAATGAGCTGTACTCGATGCCATTCAATTCGTCCACACCGATTCTGTATTACAACAAAGATATGTTTGAAAAAGCAGGGATCACCGAGGTTCCTACAAGCCTGGAAGGAATTCTTGCCATCGGTGATGATCTGAAAACAAAGGGCGGAGCCGGTGAACCGCTGGCACTCTCCATCTATGGATGGTATTTCGAACAGTGGCTCTGCAAACAGGGACTTTCCTATGCGGATAATGGAAATGGCCGTGATGCTGCTGCTACTGCGGTTGAATTTGATTCCAACGGCGGAGCGCTCAACATCTTAAATGCGTGGAAAGCCCTGAATGATGCCGACGTTGCACCAAACGTAGGCCGTGCCGGAAGCGATACCGCAACAACAGACTTACTTCCGGAAAAGCAGCGATCACTCTTGGCTCTACCGCATCCCTGAAACAGATTTTACAGGATGTCAACGGAAGTTTCGAAGTTGGAACCGCATATTTCCCGACAATCAAGGACGGCGATGAGGGCGGTGTTTCCATCGGAGGAGCATCTCTCTGGGCATTGAACAACAACGATGATGCAAAAGCAGCCGCCACCTGGAAATTTATCAAATTCCTGATTTCCCCGGAGTCTCAGGCATACTGGAATGCCGAGACTGGTTACTTCCCAGTAACAACAGCTGCTGATGAGGAGCAGACCTTCAAAGATAATGTGGCACAGTATCCACAGTTCCAGACCGCGATTGATCAGCTGCACGATTCCAAGCCGCAGTACGCCGGCGCACTTCTCTCTGTATTCCCGGAGGCAAGACAGATTGTGGAAACAGAAATCGAGAATATGATCAACGGAAATGAGACCCCGGAGAAAGCAGTAGAATCAATGGCTTCCCAGATCAACAGCTCCATCGAGGATTATAATCTGGTAAATGAATAAGAGACAGGCTTTACAAAAATAAGATTTCGTCCTATAGTGAAGAAAAACGAGTTCCCAAAGCGTGTTTGAACGGTTTTGTGAATGGGAAGATCCGATTTACGGAAATGATTTTTCAGATATGACTGGAAATGCGTCGGAGACAAAAATCCGGCGCGCTTCCGAATCTATAGCAATCCCGCAGAAGATGTAAAAAAATCAGCACCGCTTTTTTCACTTGTTTTCAGGCTTACGATAAAAGGAAAAAAGCTGCAGTCGGGACAAAAGATAGAAAAGAGTGCAGATTTGGAAATGGGAACGGAAAATGGAGGACAGATACGAGATGAAAACAAAAGTATGGGCACACAGAGGAGCCAGTGCATATGCACCGGAAAATACACTGGAAGCGTTTCTTCTTGCGGCAGAGCAGGGAGCAGACGGTGTGGAGCTGGATGTACAGCTGACGAAAGATGGCGAGATGGTTGTTGTCCACGATGAAGAAATCGACCGGGTCAGTGACGGAAGCGGATTTGTCAAAGATTATACGCTTGCGGAATTGAAGAACCTGAACTTTAATAAGACACATCTGGAATATCAGAATGTAAAAATTCCGACGCTTCGCGAAGTATATGAAGCATTAAAGCCAACGGGAATGACGATCAATGTCGAGCTGAAAACCGGTATTTTCTGGTATAAAGACCTGGAAAAAAAGGTACTCGAGCTGACAAAAGAGATGGAGATGGAAGATCGCGTGATTTATTCTTCCTTTAACCATTACAGCATTGCAAAAATTCTGGAACTGGATCCGAAAGCCAGCACCGGCATCCTCTACGCAGATATTATTTATGATGTCGTGAATTATGCGAAAAAAATCGGAACAGGAGCTCTTCATCCGGCAACCTTTCATGTGCAGATGGCAGACTTTCTTCAGCAGTATGTGGAAAGCGATCTTGCGGTGCATGTGTGGACGGTCAATGATAAGGCGGAGATCGAGCGTCTGATGGAGGCCGGTGTTGACGCAGTCATCACTAATTATCCGGATGTGGCCGTTTCCTGCCGCAACGCGAAGTGATACCGATTGGAGAAAAAAAGCTGTTCCTTTTGGATATCGACGGAACCATCTGCGTGGGGAACCGTCTGATTCCGGGAGCAGACCGATTTTTAAACGGACTGTCCGAGTACGGTGGAGATTATGTGTTTATCACAAATAATACGACGATGAGCGTAGCAGATTACCGGAAAAAATTTGCAAAGCTGGGCATCCCGACAACAAGCGCGAACTTTCTGACGGCTTCTGTTGCAACAGCGCATTATCTGAAGCAGAAATATGGATCCCGTCCCGTCTATGTGCTGGGAACGGACTCTCTGATCCGGGAATTGGAGAGCTTCGGTGTGTGTACCACCCACGATCCGGAGAAAGAAGGAATTGCATGTGTGCTTGCAAGCTATGACAATGAACTGACGTATCAAAAACTGACGGATATCTGTCGGCTGTTGACAGAGCGCCCGGAGCTCGATTACGCTGCAACGAACCCGGACTATGCTTGTCCGATTGAATTCGGCTACGTGCCGGATTGCGGTTCCATCTGCGAGATGATCGGACATGCGGTCCACCGCATGCCGACTTATATCGGAAAACCAGGTACACGGATGGTTGAGATGGCACTTGATATGACAGGCAGAACCCGCGATGAGGCTGTTCTTGTGGGAGACCGTCTCTATACGGACATTGCGTGCGCAAACATGGCGGATATTTCTGCAGCCCTTGTGCTTTCAGGCGAATCTACACGCGAAGAAATGCAGAACTCGCAGTATCTTGTGGAGTATGTCTATCCATCCGTGAAGGAAATGTATGCGGATTGGGTGTATGGACAAAAAAAGAAATGCTCTTAAAATTCCGAAATGGTTATGGTTTTGGAACAAAAAACAAAAAGAAGAATTCTGAGAGGAGAACCTTTTTCCGAAGGAGTTCTTCTTTTTGCTGCGGAAAAGGATACTTTCCGGATATGGGATAAAAGCCTGGGACGGTATAGAAAAAGCTTGCCAAAAGAGGGAATTTCCCTATATAATGATTCAGACTATAATAGGAAAGTAACTATTCAGAGCCCCATCTCGATTCCGCTTACGCTGCATCTCGATGTTGCTTCTCGCCATATGAAAAGGAAGAAAACCGCTCATTCATGCAAGCATGATTCGCAATTTTCTTCCATTTTGCATGGCTCTGAATAGTTACATATGAAAAAGAAAACGATCAGGAGATCGGAAAATTCCAATACAACAGAAGAAGGAGAATTTATGCATGAGTATTTTAAATGTAGAACATCTGTCCCACGGCTTCGGCGACCGTGCGATTTTTGAAGATGTATCGTTCCGCCTCTTAAAGGGGGAACACATCGGTCTGGTAGGCGCAAATGGTGAGGGAAAATCAACCTTTATGAACATCATCACCGGAAAGCTGATGCCGGATGAGGGAAAGGTTGAGTGGGCAAAAAATGTCCGTGTCGGCTATCTGGACCAGCATACCGTTCTGGAAAAAGGTATGACGATCCGTGATGTGTTAAAAAGCGCTTTTTCCTGGCTGTACGAGATGGAAGAGCGGATGAACACGATCTGCGATTCCATGGGAGATGCCTCCGAGGACGAGCTGAATCAGATGATGGAGGAACTTGGTGTGATTCAGGAGATGATGGATGCACACGATTTCTACATTCTGGATTCGAGAATCGAAGAGATCGGCCGTGCACTCGGCCTCGAGGAGATCGGTCTCGAACGCGATGTCACTGAGCTTTCCGGCGGACAGAGAACGAAGGTCCTTCTGGCAAAACTGCTGCTGGAAAAACCGGATATCCTTCTTTTAGATGAGCCGACCAACTACCTGGATGTGGAACATATCACCTGGCTGAAACGATACCTTGAAGAGTATGAAAATGCCTTCATTCTGATCTCTCACGATATCCCATTCCTGAACAGTGTTGTCAATCTGATCTATCATATGGAAAACAAAGAGCTGAATCGTTATGTGGGTGATTACGATCACTTCCAGGAGGTTTATGCGGTCAAAAAAGCGCAGAAGGAAGCTGCCTATAACCGTCAGCAGCAGGAGATCAGTGAACTGAAGGATTTCGTGGCACGAAACAAAGCCCGTGTGGCAACCAGAAACATGGCTATGTCACGGCAGAAGAAGCTGGATAAGATGGATGTGATCGAGCTTGCGAAAGAAAAACCAAAGCCGGAATTTCATTTCCGCACTGCGCGCACTTCGGGTCGTTTCGTTGTGACTGCAAAAGAACTTGTGATCGGCTATGAAGAACCGCTTTCCAGACCGCTGACCTTTGCGATCGAGCGTGGCGAAAAGATCGTGCTCACCGGTGCCAACGGAATCGGAAAAACAACACTCTTAAAGAGTATCCTCGGTTTGATTCCGTCCCTTGGCGGAAACGTGGAGCTTGGCGATTATCTGGAAATCGGATATTTCGAGCAGGAAATGCCAAAAGGCAACACCAACAGTTGTATCCAGGAAATCTGGGAAGAATTTCCATCCTATACCCAGTATGAAGTCCGCGCAGCGCTCGCCAAATGCGGTCTTACCACACAGCACATTGAAAGCCTGGTGCGTGTCCTTTCCGGCGGCGAGCAGGCAAAAGTGCGCCTCTGCAAACTCATCAACCGCGAAACTAACCTCCTTGTCCTCGACGAGCCGACGAACCATCTTGACGTGGACGCGAAAGAGGAGCTGAAAAACGCACTGAAAGAGTACAAAGGAACTGTTCTTATGGTCTGCCATGAGCCGGAATTTTATGATGGCCTGGCAACCAGCGTATGGGACTGCTCGGAGTGGACGACGAAAGTGATTTAATCGAATCAAGTAAGTTCCCTGCTTCCATTGCGTGGAGCAATAAGCAGTGGGTTGGGACTTGTTTGTATCAGGAGTGGTACAAGTCACTCCTGATAAGCTGCGAAGCAGTTATTTGGTTATGAGCAAGTAGCGAAACGGATTGCGAACATCCGCTTGACTAATATTAAGAAGAAAAGTCAGCAGAAAACGGACTTTATAGAAGGTGTTTTCTGCTGATTTTTGCATTTAACAAGTAGTTAGACAAAAAAATGAATATACAGAATTGTGTGTATTTTTATGAAAATAAGAAAATTCGAAAAAAGGTATTGACTTTTGCTGGCGGCGGTGTTATTATAACTAAGCTGTCAGTGAGAGCTGATGCGAATGAGTTTCTTTTGAAAACAGAAAAACCTAGTTCGGAGCCGGGGTGGCTGCCGCGGGGTTGGAAAAAACTGCTTTCAAAAAAAACCTGAAAAAAGTTTCTAGAAACAAAAA
>ENA-OQCX01000170-OQCX01000170.1-human-gut-metagenome-genome-assembly--contig:-NODE-170-length-34354-cov-14.422211_pt1 | contig 34354 bp, 39 predicted proteins | sample MGYA00242762_ERZ504587 | MGnify/ENA primary metagenome ERZ504587 (study PRJEB26092, sample SAMD00036337) | human gut metagenome | host: Homo sapiens | study: EMG produced TPA metagenomics assembly of...
CTCAATTCTCTTATATCCCTAAAAAATTGAACCGTGGTGCATGGTTGGTTACATACACCTGATTCACTTTAGGGTCTATTTCATTGCAACCTATCACATCAAACCCTGCCAACTTGTAGCCCATAGTTGAACCGCCACCACACGCAAAACAAGAAAACACCTTGCCTTTGTCTTTAGTGAAATTGGCTTCTGCCAGCTTCCAGTTATAAGGGAATTTATGAATTTCCATTATTGCACCTCCTCATCTTTACACATAACGACATCGCCACAAATATAATCCCAACCAAAAATAGCATTGTGTTTATGCGCTATTTCTGTGGCTGTTTCGTTGGAATCTAAAACGTCTTTCCCATTATCATTGATTACGAGAATATCCCATTGTGTAGGTTTATAATATCAATGTAACCATCTACGAACTTTTGCAGTTCATCCAGTTGGAAGTCCAGCCCGTTTTGAGGTTGGATTTCCAATTTACTTCCGTCTGTCTTTATCAGTGTTGCCATCTTATTTTGCCTCCTTTCGTTTTAGTTGAAGTTTTACCTTTTCGGCATCAAACTCATAGTTCATACACTCAGTAAAGTTTCCCATTATAAGCATTAGAGGGAAGAGCATACCATGCTTACATCCTCTTCCAAATTCGTCTGATGCTGCCTTGCATGAATCACATCTATAAATGTCTTGTACTGTTACTATTGCCATTGTGAGCCTTCTTTCTTGCCTTGTGAACGCCTTTAGTATAATTGCGTTCAACACGTCTAACGTCATTGTATTTTGCTTGCGCTGTAGATTCTATCATGTGGGGCTTTTCGTTTCCCACCCAATGAGCATCCGGGTGTTCCTGCTGTATTGCCGCTAAAATTGCATCTTTCAATATTCCCATATCCTAAAATTTTATTGGTTGATACACACGCTTGTTGGAACGAGTAGTTTATAAGTCGTCCCGTTGGGAAAACCATCTTTAATGGCTTCTTTTATCTCTTTTGCGGATGGAACGCTGTTGCGCACTCCAAACTCAATCTTTCCCAAACGTCTGCCGTTATGGTCGAAAATGATGTAAGTGTATTCATTCATAATTCTGAAATTTACTTGGTTACTACTGTTACAAATTGGCACTTTGCCCAAAGCGTAAAATCATTGCTGCTTATGTACTTCTGATTTTTGGCTTCAATGGCTTTTGCTTGTTTTTCGCTAATCTCTTTGCCTTGTAAATAATATTTTTTCATACGGTGTTGCATTGTGGTAGCCAGTAGGCTACCTGATTATTATATAGTAAATTCACGTTTGAAGTCTTCATCATCTTTAATGTATTCACTCAATGCAGATAATAGCCCACGTTTACTTCCACATTTTGCAATACTGAATAACCCGTTATTCTTCTGTTCGTCTGTTGCGATGAAGATGTAGCCATCTTTAACCTCCGGCTTGAATGACTTAATTTGCGATTTTAATTTTCTGAAATTGATAGCCATATCTTATTTTCTTAGAATTTCATCAAGTATTTTTTTATCAGCATCCCAAAGATTGTACCCTTTGGCAATTTTTCTTCTGATATATTCTTTTTCTCCAATCATAGCGATTGCTTTTTCTCTTAAATCTGATGCACTCCACTTTTCGGCTTGTTCTATAAGAAAGTTTGCAAGACATTTGCGTTCTTCGTAAAGTTCACGAACTAACACCGTTTTTTGCTCTATTTCTTTCAGAGCTGCCGGGTTTTTCATCCACAATTTGCAAAACGCATCTTTATCAAGGTCTGTATTCATGTAGCAAGTTTCAACCTCTGTATAGTTGTCCGCTGTTAGCTTCAACTCGGTTCTTTCTTCAAATTCTTTCTGTGTCATGGCGATATGTATTATAGTATTGATATTTCTTTTTGAGCTAATTTGCTGTCTGTGAGGCACAGCACTTCATATTTCATTTTTTTGTAGTTGTAAACTACTTCTAATGTGTTTTGCCCTCTGCCGTCTGCCCTTTCGTCATAAATGGTTTTGATATGCTGGTACATGATATTACCCATCATAAAGTTTACACATCCCGAATCATAGAAGTAAAATGCTACCGCATATTCCAATGTTTTCTTTTTATCAATACTCTTAGTTGCCATAATCTGAAAATTTAGTGTTGCATTATTATTTTTGTACTTTGTATATTTCAACGTCAGGTACTACTTTCTCTACTCTGTTGCGTATGAAATCGGTAATAATATCTTCGTGGCTCCACTCTTTAGAATAAGACATTGTATCATGGTAGCCATCACAGATTACGCTTCCATTGCTGGTTACGGACAAGCTAAAATAGATAGCCATTTCTGCTAAACTGTGGCACTTAAAATGCTTGTTTCCTTTTATTAGAATATAATTCACATCCATATCACATATATTTTAAACGTTATCAATCTTATTACGATGCAAATATAGGCTATATATTTAATATAACAAAGTATTTGGATATATTTTTGGATATATTTTCAAAATACCTATGTGATAGTTGGTTTTGATAGTCTTTTAGTGGTGATTTCCTTTATTTAAGATGGACGGAAATGCCTAAATGGATATATTTACTGCAAAATAGGATATATTTTGCGTTTTTATGAGGATATATTTTCGTTGAGTGAAAAATATTATTACTATTGTGTTAATCAAACACATATTTGTTATATTGAATATAGTAAATGAAAAATCGCTTTTACGTCTTGTTTTTAAGCGTAAGATGCTAATAGGCAAGTAATTTACCGAGTAAAATATGTGTGTTTATAGAACGCATATATGATTTTATTTCATATCTTTGCTCTGTAGAAGTTCAACTTACTAAATAACAAAAGCAACAATGAATAAGAAACTCTTTGAGAAAGTCAAAGGCTTGTGTAAAGACACTGGTCTTTCGGAGAAGTACCTTAAAGCGATAACCGAAAAAATGGGTGGCAGCATTGAGGATGATTCTACCGATGATGAGGCAATAGAAAGTACGGCAAATCTGATTGCGGAAGTGGCTAAGGAAAGTCAAGGTGAAGCAACCCGATGGGCAAACAAAAAGAAACCAACCCAAACCGAGGATGAGGAAGAGGAAGAAAGAAAGCGTAAGGAAGAAGAATCTAAACGTAAGGGCAAGGTGGCTTTGGACGAAGCGACTGAAAAGAGGTTAAAGGAAATGGAGGAAAAGATTGCTAACTACGAAGCCAAAGAAAGCAAAGAAGCCCGTGCGAAGGAAGTAGTTAAGGCTATGGAAAAGCACAAAATCCCGGCTTATCTCCGTGACCGTTTGGCAAAATCAATCTCCGATGATGAAGATATTGAGGATGCCGTTTCCGCTTACAAACAGGAGCTTATTACAAATGGGCTTGATGATGAACACTCAGGGGGTTCTAAGGCGGCAAGTGAAAAGCAAATTGATGAAGCTGCTGATAGCTTGCTGGAATCAATAACCGTAAAATAAAAGATGAAATGAAAAGAAAGACTGCTTCATTTACCGGGATGCGACCCATTTTCACGGGTTCGCCCTCTATCGTGCAAGGCGGCTTCAATCTGGACGTGGAAAACCAACATTTCGCTGTTGGCGATACCGTGCCTGCCGGAACGCTTGCTATCAAGGATGAGGTGAAAAGGACGGTGCAAGTCATCAAGACTGCAAAAGTGGTGGAAGTGGATGCGGAAAACACCAAGAAAGTAAGCCTGTACGTGGATGAGTTCTACGAGCCTTGCTTTGCCGTTGGTGATTTGGTGCTGAAAGACGGCACAGCCGCTACAGCCATTGCCGATGTTCCCACAATCGAAAAGATTGAGCGAAACGGAAACAATTACATTGTCACTCTCTCCAAAGCCATTGCCGGGCTTGTAAAGGATGATGTATTGGTAGAGGTTGTTTCGGACGGACAAACTGCCGCAAAATCAAAGGAGCGTGGCACTTCCAACTCCGTACTGATTGCCGATGTGGAAGTAGGCGAGTTTGAAACCTCTGTAGATGTTTCTGCCGACACCATGCAATACGCAATGTACGAAAGACGTGTGCCGCCTATCCCTGCCGGGCAAAAGGACACTACGGGCGATTACTTGAAAGGGAATCCCCACGTGAAATTAACGAAATCACACTAACTAAAATTAGCGTAACGACATGAAATCTATTTTTTCAACATTCAAAGGGCTTCACAAGGACGGCAAACCGCTTGACTTTTTGGCAACGTGGAAAAAGACTTTTGATAAGGCTTCCGAACGTGAAACAACCCTTTTTCAGAAGATGTACTGTGATAGTTGGTTTACTACCAACACGCCCCAAATGTCATTGACTGCCGAGGCACTTGTAGGTAAGTACAACTTGCGTATCATGGCTACATTGATTGGTGATGAATCACCTACACCTATGAGGCGTTCTGACGGCTTCGATGTGTGGACTAAGGAAATCCCCCGTGTGGGTCACAAGTTCCCCATGTATGCACGTGATTACCGTAAACTGATGGAGGTTTACGAAAATCCCCGTTTGAGTGAATCCGCTAAGGTGAAGCAAATTGAAAAGACCCTTACCCACGACATGAAAGATGCTTATTTGGGCTGTAAGGACGTGATGGACTTTATTGCTTTGATGGCATTCTCTAATTGGGGTGTGGCTCAGTTCGTGCCGGAAATCAACAATCCGGGTGGACGTAAGTACGAGGTGGATTATCAAATGCCGGAAACAAACAAGCTGGTATCAGCTTTCTTGTGGAACTCTGCCAATACCAAAGCTGGCAAGTTGTCCCCCGTCCTGATGTTGTCGGCTATCTGTAGTGACCTGCGTAACCGTGGCATTGAGCCGGGCGAAATCCTTATGAGCCAAGACCTCTATTTTTGGTTGCGTATGGACGAAACGACCCGTTTGTTGGTACATGGTAACGATAAAAAGGCTCAGACCGTAACAACGGCTCAGATGGCAGATTTGCTTGCTGGTAATGAAATCCCCCCTGTAACGGTGATTACCCGTAAAATGGGTATGGATATGGACGGTAAGCGTAAATCGCTTGAACCGTGGAATCACAACTTTATCTGTATCAAGCCTGCCGGGGTTATCGGTGAAATTCAGCCCGCCATTGAAGATAGCGAGTTGATAGAGGAAGAAAACGTGGACTACATGAACGCTGGCGGTGGTATTCGTATCGCCAAGTGGCGTACCGGGGAATCCACTGGTCAAGTTGCAGCCGAATATACACAAGGCTCTGGACGTTTGTTGCCTCTTATCACTGAAATTGGTGCTATCATCTGTTTACAGGTGCGTGGCTTTGAGGAAAAGGAAGTACCAGCCGATGCAAATGGTGTGGCACGTACCTATTGGACTAAATCCGAATTTGAGAGTGCAACAGCTCTTGAAGTAGGCTAAATCTTTTGCTTATGGAACTGGCAGTAAAGAAAGCGTTTATAGACAAAAACGACAAAGGCAAAATCTACAAGGTAGGTGAAACCTTGCATACCGATGAGCTTAACCGAGTTAATGATTTGGTTGCAAGGGGCATTTGTGTGATTAAGTCTTTGGAAAGTAAACAGGCTGAAAAGGTCACTTTCCAAGACAATGAATATGATTTGAATGTGGTAAAGGATGCTTTGGAATCCATCAATGCCCCCGTTGCCAAAAATGCCGGGGTTAAGAGTGTAACCAAAGCGATTGAAGCCCTTTCAGATGAGAGTGTAACGGCTTTGAAAGAAGCCCTTGAAAAATAGTAGTGATGGGAACTTTGACAAAATACAATGCGTTGGTGGGTGAGCTTGAACCCTATACCCCAAGCCGCCTTGCTTTGCAAAAGGCACTTGCTGATGTGAAGATAAGCGACTGGGATAGTGAGTACAATGCCGACACAGACCAACGCACGATAGCCATAGCCGCTATAAAGGTGCTAAAGCGGATGATTGTGCTTACCAATGACACGTTAGGTAAGTCCTCACAAGGCTACAGCGTGGAGAAATTGGAGAAGCGCATTAAAGACCTTTGCAACGAGAACGGTTTGGACGTTTCGGATTTTGTCGAAGTTTCTTCCATTACGGACGGCTCTAATTTGTGGTGATATGGCACGGAATAACGGAACTTTCAGATACACCGCTTTGCCCCTTGAAGCAACGAGGGATGAAGCAACGGGATTTTACACGGACGATGATGCGCCGTGTGGGTGAAAGGCTGTGAGTGTCAAGTGGAGAAATTCATACCTGCCAAGCAACGATTGGGAACGGACGGGCAAATGTATTCATACACCTTTGATGTGTTTTTACCATCCTACTTTGAGGGTGATTTGAGTATAGGCGCACGTGTGGAAGTGACTTTGGAGCGTGGAGGTGTGGATGAGTTCACCATTTCGGGAATAGATGATACAAACCCTAAATACATAGAGATATGGGGATAATGCCGATGTTTGACAAAGGGGCTATCTTAAACCCCGTGGCTGCTTTCCAAAAGCAACTTGAATTGGCTTTCGTAACCTTGTTAAAATACATGGGCGAAAAGCTGGCTAAGTATGCTAAGGATAGCCACAACTACCAAGACCAAACGGGCAATTTAACCAACTCTATAGGCTATGCGTGGTACAGAATAAGGAAATCGTTTACTATGGTGGGTCAGACCAGCCCGGAGAGGGTGCGAAAGCCATGTTGGAGGCTGCAATGAAGTATGCCGCCACGCTGCCAAACACTTTTTCCCTCATTATAGTAGCCGGAATGAATTATGCCGCCTACGTGGAAGCCAAAGGTACAACGTGATTCTACCTGCCGAACTGAAAGCCAAAAGCGAACTTCCTGCCGAGATTAACAAGTTGGTGATGAAAGCTAATAAGAAAGCAATCGAATTATTCGGGAACGCAGCATGATAACGACTGAGGAAATAGCAACAAAGGTTTACGCCATGCTTCAAGCAAGCGAGGTGAAAAACTTCATTTCGGGTGTGATTGATTACGAGCGTAACGACTACACCAAAGAGGATGTGATAATTGTCCCTCATACGATAGACGGTGAAGCATCCGTGCGCTACGGTCAGATAAACGTGAATATTCATGTGCCGGATAAGGTGATAGCCAAAGGCAAGGGGCAAGCCGTTTACAGGACACATTTTAAGAGGCTCATAGAGATAAGGGCAAAGGTGTTGAGGTGTTGAAAAACCATTATGAAAGTGGGAAAGGCTATAACTGGAACATAGGGCGGTTTAACCCACCGATTAAGGAGAAAGACCAAAACGAACATTTTGTTTCCCTTGCTTTGGAGCTTACAGTAAGAGAAAAGAGTATCAACTAATAAAAAATTAAGATTATGCCGATTTTAGCAACAATGGGGTTGAAAAAGATTTATATCGCCCCTGCCATGACCGATGGAAGTATGCCCGCAAAAGGCAACCAATGGCTTGATTTGGGCGATGTGTATCAAGACACTTGCAACTTGAAAGATGATTCTCCCGAAATCACGGAACATAAGTCGGAAACGTCAAGCAAGGTTATTACGTTGGTGGGTGAAACACCTACAAATGTGGAGCTTTCTTTGATGGACCCGGATTTGGAATTGCTTGCACGTTATTTCGGTGGTACTATTGCTGGAGAAAAGGGCAAGCGCACTTGGATTCGTCCACGAAAATTGGAATACAAGGAGTGGGCGTTATGGATTCAACCGGAAGAGGGCTTGTTTATCGGGTGTGCCAATGTGCGTATCATCCCGACATTCGAGATTACCTATTCTTCAAAGGGTATCTGCCTTGTGCCTATGACTATCAAGTTTCAATCAAACTTGCAAGCAAGCGAGGAAATGAGCGACCCAACAGTAGCATGACACTGAAAAAGTCTGAGAACCGATAGCCTCCTATCCCCGGATGGGGGGCTTTTTAACTTTTAAGACAAATGGAACAACTGAATAATGAACGTGAATTGACCCGTGAAGAACGCTTGGAAATCGAAGAAAAGGCGATACAGGCACTTGTGAACATGGGAGTGAAATTCAATGTACCGCTTAAAATTAACCCGGTAAAACCGCCACGCTTCATCCGTTGGTGGAATAAGCATTTTCCGAACCATGTAAGGATGTGGCGTGACAAACGTATTCCCAAAGGCTGGGATGTGTCCGAAACAGAAGTACCAATGCCGCTTTGCAAACTATGGAGCGTGTATATATGCGCCACTTCCATTTGAAGCCTCTTTATTTGGGTACGATGGATTGTTTGAGGCGGTTGTATCTGAATATAGAATACGATGAGGAAAAGATACAAGCCGAACCCATACAGGAAAGCAAACGCCTTTTCAAGTATATTCCTCTGATGGCTGAGATTGCAGCCGTAGCCGTGCTTAACAATCCCGTGGTAGCAGACCCCTCTAAAGACAAAGAGGTGAAAGCCTTGAAAGCGTTTTTCATGGAACACCTTACATCTACCCGGCTTGAAAAGCTGGCAGACGTGATAAGCCAAATGATGAATCCCGGGGGTTTTACGTCCTCTATTCGGTCAATACGGGAGATAGGAACGACCAATCCGAAGAAACTCAAAGCAAACCGAGTAGAGTAATCGGGCTAAATAGCCCGTGGGGTAATCGTGGGGAAATTATCAAGTCCTTTGGCTGGACTTACGATTATCTGCTTTGGGGTATCAGTTGGCTAAACGTACAAATCATGCTGGCAGATGCGGCACGTGTGGAACAAGAGCCGGAGCAAACGGACGGAAACAAAGATGGTGGGAAGCCGCCTGTACAGCTAAAGACAAAGGATGATATTAAGAATTATCTGAAAGGAATAATATAATGGATAATATAAACGGAGCGTTGGCGTTCAAAGCCACCCTTGATATAAATGATTTCAACGTGTCGGCACAAGCGATGGAAAGGAGTATCAAACAGGTTTCATCCACAGCCGTATCGGAATCGTCTGTGATGGATAATTCCATTCAGAGCTTTGCGCAAAATGGGGCGAAATACATTGTTTCCTACCTCGTTGGGCAGGGTATGGGGACTTTGCTTCAAAGTATCGTGCAAACACGTGGGCAGTTTCAACAGTTGGAAATTGCCTTTACAACCATGCTCAAAAGTGGTACGCAAGCAAAGGGCTTGATGGATAGGCTTATTGATACAGCCGCCAAAACTCCGTTTGACCTTTCGGGCATTGCGAGTAGTGCCAAACAGATGCTTGCTTACGGCTCAACCGTGGATAATGTGGTGGATGAGCTGGTAATGCTTGGTAACGTGGCTTCGGGCGTGGGTGCGCCACTACAGGATATTGCCTACCTCTATGGAACGCTACGGACACAAGGCAGGGCATTTACCGTGGATATTAGGCAGTTTGCCGGGCGTGGTATTCCCATCTATGAGGAACTGGCTAAAGTGCTTGGCGTAACCAAAGATGAAGTTTCCAACCTTGTAACGGAGGGTAAGGTTGGCTTTGCGGAAGTAGAAAAGGCTTTCCAAAACATGACGGGTAAAGCCGGGACTTACTACAACCTCATGCAAGAACAAAGCAAGTCCCTAACGGGTATGATTTCCAACATGGGTGATGCGTGGGAACAATCGTTAAACAAGTTGGGTGCGGATAACCAAGATGTTTTTGCCGGAGCTATTGAAAGTGCTACCTATATGGCAGAGCATTTGGATGATATTTTGCGTATTTTGAAAGCCGTTGCTATAGGCTATGGAAGCGTGAAAGCCGCTATTGTACTGAATACATTAGCACAAAGGGATATACGGGCGTTGCTCTTTTGGATAACACGGCAAGGCAGGCTAAGATTTCCTTAATGAAGTTGGAAGCCGTTGCTACTGGGCAGATGGTAGCTCAGACAAAAGCGATGGTTGCAGCCCAAAACAGCCATGTCGCAGCATTGCAAGCGCAACTGACGGTAGAGGAACACGCCAACATGGTAAAGCAGTTACGCATTGCCACCATTCAACAAATGCTTACCATCCAACAAGCAGAATACCTTTCCAATTTGAATCTAACGGCTTCTTCTGCCAATTATGAGGCGGTGGCTCTGAGTGTTCTTACCGTTGAACAAAAGCAAGCTCTAAGCAAGTTAGACTTGTCGGCTAAAAGTGCCGTGTATCGTGCCGCTTTAGAAAATGAGGTTGCCGTTAAGACACAAAACAGTGCGGCTACCTTAAATGCCATGCGTACCGATGTCAAGGCAGCAGCCGTAAAGATGGAATCGGCACGGGCTGATGCACTGGCGGCAAAGGCGGCTGTAGAACGTGCCTATTTGGAAGTGTACAGGGCACAACAGACTGGGAACGCTGAAAAGATAGCCATTGCCACTAAGAAGATGGAGGCAGCGGAGGATAACGCAGCTATCGCACGAAAGACGGCTTTAGCCACCCAATCCGATTTTTACGCAAAGAAAAAACTACTTGAAGCTACAGCCACCAAGCAATCCACAGCCGCTTCCGTGGCAGATACTACGGCAAAGACAACACAAGGGGCTGTAACTTCCGTACTGACTGCAATCACGACAAAAGCAACGGTAGCGGTGAAAGCTCTTTGGGCTTCCATGATGAGCAATCCTATCGGCTGGGTAATGGGATTGATAGGTGCATTAGTCAGTATAATTACTCTTTTTACGGGCAAACAAAAAGAAGCGACCACGGCAACGGGTGAATTTCAAGATACCACGAAAAAAGAGATTGACGATTTGAATTTACTTTTTGCCGTATTGCAAAATACGGAGAAAGGAACTCAAACACATAAAAATACGATTGAAAAAATCAATGCCGTATGTAAACAATATAATAAGACATTGCTTGATGAAAACGCTACACTTGATTTACAGCGTCTTAAATATGAGGAATTGACTACAGCCATTCAGCAAACTACAGCCGAAAAAATCAAGGCTAAATATACCGAACAAGCTATGCAAGAACTGGTACAAAGCCAAACGGATGCACTTGATAAGCTGAAAGAGAATGCCGAAGATGCAACCTACAAAGAAATTCAAGAAGTTATGGAAACCACCACGGAGGGTGTAACCGTTATGATGAATAAGGTTGTTGATGTGGCTTCAAGTTCTATTCGTGGAGCTTCGGGGGCTGTATGGGATGCGGTAGAATCTATGGCGGTAGAATCCGCAAACCAATTGAAAGGGCTAACAGGTCAAGCCTATACCGATGCGTTCAACAACTCATTGGATAGCATTGTTTTTGCCGTACAAAAGTCCACCGGGGCTACAGGTAAAGAAATGGATGCTTTCAAGGAAAATATAAAAACTTATCTTGAAAGTGTCGCACAATCAGCAAAAAAGGCAGATGAAACCATAGGCAAGGTAGATAGGCAACTTGAAAAATTCTATGGTAAAAAAGATACGACTTCTGTAACAGAGAGTACCGACTATGTGGCTATGTCGTTTAACGAGATGGATAAGAAAATAGGTGAAACTCAGAAAAGTATTGATACCCTCAATGCCAAAAAGGTAAAGGTGGAAGCCGATAATACCCAACTGAAAGAGCTGAAAGACTTGTTGGATAAATTGAATGGTGCTGTAAACACCAAGACTACAAACCTTAACACGGAAAAGGGAATATCAGACCGTATCAAGCAGCTTAAAGAATTGCGTGAAGCTGCCATTATCGGTAGTTCTGACTATAAGAGTTATGATACGCAAATAAAGAAGTTGGAAGCCCGTTTACCCAAGCATACCACGGGGGATAAAGCGGATAGTGCCGCCAAGCAACTACGTGAAAGGCAACTTGAAGCTGACCGCAAATTGGAGGCTGACCGTATTGCAGTCTTGGAAGAGGGCTACGAAAAACGCAAGCGCACCCTTTCGCTCCAACACAAGGAGGCATTGGATAATATAGACAAAGAGGAAAAGGCTTTGGCTAAAGCTCGTAAGGATGCCGGAAAAGGTGGCTTATCTAAGTCTGAAAAGGACGGCTTCGATGAAAGGCGAACACTTGAAAACAAGAAATATGACAAAGCCCAAAACAAACTCTTTGACGGTGAAATAGAGTACAAGAAACAGCAATATGCCTTGTATTTCCGTTGGGTGCGTAACATGGGCGAAGATGTAGCCAATACCCAATTTGCCACGCTTTTAAAAGGCGGTAAATCGTACAAGGAGTATGTGGAAAATGAAATCAAGGCTCTAAAGGATAAACAACAAGCCGGAACACTCACAGAGGGAGAAAGTAACCAACTTATTTCCCTTAATATGCAATACAATGAAATCACGGGGGCAAAGTCCGCTATGGATTCTTTCAAGGAATCTGTATCTAAGACCATTCAGCAAGCCCAAACACTTGCCGAGAAGTTGGAAGCCATAGCCGATGCAAAAGAGAAGCTGGCTAATGGAAGTTCCGGGCTTGTGGGTGCTGATGAAAAAGCGGAAGCCACTTTGTTTGTTTCAGAAGAAGATGAAAAGTTACAGGAAGAAGTACAGCAAAAGATACTTTCCTCTTACAGAACCTTTGAGGAACAAAGAAATGACATCCAAAAGGAATACGCCTTGCTGCGTGCTGCCGCTCAAAAGACGGGCGACCAAGAACGGATTAACCAAGTAAACAAGTCGGAGGCAGAAGCGTTAAGCACCCTTACCGCCAATATGTTAAAGCAATCGGATAGTTGGAAGAAGTTATTTGGCGATTTGGATAGCCTTTCTGTAGCTGAAATAGATAAGTTGGTGGCTGATATTGAAACAAAGCTAAAAGATGCGGATTTGAAACTGAATCCCGTAGATTACCGTGCTTTGATTGATAGTTTGAATCAAGCAAAGGAAACGCTTATTTCAAAGAATCCCTTTAAGGCTTTAGGCACGTTCTATGATGATTACATTGAAGCCAAAAAGAAGCTGGCAGAAGCCAAAGCGAATGTTGCTGCTGGGAAGGGTACGGATGAGGATGTGAAAAAGGCAGAGGCTGACATGAAGAAAGCCGCCAAAGGCGTAACCAAGTCCATTGAAACGATTACCGATACGGCTACCACGTGCGGCAATGCCATTGCATCCATGTTTTCTGATTTGGGACAGGATGATTTGGCAAACGGCTTAGGTACTGCAATGGAGTTGTTCGGGCAGTTGGGAAATGCCGCCGCCTCTGTAGGTAAAATGATGAGCGGTGACATATTGGGAGGCGTTACGGGTATGGTAAGTGCCGTTACTTCTGTAGTGGGCATATTTGCCAAATTGCATGATTCCAAGTATGAGAAGAAAATTCAAAATCTGCAAAAGGAAATAGATGCGCTGGAACAATCCTACAGCCGTTTGGAACGAGCCTACAATAATACTTATTGGGTGTTCAATGATAGCCAACGTGAAGCCTACGAAAAGAATATCCAACTGATTAACGACCAAATACGGGCTTTGGAACAAGAAGCCAACGTAGCAAAGAAGAATTGGGATTTTGCCCGTTACGCTCAACTCAACAAGGAGATTAAGGAACTCAACAAGCAGTTGAAGAATGCGGAAGAAAACGGAGATATGTTTTCCATCTATGAGGCTCAGAAAAAGAACCTCAAACAGCAACAAGAGGATTTGAGAAAGCAAATTCAAGCTGAAAAGGATAAGAAGAAAACCGATAACGGAAAAATCCAACAGTGGAACGAGCAAATAGAATCCATTACCCAACAGATAGAGGATTTGGATAGGTCAATGATGGAACGCTTGCCGGAACGGATGTAAAAACCGCCATTGATGAATTTGCCGATGCGTTGGTAGATGCTTATTGCAAAGGTGAGGATGCAGCGGAAGCATTGGGCGAAAAGACAAAAGAAGTCCTTAAAAAAGCGGTTGTGGAAGCGTTGAAACGTGAGTTTTTGGCAAAGGGAATCAATGATGCCGTTCTCTATTTGGGAGAATCCATGAAAGACGGGAAACTAACCGATGTAGAGAAGCGAGAATTTGAAAGGATGGTGAACGCTGCCGGGGATTTGTTCAATTCCGCATTGGAGGGTATTGGTGATTGGATTAAGGATGTGGAGGAAGAAACCGTACAGCAAGACCCCCTTACGGGTGCGGTTACTTCCATGAGTGAGGAAACGGGCGGTGTGATAGCCGGGCGGTTGAATGCCTTTGTCATAAACCAAAGCGACCAAACCTCTATTATGAGGCAGGCACTTGTTTACCAAGCCGAAATAGCCGCCAACACGAAGTTGAGTGCATCAGAGCTGACGGAGATTAAAACTACTTTGAAGCGCATTGAAAATAAAGATAGTTCACTTTTATCACAAGGAATAGCATAGTTATGGAACTGGTACAACAACTTAAAGAGGATGGCAAGGCAAAGGGGCTTTGCCGGATGTGGCAAATGAAGCTAAGAACGGGGCTTGACTATGAGCAACTGATACAGCTTTACATTAAGGGCATAGATTTCTGTATATCGGAGAATTACCCCACGCTTGACTTTATACGGGAACACTTCAAAGGCAAATGCGAGGTTTACGGGGTGTTTGTGGATGATGAGGTTACGGATAAGGTGAATTTACCCGATGTGGTGCTGAATGGTGACTGCAAAGCTATGTTGGAGTATGACGGCTATTCTGTTTCACGGGTATATGCACGGCATGATTCCCATAGTGCCGTAAACGTGTCGGACAATGCGATTGTTACCATAGACGCTTTCGATAACTCGTATCTGTATGTGGCGGTAGCCGGAACGGATGCAAAGGTGCTTGTGAATCTGTATGGCAATGCCAAAGCGGATATAGAGGGAGTGGGGATAGAAGTTAGACAAATGAATAAAAATACTTACTGATATGGATAAGAACATGATTTTACACCTGCCTTTCGATGACCCGGACGGTAGTATAGCTTACGACTTTTCACAGTATCGCAACGATGCCACCTTATCGGATGGTGCGGATTTTTCTAAGAAATCTAAAGTGGGTAAATCACTTGCTTTGAATGGTACGGGCGAATGCGAAACAGCTCGTTCCATACCCTTTAGCGGTAATTTTACACTTTGTTTTTGGGTGCTGCCTGTTTCTCAAAAGTTAGGCTGGGTGCTGAATATGCCCGGTATAGACAATTATAAAGAGCAATGGCTTGATGTAATGCCCGATGGCTGGATTTTCTTTGCTTTCGTTAAGTCCGGCAATATGTTTACCGTCTATGAGAACACGACCCGGATATTCAGCGAAATATTACCAAAGACACCAACGGGGCTTTCCATCAACGACCAATCACTTTTTGGGACGAAAGCCTTGCTGGACGAAGTGAAACTGTTTGACGTGGCGAAAGAACCCCGTGAAATATTCGAGTTGCAGAAAGATACGGATGTGGAATATTTCATAGACGGAAAGAACTTCAAGGAGTTTGGGGTATTCGTTTCCAAAAGTGCCGGATTGGTTGGACGGTTGGAGCGCAAAGAAGCCTTGCAAGTGAACTGGGACAATTACCACGGTATTGTAAGGGATAAGAAGCGACCACGCTACAAGGAACGCAACATTACACTGGATTGCTTTATTGAGCTTCGGGACGTGCCGCCTATGTGGAATGGGTAAACCTTTTCTTTTCCCAATTCGATGCGGAGGGGAACCACCGTTTGCGTGTGGACTATGACGGAAAGGCAAAGCCTTTGGTATATGAAGTGGAATTGCTGGATGAGGCAGACCCGGAAAAGAGCTGGGGACAATATAGCAACGATTTGATGGTGGGTACATTCCGTTTAAAGATGGTGGAAGATGAACCTGTGAAAAAGGTGCTTAGATATATAGGTGGAACTGCAAACGGCAAGGCTACGATTACCGTCACTTCGTCCAAGCTGCTTAATATCTATTGGGGTGACGGCACGCACACTTACGATGTGTCCGGCAGCGAACAAACGATAGAACACACTTACGTTACACCCGGTGAATACGAGATAATCGTTTCGGGCGTGATTGAAGACATTGAAAAATTTGAAACCAATGCTATTGTGATATGGGAACTCTTGAAATAATCAGGCGCAACGGTGAAAAGGTACGCTTGTTTTCCAAAGAGCCGTTTTGTACGCTGAAATCAGCGCTCAAAACAGTTCCTTAATGGGGGATGATAACGTACAGCTTTCCATTGTTTCCTCTGAGTTGCTTAATTTAGGCAAGGGAGATAAAATCATAGTGGAGGGTGAAGAATACACCATCCGTACTAAGGTGAACCGTGAAATGCTTTCGGACAACCATTATGTGCATGATGCCACTTTCTACGGAGTGATGTACGAGCTGATGAAAAGCCTGTACCGAAACACCGATGCAAACGGGAAATCCAGCAAAAGCACGTTTGACCTCACTTATAATATCCGGGACTTTGTAAAGGTGCTTATCTACAACGTGAGCCGTGACTATCCGGGCTTATGGGCTTTCGATGAAGCTAATTGCCCGGACACAGAACCCCGTACCATTTCCTTTGCCCGTAACAATTGCCTACAGGTTTTGCAAATGCTTTGCAGTGACCGTGAATTTGATTTGGAGTTTCTCATTACCCAAAAGGACGGGGTGCGTACCATCCACATAGGAAAGTTCGGTGCAAAAGTTGTGCCCCCGGGTGGCAACGCTTTCTTTGAGTGGGGCAAAGGCAACGGCTTGTACAAGCTCAAAGAGCAAAAGGTAGATGATAAGACCATTATCACAAGACTTTGGGTGGAGGGTGGCACGACCAACATTCGGAGTGATTACAGGGACTATTCAGAACGCCTACAGCTTCCGTTTCCAGTGCGTTTGAACAAAAAGGAACACAAACTATGGGACGGTACAATAGTACCGCCTCAGAGCGAATATATAGGCATATCCGATGATAACAAGCGTTATTTGGAGGATGGCGATTTGAGGGATGCACTGGGTAGTGATGAGGATGCTGTGACGTATGATAATATTTTCCCGAAACGGACGGGTACGGTTACTGCTTTGGTGGTTGATGATATAAACAGCTTCATTGATGATACAATGGACTTTGACCTGAACGAGAAAGACGATAAAGGTACAAAGTATCTGATTAACGAGGTATCGGCAAAGATTACTTTCATTTCGGGTAAATTAGCCGGACAACAATTTGAATTGGCGCAAAAGGGAGGATACGACCATGCAACAAAAAGGTTTACGCTCATTCCATTTACGGACAACAGGGGGCTAACTATTCCTACCACTGAAAGCGAGGCTTACCGAATAACGGAGGGTGACACGTATAAGATTACGGATATTCACCTGCCTAAATCTTATGAAGATGATGCAGAGGAAGATTTATGGTATGCCGGATATAACGAGTTCAAGCCACGCACACAGGCACGGGCGCAATATCAGCTTACCTTTGAACGTTCCTATTTTTTGAACGCTTTGCCAAGCGATAGCGAAACAACCGTCTTTCATGTGGGTAACTATGTACCCGTGAAAGATGAGCGTTTCGGTATTGAAAAGAATATCCGCATCCAAAAGGTGACAAAGAACCTGCTTGTGGAGCATGACTATACACTGACCCTTTCGGACATTACAGCCATTTCCCCAATCACTCAAACGGTTGTGGATGTTGGACGGCACGAAACAATCATAGAAAACAATCGGCTTCGGGACTTGACTAAGGCACGGAGGGGATGGCGTACAACAGAGGAACTGCGTACAATGGTGTATGATACGGATGGTTATTTTGACCCCGAAAACATCAAGCCCAATTCCATTGACACCAATATGCTTACGGTGGGGTCTAAGAGCCAACAATTTGTTTTGATAGATGTGATACTGCAAGCCAACGTAAACGGAATATCCAATCGTTTTGATGCTTCTGCCGGGGTATTGGCTCACTTGACTATTGATGATGAGATAATCAAGCATTGGAACATGGCGGCTGGCTCATTCACTCTATCAAGCCCAAAGGGGTACTATGTGTTTGCCAAGTGCTCCAAGAAAAGCACGGATGGCATTTGGTATGTGACACAGGAACAACTAAAGGTTGAACCAACCGAAGACCCGAACAACTATTATTTCCAAGTGGGTATATTGGGGTCGGTGCATTCGGATGATGATTTCAGGGACTTTACCACTACCTACGGATTTACCCGTATCAACGGAAACACTATCACTACGGGTAAGATTATAACAAGCGATAAGGAGTGCTATTTGGATTTGGACGGCAACAAGTTCCGTATCGGTGATTCTTCAAGTTCTATTGATTGGAACGTAACGGCAAAACGCCAATTAACGTTGCACAACGTCCGTTTGCTTTCTGATAGTGGGGACACCTCACATATCGGGGTGTTCCGTGGCACATATAATCCGAAGTACGTGTACTATGCTGGGGATGAGGTGACTTACACGGCGAATGGTGAAACGTGTACCTACCGATACACCAACCCCACGCCAAGCATGGGCAACTTGCCTACCAATTCCGTATATTGGTCGGTTGTGGCGAAAGGTTCTACTGGGGATAAGGGAGAAAGCGGTTTATCCGTATTCTATACCTATAATGACAGTGAAACCAAGCCTGCCACCCCTACGGGGGATGGCTCTACGGGAGGTTGGCACAGAACTTCGTCCGAAAACGTGGTTTGGATGAGTATAAAGAACGCCAAGACCGATACGGAGGGTGCGTGGGGTATTCCTTTCCGTGTGCGTGGTGCTGATGGTACTTCAATCAATATCAAAGGTTCTAAGGATAATGTTTCACAACTGCCTACCGTTGGAAATTCAGAGGGCGATGCTTATCTAATCGGGGGCAACCTCTATATTTGGGATGGTACGAACTGGAAAGATGTTGGAGTTATTAAGGGGGAAGATGGAAAGAGTAGCTATCTTCACAAGAAGTATTCCGATGATGGCGGCAAAACGTTCACAGCTGGGAACGGTGAAACACCCGGAAGATGGTTGGGTTTGTACGTGGATATGATACCTACCGATAGCGACAAACCAAGTGCTTACAAGTGGAGCGACACGAAAGGACAAGACGGAACGCCCGGTTTACCCGGTGAAGATGGGCGTACTCCATACTTCCATATCAAGTATTCGGACAACGGGGGAATGTCGTTCACTGCAAACAATGGTGAAGAGCCGGGCGACTACATAGGGCAATACACCGACTACGTGCAGAAAGACAGTGATAATCCGATGGATTACACTTGGGCTTTGATTAAAGGTGAATCGGGTACAGGTGGAACGGATGCCGGAGCTGGCGAATATTACGAGTATCGTTACGCTAAAAATGGCTCGACTTTAGTACCGCCCGATTTGGATGTTAATTCTTCCAACCCTACAGGGTGGAGTACGGAAATGCCGAAAGTAGGAGCGTTGGAATATATTTGGTGTACAATGGCTAAGAAGTCCGGGCTTGCAGACCGTACCAAATTTCATTTGCCCATTGAAGCTAACGACACTTCAAGCATTGCCGATATTTCGGGTAACGGTTATAATGGTGTGCTGGGCGGTGGGACGGTAGTAAAAGACGGAACGAGATATGCCTCAATCTGAGTGGTGGAATGGAGAGCCGTATTCCTTATGATTTACCCTTTGGGGAAAGTTTTACACTCTGTTTTTGGATGAAGTCAGACCAAAATCAAGTCAAGTGGATGTTGAACGGATATAACGGTAGGCACTATGTGGAAAAGAGTATTGCAATCACGCCTAATACGTGGTTTCACCTTGCATTCCGTTTTAATGACCGTACCGTTACGGTATTCAAAAACGGAGAGCAATTACATAGTGGTAGCGTTAATATCATGGCTGTAGGCTTTGCTATTTACGATGATGATGTATTCGGCTCTGCCGTGTATTTCGATGATATACGTTTGTTGATGGGGGCTTTACCTGTGAATGACATTGCTTCCGTAATGAATGGCAAAGCAGACCTGATGATACAGAAATGGAGTACCCCTATTCGTGTAAATCCTTATGATGGTGAAGATGGAAAGCCGGGTGTTAGTGTGACATTGGCAGATGTGGAATATGCACAAAGCACGTCAAATTCAGTTGCGCCTACTACGGGGTGGCAGACAACCGCCCCGACATGGATAAATGGGAGGTATATATGGAGTAGAACGAAAGTATCTTATTCAGACAACACGACTACCTACACTAAGGCGGTTTGTATTACAGGCGGCAAAGGCTCTACGGGTGATAGCGGTGTTGGCGTAAGTTCTATTATTGAACAATACTACCTATCCAGTTCGGCAACCTCATTACTTAATGGCTCATGGAGTACAACACGCCCAACTTGGAAAGACAAATGGTATATATGGACACGCTCGGTTATCACTTATACGAATGGAACGAGCGACACTACGGCTGCAATATGTGTAACGGGGTCGAAAGGTGATAAAGGTGAAGATGGAAAGCCGGGTGATAAGGGGGAGAAAGGTGATAGCCCCGTACTTGTTTACAGGGGTATTTATGATTCATCCAAGACTTATTACGGGAATAGCAAGCGGTTGGATGCTGTAAAATACAACAATCAATACTATATAGCCCGTATAGATGCTGGAACTTTCACTAGGTTCGTACCGACTAATACAGGCAAATGGAATACTTTTGGAGCGCAATTTGAAACTATTGCCACAAACTTATTATTGGCTGAGGGGGCAAATATTGGAGATTGGTTTATTAAGGGTGGTAAGATTGTTTCCACTATGGGTGATGGCAATAGGATAGAGTTGGATGCTTCAATGGCTCGTATTTATATTGAATCTTCAAGTGGTGGTGGTGATTATGCGCTTGTTGATTTTGGTGCAAAAATGACAATAGATGCCAACCGTGGAATTTTTGAAACAAGGGCTAAAAATGCTCCTAACTATTCTAATGCGGTTTCCTATATGTCACCAACGGGAATATTCTCAAATATGGCAGGTACGGACGGTATGCCAGCAAGTAGCGGATATACGCACCGTGGGGCTATTGTTGGGCTTGGTTTTGCAAATGTTCCGGCAAGAACATGGGATATAAATGCGGTAGATACAATCGTGGCAGGTGTTTATGGTCGGGCTTCTAATTCGGGGACTGCACCAGCCTTTGGCGGTTTCTTCTATGATTTATTTGCCGGAGGCTTGATTTTTGGTCGAAAGTGTATTACAGGAACGTCGAATAACACATGGTATTTGAATAGAGAAGATACCGTGGTAATAGGGTACACGTCTGCCGCATCAGTAGTGTATCTTCCGGCTTCTCCTAAAGAAGGGCAGGTTATATTTGTAAAGCAGTGGTGGAGAGGCTATATGAGATTCAGACCAAGAAGCGGCTACCTAATCTATGATGATACTTCGGTAAATGACTACTACGATTTTGTAGAGGGTCAAGGTGGTATGTTTGTATATACCGTAGGATATGTAGATGGAGTTAAAAAACAAGCATGGTTAGTAAGTAGATGGAAATACTAAAAATATGGAAGAAAGAGTATTATACGGATATATGGATGGCGACTATCTACAATGTATAGAAATAGCCCTATTCCTCAAAAAATCAGAAATGAGAAAACGGGGGAAATAACAACACGCATGGTATCGGTTATTGAACAGGTGGCTGAACTGCCAACCATATATAAGCCAGTGGATGCAATAGATGAAAGTAAACAAAACACAGATAAGGAGGGCTATGTTGTGCGCATTGTGCCATACGATGCCGGGGACAGGATTTCATTCAGATACATAGAAGTCCCCGACTTTCAAAAGGTGGCACATGAGATTGAACGCTCAAAGGAGGTGTTGGCAAGTAGCGATTATAAGATAATCAAATGCTACGAAGCCGCCCTAATGGGGTCTGCAATGCCGTATGAAATAAAGGAATTGCATAATGAAAGGCAGTTGCTAAGAGATAAAATCAATGAACTTGAAGCACGTTATACCTCATTATCTGATGATATACTTTAATTATAATCATAAATGTGTTTATTGAACACATTTATGATTATATTTGCAGTTAAATAAACTTGATTTACTCAGTGAATTATGGAAACAACGATGTACAGCCTACGGATTCTTTCCAAAGGTAAGGTTACAGACCTTTCCAATGGTTTTGCTTTGGGTGGTGTTCCGTTTACCGTCTTTGTACGACCTAAAGAGGTTACGATGGAAACAAGTACGCTGCTTAAATGCAAGCTCATTTGTGATAAGGAATTTGGTATGTTCCCCGTACCTATCGGGGATTGGACGCCCGGAGCGATAACCGTAATATCCCCAAACGGTATCGACCTTTCGGTATATGATGTGTATTGGGGTGCTGGTGAAACTATTAAATAACTTATAGCTATGGGATTATTATTGGGAAGCGGAAACACGAAACCGCAATATCCTTACGACCAATGGTATGGGGTGCAAGGTGATTTCAACTCACAGGACTACAAACTAAAGCGTGTGGGTAATTTGGATTTGCACCGTACATTACCCATTCAAGCGAAGCTGAAACGCTTTGTGGAAAACCCTGACGGCTCGGTTAAGTATTACCTTAACCAAAATGACAGCCGTAAAAAGGATTCGGGTGCAACGGCTGTGATTGACAGCACGGACGGTAATGTAATGCTTGAAAAGCCGGAATATTACTTCAAGTTGGAGATAGAGGGGACGAAATGGATTCGTGCCTATTCCGAATATCCGTTGCCCGGCTTTATCAAGATGGAACGAAAGACGGTAAGCCCGTGGTATGCAACGGTGGATATTACCAACTCTGTAGCCGTTTCGGGATGTTGGCTCACTTGGAATGGCGATGAAATTGCAAGGGATTCAGACGGATTTGTTATACTCAAAGCGAATGCCGCACAATTCAGAGGTGGTTCGGGTGCTGGTGATGCCGCTAAGGATGGTACTTACAACTCCATGTTGGGTATGCCTCGTACTTCCATTTCAAAGGCTGGTGTTCGTCCTCTTTGCAAGAACGGAACACACCACGGGGCGTACAGGGTGTACAATGAAATTGCTTGGTTGCAACGTGTGGAATATGCCTCATTGCACTGCCAAGATGCTTACACCGAAACGCTGACTGCTGACGGATTCCATCAAGGAGGCTTAGGGAGTGGTCCGGTTGTTAATGGTACGGAGTGGAATACATGGGGAGGTTACAAACCTTTGTGCCTTGCGGTGTTACTGCAACGCTGGGAAACAACACGGGTAAGGTGTCCTACACCATCAAGGGATGGACTGGTGGCGATAAGGTGGTACAAGTAACCTCTTACCGTGGCTTGGAAACTCCTTATGAATACTTGTGGATGCTTGCTGATGATGTACTAATTTGGCATAAAGCGGATGTATCTATTGCCTATGTATGCGAAGACCCGACAAAATTCACCTCTCATTCAGATAGTGCTACTACCGTACCTATCGGATATGAAGCCATTACGGAGCTTCCACGAACTGAGGGCTATGTGCTTTCTATGGCTCATTCCACTAAAGGCTATTCCTTTGCCGAAAAAGTAGGAGGTTCAAGTAATAAAGGCTATTGCGATTACTATTGGACTCCCACAGGTGGTAGTACGTGGTCTGCTGTAGGCTGGTATGGTGCCCTTTTGTCTGCTCTTGCGGCTTCTGGTGCGCATGCGGGTTTCGGTTGTCTGGTTGCGTATTATCGTTCCTCGTATGCGGCTGCGTACCTTGGGTTCCGCTTGTGCCGTTTTTGACGGACTGCAAAACTCGGTGAACGGAGCAACGAAAATGGCGTTGGATTGAAAAAAATAAAAACATAACAGGGTTGTGGCGGCTGGTGCCCTTTTGTCTGCTAATGCGAATAATGGTGCGAATGCGGGTTTCGGTTATCTGAATGCGAATAATCGTTCCTCGAATGCGAATGCGAACATTGGGTTCCGCTTTTACCGTGGTTTCAACTTATAACTGTTGCTGCCACGCCCTTACCTCACAGGGACTATCGGCACGTCTGATAGTTGGTAAAATAATATGGATTAGGACGGTGCAAGTAAGTAATTGAAAGCTCTGTTTTAGAACAACGGCACAAATGGGTGTAGTAAAGACTGAATACGGGTTATGTTATACGGCTGATACCTGCTTTAATCAATACTCGGATTTTGAGGATTGCGGTTTATATGTCGGTGATACAGGAAAGATATTCATTTCCCAAGCTAAGAAAATTAAGAATGTTTATCACTTGATATATGAATGCTCCAACCTCATACGGGCGCAATATAAGGCACAGCAAGGCAAAGGAGAGCGTACCGAAATATCCAAGTTCAATGAGAACATTTTGGAGAATTTGGATAGCTTGTACTGGGACTTGCGCAATGAAACTTATACCCCCGGTGAATATCGGATTAAGGTTATATATGAGCCGAAAGAAAGGGTGATTATGATTGCCCCGTTCTTCCCGGACAGGATAGTACACCATTGCATTATCAATGTGTTGGGGCGTTACTGGACTAACTTCTTCATTGCGAATACATACGCTTGTATCAAAGGGCGTGGTATTCATAAATGTATGGAGGATGTGCATACGGCTTTAATCATAGACAGAAAAGGTACAAGGTTCTGTTTGAAGATTGACATCAAGAAGTTCTATGATAACATAGACCACGCAGCATTGAAAAGGATAATCCGCTACACTATAGCGGATGAACAACTGTTAAGGCTGTTGGATAAGATAATAGATAGTAACGGTAAAGACAAGGGGCTGCCAATAGGCAATTTCACAAGTCAATATTTGGCTAATCTCTATTTAGCATATTTCGACCATTGGGTTAAAGAAGAACTGGCTAAGATAGTGATGAAGCGTTTTGGGGTGAAAATCTACTACTATCGCTATATGGATGATATGGTGATACTATGCGCTGACAAAGAGGCACTGCATTTCGTACTCGACATGATGGGGCTTTACTTGGGTGGCGAATTGAAAGTAGAGATTAAAAGCAACTGGCAGATATTCCCGGTTGATGCTCGTAGCATTGATTATGTGGGATTCAAACAAAACCATTACGGCATATTGCTAAGAAGCGGTATTCTGAAAAGGTTTTATAAGAAATTCCACCGCACCATCAATAAATACGAAATCAAAGATGAAACGGATATTAAACACTTCTTCCCATCTGAATATGGCTGGATAATCAGATGCTCGGAGGAACACAGTAAATTCATTTTTAATAATTGTTTGAACGATGGAAGCAAATGTTTTGACTACAGGGCTGCTGGCTAAGACTAAGCCGGAGGTGATAGATTCTCTTAATAACGGGCAGGGAACGTTCCTTTATAACCATAACATCAAAGAGGTTAAGGTTATTGCAGACAAAGAGGGTGGCATTGAGATTACGACTGATGCGGAACGTGCCACAGGCACGATGTTCCAATATGACAGCGTGAGGGTGGAATATCCAAAAACGGCTGATAATATTTTCAGCACGTTGCTTACTGCAAGATACCCGGCTAAGACAGAAAGTAAGCTGGTAAACGAATATCAGTCTGCCATGCTGGGCTTGCTTGCCGAAAGTGCGAAATCCCCCTATGAGAACTTTTTGAAAGACCGTTTGGCTATCCGTGAAATGGTGGATGCCGATTGTGAAACCTATAATATACCGATGGACTTATGAACGAGGTAATGGACTTTGAGGAAACCGAATCCTTGAATGAAGATATTTTCGATTGTGAATACACCTCAGTAGATGCCGTGATTAATGAGGTCACGGTGTTTACGGGATGTAAGGAAAGACAGACAGAGAACGGAACGAGAACACTAATCGCCTATGGCGAGGGTATCGGTGCATCCGCTTTCTATACTGATAGTAAGAAGTTGAAAGATGTTGTTTTAGACCCGAAGCGCAAATATCCATTTCGTGCCGTAATCAAAGTGGTACGCTATGGAACGATGTACGGGTTTAAGTTCTTTCCACCGAATACTCCAATCACGCAGGAGGATAGGGATAACTTTGAGTATTACAAGCGAAACAAGTATAAGAAAAACCGATGATGGAAGAAAGTTTGAAAGTAGCACAAGGCATAAGCGATTTTGGCTTTATGGTGATAGTGTGCGCTGTGTTTCTCTGTTTGGCGGCTGCACTTATGGTAGCTTGTTTCAAGTGGTTCAAGTCTATCATTAACGACATGATTAAAAGCAATCAGTCTATGGTAGCCGAACTTCTGACGGAAACCAAAACCCAAAATGATATGCTCACTGACATTGCAGAGGGGTTAAGACCCGAAACGCAGTTGCGGATAAAAAACATATCAAGCATTTACTTTGACCTTGCCGTTGAGAGGGTTTGCCGTATAATAAAGAAAGTGCGTGAAGAAAACCACATCGCAGACCGTGAAGCCACGAAAGCGAAAGTACACACCTTGATTATGAATATGCACGAGGACAGAAACAGCCGATTTGATGCATATTCGTATCGAGGGAAACGATTGTCAAGCTACACTTCGCCCGAATGGATTGAATGGGTAGAGCAATGTGTGTTGTCAGAGGTTTATGCGGAAACGGTGAACAATGGCAGAGCTTATACCAATGTACAAATGGTATATGACAGAATTAAAATAGATTTTTACCATAAATTGAATCAAGAATGAAGATACTTATAGACAATGGGCATGGAGAAAATACACCGGGTAAACGCAGCCCGGATGGAACTTTCAGGGAGTATGCCTATACAAGAGAAATTGCGGATGAAGTCGTGCGTGAACTGGCTAAACGTGGCTATGTAGCGGAACGCATTGTTAAGGAGAACTTGGACGTGCCTTTGGCTGAACGTGCAAGGCGTGTGAACGAGATTTGCGCCCGATATGGAGCTAATAACGTGTTGCTTGTTTCCATCCACTGCAATGCTGCCGGGAATGGCGAATGGATGAATGCCCGTGGATGGTCTGCCTATACCACTAAGGGCAAAACGAAAGCTGACGAACTGGCAAACCGAATGTATGATGCTGCCGCTTGCTTTATTACCGGGCAAAAGATTAGGCGTGACTATTCGGATGGCGACCCGGATTGGGAGGAAAATTTTTACATCCTTTCCAAGACGAAATGCCCGGCTGTATTGACGGAAAATTTCTTCATGGATAACAAGGAAGATATTGCTTACCTTACATCTATGGAGGGGAAACAAAACATTGTGAACACCCACGTAGAGGGTATAATCCAATACATCAAGGAATATGAGAAATAAAGCGTTTTTGATATTAATCGCCCTCTGTGGGCTTTTGATGGCGGCTACCTTTGGGCTATGGGCTTATTGTTCCAAGTTGAAATCAGAAAAGGAAAGATTGGATGGCAACCAAACCGCCTTGTTGGAGAAAATAAAATTTTACCAAACAGAATCCGGAAAATCCGCTGCTTCTGTACAGGCATTGACTTTATCCAAGTCTGAGGTGGAAAAGCATTGTGCCGACTTGACGAATACCGTTAAGGAACTTGACTTGAAAGTAAAGAGGTTACAAGCGGCTTCCACGAATGCAACAAAAACGGAGGTGGAGGTACAAACCATAGTTAAGGATAGCATTATATACCGTGATACATCCTATCTTAAAGTCCAAGCAATACGATGGAAAGACCCGTGGATAAATGTTGATGGCTTAATCATGCCCGATAAGAAACTGGATTTACGCATACAATCTGTAGATACCCTATTTCAAGTAGTGCATAGAGTGCCTAAGCAATGGTTGTTTTTCCGATGGGGAACAAAGGCTATTAGGCAAGAAGTTGTAAGTAGCAATCCCCATACCAAAATAGTGTATTCGGAATATATAGAATTGAAGAAACGGAAAAAGAAATGATTAGGTGTTAGTAATAGAGTAGAACTTTTGTTCTGAGCCGGGTTCGCTGTGAAGTGCGCCCGGTTTTTCTTTGTCCTTTGAAATAAAAGTCATATCTTTGCAGTACCGATTCTGAAAATCGGTGTTGCATTGTACCCCTGTATTCTTCTTTTGGAGAGGCAGGGGTATTCAACAAAAATGCAAAAGTTCTACTATAGTTCTACGAAAAATTGAAATAGTCTCGCAAGTGACTGATACTCAAAGTTGGATTAGAAGTTTCCTAAATTTTAGATAGGGGTTCGATTCCCCTCGGAGCTACTTTTCAAGCCCCGTCTCCATTAAGGTGGCGGGCTTTTTGTTGCTTGTTGAATTCGGCTATTATTTCTTCCTTTTTTGTTTTTCTACGAAAAAACAAGAAATCAATCGTTCTGTGTTGAGTTGAAAAATATGGGATTTAAAATTGCGTGATTCTTGTCGTTACTTTTCGGAACTGCTCTTTATAACCGGCTAGGTTATAGCAAACCGGAATGGTACTGTTGCCGACACGGTATATGCCGAATTTGAAGTAATATCCTTCTTCGTCATTGCGGCCAATCAGTATCTCCTCATTGTTTACGATATGTTCTTTCACTTCCTTTTCTGATTGACGGTAGGACATGGTTACGTCAAGAAGTCCGGGTTTAAGAATGGTTTCTTTTTCTTTTCCATATTCGGTCCAGTCTATATTTACCTGAAAAGTTATCCAGCAATCTTTGGGGAAATTCTCGAATGGCATTTTATATGCTATTGTCGAGGTTTTGAAGGTAGAGGTGACTGGATGCATGATTTCTGCCTTGTCAGGATTGGCATTACAGCGGTCGGTCTTGTCCGTCAGCCATTTGCGGTCCGAATTGGCTTTGATGTAGAAATAACCTTGTGAAAAGCCGAAGGCAAGCGGGGGATAACCGCCTTGTTCTATCAGCCAACCGTTCGGTTCCCTGCTCTGTAGAGGGTATCTCCTTGGGCGTTGATTTTGATAATTTTATCATATGCCGTATTTTTCTTGAAAATCATTCGCCTCTCCAGTTCCAGAAACTCCTTGGTACTGAGTCTCATTACTTTGCCATCAGGGTCGGACACAAGTGTACGGCTTGGCATGCCGTGCCATTGGGCAAAGATGGTAGATACGTTTTTGTCAAGGGTATGTGGAATGTAAACAGAGAATGTGTAGCTCATGGATGAACCTTGCGGGCAACTTCCCTTGCCATAATGATAGACGGTCTTCATCTTTTGAGCATTGGGATATTCATCTGCCGGATAGTTTTTGAAATCGTCGGATACGGCATAGCAATAGCATAGTTCGGCGCGACCTTTGGTTTCTCCTTTAGAGTAGCCTTCCAGAGTGTTGTCATCTTGTTTCAGCTCAAAACGGTAAGAAGGCTGTCCTTGAAAGGGACGGGAGTAGTCCAGTTGTATGGCATGGGACTTATTGGTACCTACGGCCACCCAACAGCCGTCGACAATCTGTCGGATACGAGCAGAGTCGGCCTGTACATTCACACGTTCCTTGATGGGAGTTAATTCCGGCCATTCCATTATTTCGGGCAAACCTTTTCTTGATTTCACTCCATAGAAGTTGGATTGGGATTTGTTTTTTGCCCGGATAAGGCGTAGTTTGCATTTTGTTGATTTGTCAGGGGCCAGCGTTACGCTTTCTCCGGTTTTCAGGTCCAGTTCATAGGTCTCATTACCCAGCGGTTTGATGGAGACGGTACGTCCTGCAGATAGCTGATGGACGGCATCCCATCCGGATAACTGTATACGGCAAGGTTGTCCTTTTTCACTGGTCAGGCTGACCCATTCGGTTCTTCCGTCTTGGCGTTGAGCGAGACGGTAAATCCTCCTTCCGCCCTGAGGGCATGGAAAGCACAATCTTTCCAATGGTCTGGCACAGCGGAAGATACGTATAGTCTCATCCCAGCTTTGTATAAGCAGCTCAGTAAGGGAGGCCGCAGCACTTAATGGGGTTTCTATTACCGGATTCTTGCCTTGACTTTCCACATAGAATGTATTGGGTAGCAGAATGCTGATTCCGATTGGTTTGTTGATGAAATGTGCCAAGCGTTCGTAAGCCTTGTTACCGTTACCCAAATAGGCATATAGAGAAGCTGCTCCGGTATAGGAATATCCTGCTAATCCTTTCCCATCTTCTAAAGACAACCAGTGTTCGATGGATTTCTCCAGGAATTTACGGTTCTCTGGTACATCGGGATGTAAAAGTCGGAAAGGGTAGAAGGCCAATAGGTGCGAATAATGGCGGTGGGACTTCTCCAGCGGTTTGTTGGCGGCAATCATCAGACCGTTTTCATTGGTGGGATATGGAGCCAGTCGTGTCAGGATTTCTTTCCAGCGTGCATAGTCGGGATGAGTGCTTGAAGTTCTGTCATGACATGCTATCAATGTTTGGAGCAACCAGCTCAGTGAAGCTAATCCGTAATTGCTGTCATTGTATTTTTGGAACCCTTCATATTCGGGAGACTCAATATGGGTGAGATGCCATGTGTTTTCTTTATAACACAGTATTTTATCGAATACGGCAAATGCGTCCAGTGCTTTTGGAACTACTTGTTGTTTGATATCTTGCCAGTCAGCACCGGCATATCGCAGGTACATATAATAGTTTTGCAATGCCCAGGTGTAGTCACCTATCTTGCATGGTTCAATAGAACGGACAAGTGAAGGAAACACTTCATCCATCAGTCGCTGGAAGTTTTTGCCTTGTTCCATCCTATTGGCTGGTCCTATGGGCATATAAGTCAGTTGTATATTTAGGTTCCACCAGAAACTGGGCCATGGGCTCAGTTTGAAGAAAGTGCCCATTACGTCCATTGCCGGGCCATCCGGATGAGAACAAGTGGCAAGTTTGTACATCTGTATGAAATAAAAGTTCTCCAGTTTTTTGTCCGGAATGGAAAGGAAAGAACGTTCGTGGTAGGCATTCCACCACTGGCGTGTCTTTTGTTTCAACAATTTAGTTCCTGTAATCTGTGTTGCTTCTACAGTCTTCATGGCTTTGGCAAGAGAGAGGGATGAAGCCGGCACTTCATTGGCTGTAGACACGTACAATACGGAACGTGATTTTCCGCCCGGCACCTCTTTCCAGTAGGTTGCATAGTCTCCTCCCGCCAACAAGGACTGTACCCAACTACCTTTCTTTGTCTTTTTGGTTGACGACAGGTGCGGGGTTGTCCTTGTATTTTAATTTTTCTTTCAAATGGGGAAATACTCTTATGCGGGGAGAGCATGGGTTCCCGGGAATCCCCTTCCAGCGGTAAGGGACTCCGGAGGAAACTTCCACGATATTCACTTCTTCGGGTTGGGGAGTATAGGCGTGGAAAGTCAAGTCTCCTTTGTCTGTTTTTAGGTGTCCGGTCAGTTCGGCATTGTAAATGTCGAGATAAAAAGTGCCTGAAAGTATCTTCCCTTCAGGGAATAATAGCATTTTACCGACATCAAGCCTGCAAAAATCCACCATTTTATCTGCCTCTTCCGTGCCAATGGAGGTTTTTCGGTAGGGAGCTTTCCTATGATCTGTGACATCGGGACGTCCCAGATGGAAAACTAATGCATTGAGTGTGGAATCGGCATATACCATCATGCCGACCAATCCATTACCTAAAAAAGCACCTTCATTCCATTGCATGGGTAATTGTTCCCATATCAAGGCATGTTGGCGCATATACTTTTCCATGTCCGGAAACGAAGCTCCGGACATGGAAGTACATATGAAAAACAATAAAATTACGATTTTGATTGTACTACGCATAAATTTATTCCTTTTAGTTGGGCAACGGTATCATTGCTCTACGACCATAGTTAAATTTCAGACCTCTTTTATAAGCTTCAGGACCATATAGGTCTTGGATATCCATTTCACCCAAGTTCACGAGGATTCCCCGCGCCATGAGTCCGGCATCTTCGTTTTCAAGGCGTGGCAGGGTTTCTGCGGCTTCTCTCAGCTCCGACAGGAAAGGACGGATACAGTCACGCATATCAGGGTCTAAAGATAAGCATTCCAGTGAAGAGTACCCTATTTTTCTGTATTTTTCCTCTGTGGGAATAATTAGGCGGGCAACGCTTTCTTGACTTTTACCCAGATAGGCTGCGGCATAGGCGGCTTCGGAAGCGATGTAGGGATTACTGTCTTGGAGGAGTGCCAACAAGGCTTGCGGACAAGAAGATATTTGCTTTTCTCTGGCAAGTTTGGCATATCCTACTACTCCCCAGAATCTCATTTCGGATAGCGGATTGGTAATTGCTTCTTCTAACATAGACAGAGAGGCGGTGGTTGCTGTTCCAGCTGTTTCAACAAGAGTATAAAGTTCGTTCAGAGGATATTTCTCCTTGCGCACTTTGTCGTAAAGAATATGACCGGTGCGTGAAGTGGGAAGGAAGAACCCCAAATCACCGGTGACACGAATATGGTCAGATAGTGCTTGGCGCATTTTGGACAAGATTTCTGCATATTCGGGAGTACCGGATAAGTCGTGCAGTTCATCCGGATCTTTTTCAAGGTCAAACAGCATTTCTGCCGGATGGGCTTCGAAAGTCAGTTTCCAGTTAGGGTTGGTATTATGCCCTTCCAATACTAGTTTATCCCATGCTTTGTTGGAAGGCATTCCCCATTGATAATAATTGCGCAGGGCAAACTGACGATAGGGGATATAACTACGGATATATTTGAAACGCCCATCGGTAACGGCGCGTACCGGCATGAAATGATGCAATTGATTGGCTGCTAATGCAAATTGCATCTGGCGTTTTTCTTTGTTTGCAAACTTGCCGTAAAGTGCTTTGCCCTGCATCTGTTTGGGTGGTTTTACCCCTGCAAGACTAAGTACGGTAGGCCCTAAATCCGTGAAGTTGACCAAGCTGTACTCTTTGCCTGAAGCCTGCTTGGCCAGGTGTTGCCATTTGGGCGGGAAATAGACAATCAGAGGTACTTTTAGACCGCTTTCGTACAAATATCCTTTACCACGGGGTATACAACCGCCGTGGTCACTGAAGAAAAATATAATTGTATTTTCATCCAAGCCTTTCTCTTTCAGGTCTTTCAGGAAGAATCCCAGCCAGGTATCCACGTCTTGTACTGCTTCTAAATGACCGGCATAGTCGGAACGTACTTCCGGCAAGTCGGGAACATAAGCAGGCAATGAAAGCAGTGCCGGGTATATGCCTTCCGTGTGTAATCTCTGCGTCCGTCTGTATGGAAAGTTCGGATGCGTCCCATGTGTGAGGTTACCGTGTTGAATACAGCGAAAAAGGGTTGGTTCTTTTTTTCGTTTGGGACTATTGTATGAGGCTTTGTTGCTACATTCGTCCCAACATATTTTATTGTCAGTGGTAGAGTTGTAGTGTGTCTTGCTGTTGTTTGTACAGTAATATCCGGCTTCGCGTAATTTCTGTGGAAAGAAGATGTCAGCAGGTGTATCGTAGGGCACAGGATGGATGTCCATGCCGTAAGTGCTTGAATAGCATCCGGTAATCAGTGAAGAACGGGCAGCCGAGCTCTGGGGAGCTACGGACCATGTGTTCATAAACTGTATGCCGCGGGCGGCAAGGCTGTCCGCATTGGGAGTATGTACTCCTCTGTTGCCGTAGCAACCGAATTCGTATGCACTAGTATCTTCAAAGGTGAGCCAAAGAATATTGGGCTTTTCGTTTTTTGTGTCTGCCGCCTTTGTCTGTGTGGAATACAATCCGCAGAAGGCAGTACACATTAATAAAGGTAGGTGTCTCATAAAGCATTAAGAATTAAGAACATTTGTTTCCCGCAGCTAAAGTAGTCCGTTTGTGTTTAACTGAGACTTCCTTATGTTTAAAAGTGTACCAATATTGTTTTGGCAAGTGAGGTTTCAACAATATTAGCATTGATTCAACAATATTACAAGAGGTTTAAACGCCCATTGGCATGATATTGAATAAAAAGAGAGTGAAATACTGATAACAAAGGACTAACTTTGAGCATTAAAATCTAACCATGAAAGAGATATGAAAAACATGTTGTTTATGATGGTGCTGTTTTGTGTATCATCTTTGGCAGGACAAGCACAGAATGTAAATGCGAACTCTTTTGATGATTCATTGCGTAGTGAAGCGGATAAGCTGTTGACGGAATGGATGGATGCTTTTCTGGCTTATCAGTGCACCTATTCCGATTCCGCACTTGATGGAGGAGTCTTATGCCCTGCATGTGCCCGTATGCATGGACGTATAGGTGATGCCGTACTTCCTTTGATGTATTTGGCAGAAAAGACCGGAAACCAAAAATATTTGCTTGGAGCCAAGCGCTTGATGGCGTGGATGGAGAATGTGCACCGTCCGGACGGGTCATGGATGAACGATGTACATGTATCGGATTGGAACGGTACGACGGTATTTGCAGCGATTGCTCTTTATGAAGCTTTGCATTATCACGGACATCTATTGGATGATTCAACCCATCATCATTGGAAACAGCGATTGGTAGAGGCTGGTGAGTTTATGATGAACAATCCTTTCATTTATAGCCGAAGGCGAGAAGGCATGAGAAATATGAATGTAAATTATTCTGCTTCAGCAACCTATGCACTATATGCTATCGGTGAAATGTGCAATCGGCCTGAATTTAAGAAGGAAGCCGAAGAGATAGCTCTCGGATTAAAAGAATATTTTACCGTGAATGACTGTTTCTTGTATGGCGAGGGACCTAACCTGAATAATTCATAGTCTCCACAAAAAAGAGAACGCCCTTCTTGTATATTTGCAAGAAAAGCATTAACTTTAAGGTGTTAAAAATAAACTTAATACCGGCGTTCTCATGTGCAAAGATACAACAAA